>Ga0209149_1000896_pt1 | contig 13754 bp, 6 predicted proteins | sample WorMetTyACAVOLI2_FD_187423 | JGI IMG/M metagenome (GOLD analysis project Ga0209149, IMG submission 187423) | Marine gutless worms symbiont microbial communities from Max Planck institute for Marine Microbiology, Germany - Olavius algarvensis... ... | reverse complement strand
CTGACCCACCCGAGAGAGGTGGGGTCCTGTCGTCCTGACCCTCACCGACCCACGAGGCTGGGAATTTTTGAAAACCAGCACTAACCCGTTCCTGACCTATATCCGACCCGTGAGACGGGGTCCTGAGTCCTGACCTTACCGGTCCATGAAACGGGTTTTTTTTTCAAAACTGTTACTAACAAGGCGGGGTCCTACGAGATGGCGGCCCTTTGCGCTGGCGGGCCGTTAAGGCCGCATTCCATTTTTCTAGCCAGCTGCAAAACTGGTTTTCGACCAGGTTTGCAGCCAGGTTTTCGACAAGCTCTTTCGACCAGCTTTCGACTTTTTTTGGTCGAAAATCTGGTCGCGAACCACAGCAGGTTCGCTGGTTCGTGCGCGTGCTAGACAAATGGAATGTAGAAATAACCCGTTTTAAGCAAGTTCGCAGCTGGCTTTCGACATGCTTTCGACCTGCTTGCGACCAGGTTTTCGACCAGGTTTGCAGCTGGCTAGAATAATGGAATGCGGCCTTTACCCAACTGATGTAGCCTGCTGTGCTGCTGGAACAGGTCCGCAAGTTATCCAGACGTTGCCGAAGGCCGACGACGTCCGCGGGGTGACGTTGATCAACAACGAACTCTACGTTCTACGCGATCGACAGAACGACCAGATCGACGTCTACTCGACCTCAGACTTTACTCTACTGCGACGCCTGTCTCTGCCTCGACTGATTAACACGTCGTTTACGGACATGGCGTCGTGCGAGCGGAAGCAATGCGTCTATATGTCTGAGTCTCATAAGCCTTGTATACACCGGCTGGGATTGGACGGGTCAGTCAGTAGGTGGCCGATGAGAAGTATCCCGTGGGGCCTGGCGGTGACGCGCACCTGTAACCTGCTCGTTACGTGCTCTGACGAAGACGGTGGTGGTAAACTGGTAGAGTTAAGTAGCGATGACGGTAGTTATGTTCGTGAGGTAAGACTACAAGCGGATATTCACGCGCCGTGGCACGCGGTACTGCTGGACGTCGGCCAGTACGTCGTCGTCCACGGCCACCTACCGGACAACAGTCGAATTACTCGAGTCTCCGATGATGGCAGGATTCTACAAAGTAACGTCGGAGACAGCGGTTTGTACGAGCCCCGTCATCTAGCCGTAGATAATCACGGATTCGTATTCGTCGCAGACAGCTGGAACAATCGAATTTCGTTATTTGACCCTTCACTAAATTACGTTCGGGATGTGGTGAGCGGTATGCCAGACCGGCCACAGTATCTGTGTTTTCATGAGGTTTTGCAACGTTTGTACGTAGGTCACAGCGGTCGGACGGTCGTCGTTGTCCACCTGGACAGTGGTCAGTCGGAAACGCGTCTTTGATGTTGCCGCCATTGTGTTTCTGTGATAGGCCTATGCTTTAGAGTTGGACATGGGTCCAATTTTCTTGACGCGACCCAACCCGACCCACAAGTGAAGTGAGCCAACCCGACCCGACCGAGAATTAACATGAAACTGGGGAACCGACCCAGCCGGACCCATTTATGCACGAGTTTTACTTTTTATCGCGCGTCAGCATACTGACGCGCGATAGTGATATAGCAATTTTGTCCGTCCGTCCGTCCGCCCGTTCGTCCATTACGGCGTAAGATATTGTTATAGTTTTTCACCACACGGTAGCCCAGTCATTCTTTTTTATGAGTATCAAACATCTTCGCGAAATTCCGAGGACGTTAAATACCAGGGGGTATAAAATTTTAGTGATTTTCGACCAATAACTCGCTATATCGCGCAAACGATACAACATAGCGCCATAGTTATTATCAACCAACCAATCAATCAATCAATGAAACTATGAAATGCTAATAGGAAGTCGTATGCGATCTACCAAATGGTACCATTTCCAATGACCTTGAACGAACCCTAACGCTGTTTCCAAGGTCACACCATTCTACAAACGGCTACAGATACGGCCATAGTTACTAAAGAAGGCGAATAGGAAACCATACCTATAGCTTTCGAATGGTACCAGTTTCAATGATCTTCAGTGACTTTAAAGCCAGATTTCAATGTCACAACGTCAAATAACTTGAAAACGGTACAAGATAGAGCTATAGTTACAATGGCGGACTAATAGAAAGTCATATATGGTCTATCGAATCGAGCCATTTTGAGTGACCTTGAACGACCGCAAACCCAGATTTCAAGGTCAGGTCATTCTTTGACACTGAATATCTCCGAAATGACTAAAAATACGGCCATAGTTACTATAGAAGGCAAATAGGAAACTGTACCCAAGCTTTCAAATGGTACCATTTGCAATGATCTTGAGTGACCTCTAACTCACATTTCAAGGTCACGATAATATTCAACGTCAAATAACTCGACTAATAATAAGTTGTGAATGATCTATCCAATGGTTCTGTTTCCATTGACCTTGAGTGACCCATAACCTAGATTTCAAGGTCACGGAGTTATTATACATGCCGTCGACGGATTATGTGCGCAGCTGACACGCGAGCTGTTTGCGATAGCTAAGTTCTTGTTCCATCAGCTGCCGAATCATTCAGCTTTTCCACCAAATGACTTTTCAACTCAGATGTCAACATCATCGTTTCACGCGCCACTAGCTTTTTCCCAAAACAACACGTCCTTAATGTTGGAATAAATAATTAGACGGTAATTAATGGCAATATTAGAACTTCTTATCATTACAGATTATACATGTAGTCGTCGAATAATCGGTTTCTTGCCTGTTTTGACACTGGACCAGACGCAACCCGACCCAAACCGACCCGACCTGTGGATGGACCCGACCCATGTCCAACTCTGGTCCAAGCCATTTTGCCATGATTAAATGTGTACATCACCGTGAGCCAATAAAGAAAGTAATATACAATATACGTAACTTCTACTGATAACGGACGGATGAGGTATCGTGATCACACCGTAGTGTGTGTCCGTGTACGTTCCCCACAACGACCAACTAGGACGCACGGATTTTCCCCACAATGCACTTTCCCCACAATGTATCGTTGGTACGTATAGGTGTTCGTGTGTGTCCGTGTTCGTGTGTGTTCGTTTTCCCGAAAGATAACTCACAAATGCGATGATGGACGTCGACCAAACTTGGTGGGCAAGGGGCCAACATCTAGAAGTGGTTAAATTTCGGTTTTGATCACATTTCGGGTGTAAATCCAAGATTACTTTTTAACTTTCCGTAACGCTACGGCATTTTACGATAGTTTCCAGGTGCTGTCGTACCGTGATAAGTGGATGGATTGTCACCATGGCAGGTTTGTGTGTAGCTGACGCACTTGTTTCACATTCGTCTAACCAACTTTTTTCCGGTTACTAGTACGTGTAGGTTGCAGATTGCATGATAGGTATTTCGGTTGAGTTTAACCATCTAACTGCCAGCTCAGCTAGGGGACGTGTCGCCCGGCCTCTCGTAGATCTTAAGAGTCCAAAGGTAATTACAGTGCCACGTCAAATAATATGAAGTTGGTACACTGGCCGCTGATGGGTGGGCTGTCACATTTGGTACGGCGAGGATGGCACTGGGCGGGGCCCCTACGGCCAGTGTACCAATGACATTAGATCGTTGCTCTGCGGTTTTAATGTGCCCATAAAAGGTTAATTTTACCTCTGAGCCTCTGTATAGAGGCGAAGCAGGCATTGCGATCAGCCGTGTGTGGCTGCGTGTCCGTCTGTGCGCACGAATGATGAATGCAAACCACCCTTTGTAGGCACGGACAAGGCATGGCATGATCCTCTAGAAGTGTTCAAATTTTGGCGTTGATACAATTCCGGATGTGGATCCACGATCATTTTTCCACTTTCTGCATCATTACGAGATAGAACATTTCGCTATAGCCTATCGGCCTCGTCAGGCCCGTCTTTAGTGGGTGGCACTATGGCACTGTGCCAGGGCCCAGCGCCTCTAAGGGGCCCAACGCTCCGGCAGCTAATCGTTGCAAAAGACGGAATTTGGTCAGTTGATTCTCAGGAAAATCATTAAAATTGTTGCCATCAGATGTCGGATTTTAAGGCTAAAATGCAAAATGCACCAAATTCGATTTCGGCTGGGGCTCTGCCTTAGACCCCGCTGGTGGAGCTTACAGCGCTCCCCCATGCCCCTAGCTGGATTTAACGGGCCTACTTCTCAGTGGCGTAGACAGGAATTTGCGTAATTGCGGTGTCTGTCTGTGTGTCTGTCCGTCTGTCACGTTCGTGGATTCTGTCAAAACGAATAATCGATCGTCAAATTGTTTTCACCATCGGACAGCCACACCAAACGGCATGGCAATATTCCGACGGGAACCCCCCCCCCCCCTTAACGGGGGCGTCAAATGTAGGTGGGGTAAGCAGAAATCGTGATTCTGAGCCAATATCTATCTTCACTGCGTGCTGTGAACCGTTCCAGCGACTAGTGCAATACACTTATAGCTGCGACGGATCATGGCGAGTTTATAACACTAGTCGCGGTAAGCGGCCGAGTTTGTTGATGGCGGGAAACAACGACGAAGTGTATGACAAGAAGCCTCAACGTTACGCCAAAGACAACAGAACAGCACATTTAGGTGGGGGTATTGTTGCCATCAGATGTCGGATTTTAAGGCTAAAATGCAAAATGCACCAAATTCGATTTCGGCTGGGGCTCTGCCTTAGACCCCGCTGGTGGAGCTTACATACATAACCCTAAATCTGTAGCCTACGTAACTAACAATAAAAGACTACTCGACGTTTTGTACTGTTGAGTCTCTGGCGGCAGACTGTTCCACACCCGCGCTGCAGCCACATCGCGGTCGCTAGGGTAGGCCGACGAGTCGACGGCACCTGCAGTGTCGTGGTGTCAGCAGAGCGAAGACAGCGACGAATGACGATATCTGATGTCGGTCGCAGGCTGTCAGACAGGTATATACGCTCGGTAAAAAAAACCAGACATCACACACGCTAGGCCTTTGGGTTCTCGAGTAATTCGCTATGTACGCGACGGACGGACAGACAGACGGACAGGCGGACGGACGGACAAACAAAAGCAAAGCTTACTGACCCCTTCACTACTGGCGGGGGCATAATAATGGTGTTTTAAATAATACAAGAAACGGAACAGAACGCCGTTGACAACATAATATTCTATCAACGGCGTTCCGTTCCGTTCCGTTCCCGTTCCGTTCCGTTCCGTTCCGGGTTTTATTTAAAATATAATTTCCGTGGCGTTCCGTCTCGTTACGTTCCGTTCCGGAAATTAGACGTGTTGCCAGCAATGCATCTGAGCATCTGCTTCTTCAGCAGAACTTCACAGTAAGTAAGTAAGTAAGTAAGAGCGATTAACGTGTCCATAAATGACAGTGTCACTTCGCGGGCACGACAACCATAATTACGGGTAACAGAGTTCGAAGTAGTATGTCTTCAAGCGAGAGCAGAAGACAGGAAGTGACGGAACAGATGTGCATGATATGCTGCGGAAGACTGTTCCAGATCCGTACAGCGGCGGCTGGAAAAGCTCGTATTAATAGTGTTTGCCGTCAACTTTCACTCGTCACTCGACGAAATAAAATTAATAATTAGTGCAGCCGAGCTTAGAAACAACTACGGAAACCATCAGTGACTTGCAGAACGTCGGCCGACAGCGCAGACGGCGTTCATCGGTGATTTCCGTCACAGCATTTACACTTCGGCGCGTTTTGGAGACATAGTGCAGAAACCGTGTGATCCTATGATTATTAGATTTGACTCAATACCAGCGTGCCGCTGACTGACGAAAGGATGAACAGACACGCCGCCTATCTCTCGCATAGCCGAGTGCGACAAAAAGCAAAGAAACAAGTAGCTCAACTGTCGCAGAGAGGCCGCGCAATGCTAATTCGTATAATTGAACATTTCGCTAAGTCACTCACGGTCGTTCAACGTCAATCGAAATAGCACCATTTACTATGGCGTGTGTACGTTCCTATTCGTACTCCATTGTAACTATGTCTGTATCGTCTGTGAGATAGGCCCACGCAGCGTGAAATAATGGCGTGACCTTGAAATCTGGGTTAGAGGTCATTTAAAGCAATTATACTGGCAACATTCAACAGATCGCATACGAGTTTTATATTGGCGTTTCATAGTATCTATTCTATGGCCCTATCTTGGATCAGTTCTGTGACAAAGCGAGACAATGGTCAAAAATCGCAATTTTTTCATACCTCCTGCATTCGTCTCCCCGTTAGGAGGATCCGCGTGGGAATATTGCTATAAGATTTGGTATGGTAAAACTAGAGTGGTGTGGCTACCAGCCGACCCGACAACGGCCAATGTACCAATCGCCGTATTGCTATATAATGGTCCGTTGCTGTGCGGTTTTCATGTGGTAACTAAAGGGTTATTCACACAATCACGCACCTATCAACCGAGATGAACATTAGAGTCGTTATGGAGATCTCCACAAAATGTGCATCTTACAGGCAAGCTTTCCAAGCGTCCACTGCGGATTGACGCTGAGCAGCGCGCAGAGCCACGTGACCCAGAGCAGCAATCTGAGGTCGGGCACGGCCAAAGAACCTACGATTATCGTCATTGCTTGATGTTTTTGGGACTTCACGAGTCTCCAGATGACCACAGACAGAACCAGAAGATTGCTGGCCACGCCAACGACGAAGATCATCCAGTAGACGGCCGCACGGACGCGGTCGGACGCCGTCGTCCTGCCTATCCAGGTGGTAGTTGAACTATTTTCCATCGACAGGTCGCAGGTTGAACAGTCGGCACTGTCATTTTTCCATATGCCGGTTTCCATATCAAAAGAGACCCATGTATTTCAGTAACTCGTAGAAGATGGAAAGTTGCTCAACGCGTAGAGCGGCACTATCATAACAAGCTCGTCATTCCAACATCGAATGTGCTAACATCAACAAAATTAAAATTTACAGGAAATATCCAAGTCACCAGCGACAACTTAAGTTACACTGACGATCTTCATTTGTGTTTTTCTACAAAAGCCTATATAAGCGCATTATACAAAACAACAAAAAAGCTAAAATAAAATAAAACAAGTGCGTCAACAAGACGCATACTTGCCACAGGAGGAGCAGATAAAACTATGTGCAACACTTCCGCCTCCTTTTCAAGACCAACATTATTTTCCGTCATGCCTCTAGGCCTATTTACTCGACTGGAGGTAAAGGTGAAGGTAAAGTGGATTTGTATAGCGCCTAGTCGTGAAACCTCTAAGGCGCTCCATCGTGGATCACACAGTGTTACCTGCAATTACACCGATGTTTGCCTTTACCTCGTAAGCGTTCACCAGATGACGCCTCCCGAGACTGAGGTTGCGAACATCTAAGTGCAGCCTACTCCTCATTTATCTACCCCGAAAGTTGCTCAACGTGTGGAGCGGCACTAGTCTATCATAATTACGAGCTCGTCATTCCAACATCGAATGTGCTAACATCAACAAAATTAAAATTTACAGGAAATATCCCAGTCACCGAGGGGAAGATTTATGCCATTTTATATTGAAATCGGTTCATTCTTCTTCAAAATTCTGCCCAGGGTTAGTCAAGATCACTCAACATTATTCGAAATTACGCCACTGAGTAGGGCGTGTGTAAGTTCCTAGTGGTGTTCTGTTGCAATTTTGTCTCTATCTTATACCGTATTTGACGTTCAGCAACATCTTGACCTTGAAGTCTATGTTCAAGGTCGTTCAAGGTCGTTGAAAATGGCACAGTTCAAAAGATCGTGTGTAGCCTACGGCTTCCTATTGGTCTGCCTCTGTAGGCTATGCTGCAATGGAGGCTGTATTTTTTGGCTTGTCTGTCTCAGCTTTTCGGGCGTTGGACGAAACTGGATCAGCGACAAGGGAGCAGGATACGAGAGAAAATTCGAATCGACGTCAATCAGTGTTGCCGCGCTGTCAACAGGTGCTAACGCCTAGCGAATGACTCATAAATTTCAGAGTAGGCCTACACATAAAGGCAGATGCGATCGCGGACATAATTAAATTCACGTTACTTTTAAACATTTCACTCGCAGATTTCAAATACAAAGATTTCACATGTTAAAGCAGTTTTATTTCATACGACAATTTATGCAATATCTTTCAACAGCTGACATAACCATCATAATTCGTCCATTGGTTCATTGCGCGCGCTTTAGTAGAGTAATTTGCTTGCCGTGGCAACGCCGGTATACCTGTACGGAAAGTCAATCAATCAACGCCGGTATACCTGTACGGAAAGTCAATCAATCAATTAGAAGAGGATTAGAGTGACCAAAGTAACAAATGTTACTGCGAGACCACTATTACAGTGCTAATAAATAAAGGATCGTTGAAATAAAAAAAGTTTTCAATTGGTGCTGGAACGACCGCAGTGTTGATGCCGAAACGACCGTGTCTGGTAGTTCCAGATTTGTGAGGCGGCAACCGGAAAAGCTTGGCCGCCGATGGTGGAAAGTTTGAAATAAGGTACTTCCATGCAGGCGATCGGTGCTGGCAGAGCGGAGTGCTCGTCGACCAGGTATGTCAGCGACACGAGTGAGTGGTCCCAGGTATCAGGTATAGCGGCGCGGTATCGTGAAGGACTTTGTAGTATTTTCAACGGATGTCCGATAAATGCAGCGGCGGAGGCATAATATGACCGCGCGCTGTCTTTAGCTGTCTATATCGATTATTTGATACTGCCGAATGTGGTGACATTGAAATTTAAGCTAGGAGTCACTCACAGTCATTGGAAACAGCACAGTTCAGCCGATCGCACACAAGTTCTATTCGGCGCGTACCAGAGCAGCTGATAGCCCGCCCTATCTTGTATCGTTTCTGTGATGACGCTTGCGTACGTACTTATCCTTCAAAAAAAATAGAACACGTACCCTGTGTATCCTCGAGTTTTGTGGAAAAAAATCGCGGATTTTGTCTACTCACCTGTATTGACGTTTCAGACGACGATGACTTAGCGGAATGCCAGGCTCACACATTTAATGATATATTTAGTGGCTACGATAGGCTATAAATTTCTTACGACTTATTAAAGACAAATTTTCGCCATCATCAAAGCAATGCTTATGAAAAAAATGTTCGATTATAGGTCCAAATTAACCACGTGCACATTGACGACGTGTAGACTGCGTATCTATGAAGTAACGACTGACAGAGATCTGCTGATGCACAGGCGCCACACTAACTAAATATAGGCCTACAGGGTGGTCCAAAAAGCCCGTGATTACAAGCTTGTACACACTGTATACGATGACATAGAAAAGTGATCCTTACTGTTCACAATCTACGTGATTATGGGCCCATTAACGTTTGCCGGTCGAGACGGAATTCGCAGCCCTGGATCGAGGCAGTCCTTGGCCTCGAGGCGTCTCGAAGCCAAATTTTGATGGCCTCGGCCTCGGGACTTAAGGCCTTGCCCTTGGCCTTGAAGGTCCAGGCCTTGCCCTTGGCCTTTAAAGTCCATGCCTTGGTCTTGGCCTCGAAGGTCCAGGCCTTGGCCTTGGCCTCGAAGGTCCAGGCCTGTAGTCCTGGAGGCTGGGCCTTGGCCTCGGCTTCGAGGCCTATGGTCTTGCCCTTGACCTCGAAGGTTCTGGCTTTGGCCTTGAGAGCTGCATTGACTATGTGTTGACATTCCCTCAAACTCAATAATTTACATGTAGGCCTAATTAATAGACTATTAAATGTATATCTAAGGAAAAGCAATCAGAATTTAGTTCATTGCTTATCATGCCTATTCTTGCTGTGTCTGTGTATATATCTGTGTGTTTTATTTGAATTTTTTTCTATAGTTAATGTTGTTTTATGCTGCTTTTTATATGCTTTTTTTTGTAATCTCTGTATACGATCTCATAATTAACGATATTGCCCGTCTCTGTTGAAATGCTGTGCCCGCCACTGCGAGTCAGCAGCATGTGATTTGGTGTTCGGCCCTGCGCCAGAAATTGTCGTCGTCTGTCCCGCGGTGTTACTCTGTCCAATCAACATGAGTCAACGATCGCCCTGGAAATCACCGTCATAAAAAAAACCGTGTACGACTACTGTGACAAAACCACACAGGTCAACAGTACAGCAGGCCTACAGACCGACAACAGGATGTATAGTAGGTAACAGATAAGCGATAGGCAATTATTATTAACGTGAGAAGTCGACGCGGCGATGTTTTACCTGTATGAAGTAAGGCATTTGTTTTATGATTATCCTTGTATGTCTTTGAGTGTTGCAAGAACTGGTATTTTTATACTTATTTATTCCGTGTTGTAAGCTTAGTCACTGTAGTTTTTCCTGTTTTGCCCCGCATGCGTTTTCCCTTTTCTTTGCTTACGTGCGTGGAAATAAATTTGATTTGATTTCATGTGATTTATATGGTGCAGTTGCGGTCAGGGATTTGTGATCCCTCGTAAGTTTGACCTCTGACTGACCTCTTGACTATGACATTCCAACTCGACTTATGTGTAACACAAAAAATTTGTACGGGGAATTTGATCTTTCCGTGGTCTTCCTTTTAAAGTTAAAAGCCAGAAAGCTTGATAGCGATGGTTCCTGTCGTCCGTCTGTCGTCTGTACATTGTCTGTTCCGTGGTCATATCTCGAAAACTGAGCAAGATAAACCCATAGTTGGCATCGCTAACTCTGTTGCCGCCTTCAGATTCTCCTCCTCCTGTCGAAATATTGCGGTTTGAAATACAAAATATGTGCAAATATTAAAACGGCGTCCTGTTCGACTTGGCGTCAGACCAAAGCTGTTGTAAACAGAGCACGACCGTCACCTCGCCGCTGGTCTGGTCAACTCCTATAAACGGACTTTGGCGCTCGGAACCTGTTATTCACAACTGACGTCCGTTGTGTTGACGACGGCAGGAGGCGGATGTGCTTCTTTTCTCAGTGCGATATTCTTGTTTGTCTATTTCATTTTTGTAGACAGTGTCCAAAGACGAAGACTCCAATACTGAAAATTTGGAGCGCGAAAATGCGAAATTAAAACGCGAGAATATTGAACTTAAACTGGCAAACAGTCAACTGAAGCAGTACTTAAAGGAAGCAGTGAAACAGTCTAGACTGCAGACAGCGGAAAGAAATTTCGGAAGAGCATTCTCTGAACCAACAGGAGACAATGTAGACCGTGATACTGTCAGTGAGCTACAGGAGACATTGAGAGAGAAAGATGAACAGCTGAGTAAGACCGCCCAGCAGTTGAATGAGACCAGAAAGCAGTTGTCTGAAGTACAAGAGCGACTGACTGTATCGAGGCAAGTGTCAATAGCCAAACAGAGACGGGAGCTCAAACAGGAAGGCATCTGTGAGAAGCTTGAGAAGTTGACCACAGACAACATCGACGAAAATCTGCGACCGGAAGTAGCAGAAGACTACGTCAACGCCGAACAGCCGCCCACTTCACCAACAGGTTCGTTCAATTGTTACACCTTGCGAATGCAATTGTGTTTCGACCCTGTTTTTCCTGCTTTAGGTAATTCCCTCTTTAGCAGAATTCCCCGGTACTGAAAATGTTGTGCTGGTATTTCCTGAACTTTGGGAGAATAGCCTTTTGGATAAGAAATAGTCAGTCAGGGGCATAACTTTGGGCCAAGAAGAGTGATTGGGATAAGCAGCGAAGTCCATGGCTTATTAAAATGGAAATAATAATACGCTTGCACGCTTGCTGTATATTCTGAATCTGCATGGGTTGATTACAACGATAAATTAAAACTAAATTACATTTTCTTTCGTCTTCATTACATCATCCACACTCTCGTCATCCATCACTCCTTCACTCTTTCACTCCAGGCTCAAAACCTATCTTTTCAACAAATCCTTTCCACCGTCGATTTCTTTTACCTACTGGACTGCCTCACGATAACGGGACTGGACCGGACCTATCACGCTCATTATTTTATTTTTAGTTTTGCATTTTAATTTTTTGTTTGTTCCGTGTGGTAGACTAAGCTGGCTACCCGTCAGCTTTTTACTGCACGTTAAATACACACTATCGTATCGTATCGTATCGTACAACCACACAGTCAACCACGACGTAATGCATTACAGTCTGACGGCTTTCACATTGTGCGAAATAAACTATATATTATAATTACTTTCACGACAACACGACCATACAGTGTGGACATTCGACAGCTGTAATTAAGTAGACATAAAAGGTGACATAGTCCGATACGAGCGTTATAGGCCCATCAGTCTCTAGGCAGTCAGACCGCAGGTGACAGTCATAAAGCCGGCGCTATGGGCTATTATTACTTTAAGCCACGCCCGTAGTTAACTTCCCAGTCTCACAGCATCATCGCCTTTTAGCCAACGGGTAACATATGATATTACTTACTGACAGTGACAAGAGACACGGGGCGTGGTGTGTAAAAACTTGCCCACAGTTGTTACCTGACAATGAAATGGCCGCGAGTCGAACCCTCAACCTTTCGATCGCAAGTGCGACCCTTTAACCATTACATGTGCACACCATGCCTCAAGCAGGGGCGTATTTAGGGTGGACCCTATCATGTTGATGATGCCTCATATTTTGACACTAGATTTAACTCTTTAGAATTAAGAGTCAAGTATAGTGCCACGTCGAATAATATTATGAAGTTGGTACACTGGCCATTGATGGGTGGGCTGTTACATTTGGCCCAGCGAGGAGGGGACTGGACAGGGCCGCAGCCCGCCCAGGCCCCTCCTCGCTGTACCAAATGTTAACAGCCCACCCATCAACGGCCAGTGTACCAATCACCGTATTGCTGTCCGGTTTTAATATGGCCACCAAAGGGTTAACAATGAAAGGTTATTGACTACACAACATATCACTTGGATCTCGTGCTTTCCGCTTCTGAGCGCCACGGATCTGGAACTCCCTGCCTGTCCGTATTCGTGAATATCAGCCACTTCCTGCTTTTAGAGGCCATCTCAAGACTCACTTTTCCAGTTAGTATATCCCACTTCCTAGCGACTCACCCTCCAACGCGCCCCGATTTTCTTATAGACTTCGGCGCCATAATTATGTCTTTTACTTACTAACTTACTTACTTATCTAAATACGGTATTCCGGTATATTCTCGTTGTGATTAATACAAGTTGTGTGGACCAGGCCCTCAGACAGTCGTCAGTCTACTGTAAAACGTTTCCCTAACCGCAAGAATACCACTGCACGTCAGATATGTGTATGATGCAGAATGAAGATCAACGTTACTACAGGGTGGCTCAAATTAAAATACCCCACCGGACAAAATGCAATTTCAGAATTGTAGCAGGATTTCTCCCATATAAACCAAGAAATTTGGGTATAAAAATAAAATCTCACACGGTTGTCGAGAAATTGCATTTGTCCGGTGTGGTATTTTAATTTGAGCCACCCTGTATATTTAGTCAACTCTCCCGAGATGACACTTGTAAAACCGGTCAAATGTCTGTCCGTCCGTCCGTCCGTCCGTCCGTCCGTCCGTCCGTTCCGTCCGTCCGTCCGTCCGTTCCGTCTGTCCGTCTGTCCGTCCGTCCGTTCCGTCTGTCCGTTCCGTCCGTCCGTCCGTCCGTCCGTCCGTTCCGTCTGTCCGTCTGTCCGTCCGTCCATTCCGTCTGTCCGTCCGTCCGTCCGTCCAGTGGCGTAGCCAGAAATTTTCAATGGGGGGGTTGAGAGACGAGGCGCCGAAGGCGCCGAGGGGGGTGGGGTGTGGGGAGGGGGTATCTGGGGGTGGGGTCTGGGGAGGGGGCTTTGCCCCCTCCCCGCCCCCTCCCCAGAATTTTTTTGGATTTTTTATATCAAAACGGTGACTTTTGTGCATTCTGGGTGGCATT
>Ga0209149_1000895_pt1 | contig 13759 bp, 11 predicted proteins | sample WorMetTyACAVOLI2_FD_187423 | JGI IMG/M metagenome (GOLD analysis project Ga0209149, IMG submission 187423) | Marine gutless worms symbiont microbial communities from Max Planck institute for Marine Microbiology, Germany - Olavius algarvensis... ... | reverse complement strand
AAATCTGTCATGTAAGTTACAGTAGGCTTCGTTACATGCCGCAAACGACATGACAGTGAAACGTGTAATTGCGGACGCGGATGTCAGCGTGGATGCAGAATGGCGGACAGACGAAATATGGATTCAAAATTCCGGGATTCGCATATCACTGGTAAACATTCGTCGTTTGAAGACGGCGCGATGAAGGCGAATACTTTGATGTCGCCGCGCCGCATGGGCGGGCAGCGGAGAGTAAGGCAATGCAGCAGACACGTGTATCGGTTGGATCTGTTACTACGGCAGCAGCAAAATGCGTTCGATCCGATCGTGATCATTATAGAATTATCGTATCTTATCATTTATCGCAATAATTTTGATTTATCGTATCGTTTATCGATCGGAAACAGTATTTGGCATATCGTAACAGCACTATTCAGTAATTAGTTTGGTTTGTGAACAGTGCACAAGTTTCAAATTTTGCTGCATTGCTTTCAATGAAACAGTTCAGAGTTGTATAAAATATAAATATTATTACAGTTCTTATTTACGCAGAGTCTTACAACCTGTAGTGACATAAAGTCGGTTGTGTTTATCTGAAGGGTGACTGTTGTTGCTGAATATTTGCAAGAACAATATCTATTAGTATTAGTTGTTCATCTGCTGTTGTGTAATATTGGTGATGTTCTGTTTGCCATTCACTTATTGATTTGATTTTTATGTCGCTGAATTTCAGTCGGTGACTTTGCAAGACTCACAACTGTGCACATATCAAGATCTTGGAACGCAGTTTTTCTTAAGGCTACAGGATGTGAAAGAATCAAAAAACAGGTTTGACTGTCACATACATCATTGTAAGTTATGTACGCGGTCAGATTTCTTGTTGAGGCACTAGGTAGTGGGTACGAAGCCGTGCACATGGTTATACTGGGGTTGCAAGAGGCGGTCAGCCCTTCCAAAAGGCTGGTTTCAGCGATCATCCTTGGAATAATAATAATAATATACATATTTCTATGCCGCCATAGGTCGTAACTTCAGAAGCGGTGGAACATTTTGCATTTCCCACAAAATGGTGCTTCTGGCTTAGCAGCTGACTGCATTGAAACACTGCATCATGTGATGAAAAAGAAAATGCTTCCCATCCGTCCTGAGCAGTGTGACAGGCTCTTTGGTAACAGGAACTCTGGCAGTGGCTAAGCTAACAGAGATCAAGTTGTTTAAGGCATGATGTCTTGCTGACTTCTGTTGGCCCTTTTGTAAACAAAATTGTGAAGCTTGCGAGGGTCTGCCTAAAGACAGGCCCGGCCTAAACTATAGCTGATGGATTGTTTACATGTGGAACAACCTGACACATGCCAAAGGTGATTGCAAGGTTAGTAGTGTAGAGTGTTGACGTGTAATATGTTTTACTGCCACTATTTGTTTTGTGTATAAATGATGTAGGAATCAGTCAGCTGATTGTGTGTTGTGTTAGAGCATTGGCATGTGCCGGTCGAGTGGCCGAGTTGAATCCCTATGTCGCTGTCAACATTCTGACTCATGAATTGAATGAAGATGCCGACCTCAGCTACCTTTCTCAGTTTCAGGTTCACACACATCCATTGCAACGGTTGCTTCTGTATAGTATGATTAAGTGAATTTGTGTACATTGCATAGATTTTAGTTGTGTTATTGGAACACTGTGTCTATTGTTGCATAGTGTCGGCTTAAAGCGAAACGTGATATTGTTTGATGTAGTGTATCGTGTTAACGGAAACCAGTCTTCAGACTCAGCTAACTGTCAATGCATTCTGTCGCTCTCATACTCCTCCAGTTAAGGTAAGCTTAATCTTTCATGTTTGTATACATAATCAAGTGACATACTCTGGTCGTTTTGGTTCATTTAAAGCCGCAGGAATTAATGTCGACTGCTAAAGTTTTGATGTCACATTTTTCGTCTTGTAGTTCATCAGCACTGACGTCCGCGGCGTCTTCTGTTGGTCTTTCTGTGACTTTGGATCCAGCTTTGAGGTTTACGATACAAATGGAGAGGAGCCACGTGAAGTTTTTATTGGAGATATTACAAAAGTAAGGATCTTCACCTTATCTCACTAATTCAATTGCACACCTGTGTGGTTGATTATTAATTGTTTTGTGTCAATTAAATGTTTTAACGCATAACAGTAGATACATTAAAGTGGATTTCATGCTCGTACTTTAGCGGCCTTTTTGTCCAAATAGTTGTGTTTGTTGCAGATGAAGAAGTGTTGTTCTCTTAGCATAACTTATGCTATGATGTGCAGAACTGTGTTACATAGCATTTATATGTGAACTGGTTGTATAGAGATATGAGGCTTCAATGGTTACTGAATCAAAGGCTCATATCTCTGTACAACAAAGCAAAGTGCTTGTAATTTAGGAGAATCCCGGCATTGTGACAACGCTGGATAACAAGATGCATGGTTTCCAGTCTGGCGACACTGTTACATTCAAAGAGGTGAAAGGAATGATCGGTCTGAATGGCAGGCAGTGTCAGATTGAAGGTATTGTTCAGCAACCTGTTCGGCACTTTCTCACTTTGGAGTATATTTTGTGTGTATGCTGCTATTTTTAAAGGCTGTATTGTGACATCTTTATGGCCTGTTTTATTTGTGACTTGCAGTAGTTTTACTCTTACTGATGGACTTATCCAGATATTTTATATTGATATAAAATTGTATTCTGACACTGTTGCTTGGCAACAGGAGGGGTGACATGGTTGTCAGAATGCTACTTTAGCAGTGCCTAAAGGTTCTTTTCGGTGACCTAACCTAACCTGGAGCTGCTGTAGAAAGTGGCCTGGTTAAATTCATGCTGAAAGCAGTAGTAGCCGCAGTAGATATTGTAAGTCGCTATTCTATGTCGAGTATTGTTTTATGTCATCTTGTAGTAATATCACCGTACAAGTTTTCAATCTGTGATGTAACTGGTGACGAGTTTGCTAGCTATTCTGGTGGTGGAGTCGTGCTTCAAGTGAAGACACCCATATCACTGACATTTGTGAGTAGTGCAACTGGCGATTTATTATTATGACACACAGAACTGTTTCAGTCTGAAGTTATTTATACAGTCAAACGTCGTTAGCTCGCCACTGTTGGTCCATCATCAAATTGTGGCGAGAGGCGAGGTGGCGAGTTAACGGGAAAACAACACGCAGCTAAGCACCCGACGGGCAAGTCATGCTATTGTTCAGGCAACATCAGCATAAACATTTTGAAGTTACATTGTCATAACGAGTCATAGTTAATTAAAAATGCTAGGACGGAAGAAGTCAAGAGATCATTTTTTGCTTCTTGGAGCGAAAACGTATGTAGTGACGGCGGTCCGATGCATGTTGTCAGCTGTGCCAAAGTCAATCTGTTCAAAGTGTTTCATCAACACGTCAACTGCATTTGATGCCTGCATGTGTGAGACACTCATCGGTTCGCCCGTCGCTTTCGTCATCCAGCGGATCATTCTTATCTGCTTCTTCCCCCGCCTCTTTACCGCCGTCTCCCGCGCACATACTGGCCACCGTCTGCTTGGGATGTCAGTAACACTGCTTTAGGTGTGATTTTTGTTCAACAGCTTGAACCCGTTAATGACTCACGCTGAACACTGGTTTCCCTGAAGTAGGGGAGGCGGGTGAGAGGAGTCGATCAGCAGGATCAGCAGCGGCAGTGGCAGTACCCGAGCAGCCATCACGTCGTGCTGTTAGGATGGTGAGCACTGGACAGCATGCAGTATGGCGAGTAATCGAGGTCAAATTACACAGCGTGAGATGCCTCTATGTCGTGGCGAGGGCAAGAGGCGAGGGCAAGAGGCGAGGGTGGCGGCTTATCGGGGTAAAATGCATGGCAGGAAATCTGTCCAAGGCCTTGCCATGGCGAGACACGAGTTTGGCGAGCTAACAGGGGGCGAGCTAACGAGGTTTGACTGTATTTGTAAGTATTTTGTGTTTGTTGTTGTAATTCTGATGAGACCATTATCATTGAACACATTGTCAAATGATTCATACAAACAGTAATAGTTGGAGTTGAGAGAATGCAGTTTATCAGTCAGTGAATGTTGCTGGCAATTACAGAGATATTTGCTGTACAGAATTGAACTGCTCCTATGGTGCTATTTGTTTGCACAGCTGCTGTTTCTGCACACACAGTTCACTAGCAGCGTATGATTTTGAGACAACAGCAATTAATGTATAGAAGTATTATGCATTTTACCTTTAGTATGCTCCCTGATAGAATGTTTTGGACATGCCTATGTGTTTTTTGGGGGGATTTTTAGGAACACTGAAGCAATTTTGCCCTCTGGCTTTTGGAGTCTGTAATGTAGAAGATAAACTTTGCTGAATAATTACTTATAATCTAATGATATAGATTAGTGATGTTTGTGTGTTCTGGAATCATAGGAATCACTACAGAATCAGTTGACACAACCGTCTCTAGTCATTACTGATCTAGCCAACATGGAAGCACCGGGCAACTTACATCTTGGCTTTCTTGCTCTACATCGATTTTCCGCTACCTATGGTCGTTTGCCAAATCTATGGTTAGTGTTATGGTGCAGTATTGTAGCTGCCGTTGTGGTTATATTTCATTTTCTGTTGATGATGCACTAGTCTTATCACTGCGTAGTTTTAAGTACTGACGTGCTGTCACATCTTATGCTATTCAGTGGAGCAGATTTTAGCAGAAAAAATACATACCAATATGTAGCATTCTTGTGTAATGGTTTTTGCAAGTCATTAGTACTTACATTCATCATTAACTGTCGTATATCAGAGGCACTGAATTAACTGTATGTGGGTTGCCAATGCAACTGTTTGCAACACTGTGTGTTAACCAGGTGTTCAAAAGATGCAGATCAGTTGTTTAATCTGGCCACGGCAGTGAATCTGGAACTGGAATCACTGGTCAGTGTAGGTTCTAATATACTTCTCATCGGAGCTGTATTACAGTGTTTTAAAAAGAGTTGTGTAAATACAGCATTGATGGTTCAGTTGATCCATTAAGTCATTATTGTAACTGATAAATTGCCTGGTATTATTATATTTTGGTGAAATTTTAGTATATCTCTCATATTTGCTGTTTCTTTTTTGTTACATTATTAGCATTACACTGCGAGCATTTGCTGTCTCACAGTTGCATGCATTTTCCCTGCATAACATATACGTGACTATTGGTGACATTGTAGACATTTACAGATGATTCAGATTAATTTGCTGTGATCACGTCCTGTTTACCATTCTTTCAGTTTGTATGATCTGTGCTGTAGTGTTGTTTACCAAGATGTCAGTAATTTATGTGGAGTGAGGGTCAGTGTTGACAGAGTTTGCAATGGGCATTGCACCATATTCACCCTTCATTATCTGACTGCATGGCCACCACATTAGCTACATCGTTAGTTCAATCCCGTATAGACTATGCAAAATCTCTTGCGTGGTACATCGACAGCCAACATACATAAATGACAGTGTGCACAAAACTCGTTGTCTCGTGTCGTACTCTCTGGCCGTTATCGCGAACACTTGTCAGCTAGCATGCGGCTTTCTAATCTCCACTGGCTCCCAGTCTGCAAGCGTATTGATTTCAAGTTGGCTTTAACTACCTACAAGATTCTATCCACACACCAATCTGCTTACATTCACTTCTGTATCCTTATGATCCCAAGCGAGCCCTGTGCTCATCCAGTCAGCAGCTGCTCAATGTTCCAACTGTAACAACTGACTTTGGTAGCCATGTGTTCAGCTACTGTGCCCCCAAGATTTGGAATGAAATCCCAGCCGCCATAAGAAATGCTCCAACTGTGCAAACTTTCAAACACCGGCTCAAAACCCACCTGTTTATTCTTACGAACCATCCTTAAACATGACCCAACCTCCCTCCCACCTGGCGACTGCCCGCGCCTCAGATTCGGTCGTATACTCCGACATTGCGTGCGTTATAAGTCTACATATTATTATTATGGTTTGTGACCAGGTGGACAAGTTAGACAAAAACCGTCTTCAGTACCTGTCATTTACATCACGTGGCTGCTTTGCACCATTGTGTGCATTTCTCGGTGGAGTGGTGGCGCAGGAGGCGTTGAAAGCCCTAACAGGAAAATTCACACCAGTCAATCAGTGGGTTAGTACACCAGGCATTAAACTGCATGCTGTGGTGTTTGTGCTAAAGCACTATGTGATAATTACACCCTAGTATGGCGTTATTGTATGTTAATGAATTAGGAATCAAATTTTTCCAGTTTCTTATTGTTAAGGATAGACTTATGTTAGTGTTACTGATAAGGCATCACCAGAAACATTTGAGTATAATTAAGATGTTTATTTACTTTTGAATCCTGTGATACTTTGTCAGTCTTGTTGTGGGGCGCGCTACAAGTGTACTCTTAACTGTAACTGTATGTAGTTGTTTCGGTATGTTGGTTTGTCTGTGAGCAGAATTGATCATAAAGTTGCGGATCACTTTTCATGAGAAATTGGGACAGGCAACAATCGATTAAATTTGGGGGTGGTCCGAATTCAGGAATTCTTTTTCTTTTTCCATTTGTAATGTGTGAAGTAGCACTATTTACTATATTTATTCGGCATATCATTCTCTAGCTCTCATCACTGTATTGTCGATGACTAGTGGTGAGCCTGATTTCGATATCGTTTATATTATATTAAATCGTTTATATTGCAAAATAAAACAGTCCTGTCAGAAGTCTGAACCTCACTGACTGCTTTCTGGCTGTAACGTACCGTACACAGTAGTGTTGTTCTTGCTGTACAGTTTGCTTATGTCTACATATTGCAGTTATATGTCGATGCTGTTGACATACTGGCCGGTGTTGATAATTCTGATGTAAACTCATTTCAGCCAAGGTAATGACGGCTGTTTCTGCACTAAGGCATTTATGATGAGTACTGTTCATAGTAAGTGTGTAGATAAAAATATGTACAACAAAATACTTAATTATCGCTAGCAGGTCACGGATCAGCATCACGTAAGAGACAGAAACAATACAATGCAACAATGACTTTGATTATGTTGTCAATCGTTTCCGACACAGTTGTATCGCAAAGTGTAAAAAATGCTGACTTCACACCGCATATTTTTCATTTACCAGCCCTGCATGCATTGACGTCTGTGACTTGCAGACTTGGGGCTGTATTTTAGTTGCTGACAGTATGGGTTTGTCTTTATTCATGTTCAAACAGTAGGCTCCAGAAGGCGCAACAGAGTGAAAATAGTGAGCTAAAGGCACATTTCTGTTGTTCAGGGTCATCAAAACTGGTAGGCCTAGTACTAGTTGAAAGCCTATATGCAATTTCATATTACTGGTTAATAGTAACCTTGGCATATTTTCTACTGTAATACCATACCATGCCATTATTGTCATGAAAACTACAGAAATCACTGTTTTTACCCACCCAGTCTCATTTTAGTGTTTGTTCAAACTGATCCTCTCAGACTGATATATGAAATTGGGCACTAGAAAACTGCAGTCCTTGGACTACTCGATATTGAAAATTGCTTACTGATCTGGCATGACCCCTAATCAGTATTTCAAGGGCACACCATTATGTTTAATGTCTCGGAAACGATACAAGATAGGGCCATAGTTGCTGTAGAATGGCAATAAGAACTCGTGTGTGATCTATCGAATGGTGCAATTTCCAGTGACCTTGAGTTACCCCTAACCTAGGTTTTAAGGTTACAGTATTTTTATGATAACTCAAAAATGGTAGAAGATAGTGCTATATTACAATGTTAGATAGGATGTTGTGTTATGATCTATTGAATGGTGCCATGTTCACTTAGATTTCACGAGCACACCATTATTTGATATGTAATATCGCGAAAACGATGCAACTGAGACACATTGTATAGCAGGGTTTAACATCCCATTCGACACATCATAGCTCTGTTCGGGATGATTTTACGGGTTAGATGAGTGACCCACTGAAGGACAATGGTTAGTCAACCAGGTCAAGAGACTACCAGGCTCAGCAGCTCACTGAAAGGTAAATTAAAGAAAAAATAGTTTAATTATGTATATAGCACTACAAGGACCATATATAGAGATGTGTTCAGATGATAGAGAATTAATCCAAGTAAACTCAAAGCCCGATCCAGTCGACCGACCTGTAATACTGCTCATACGATAGTGCAACATTATAATGGTACATAATACCGCAGCACAGTGACTGTTTGATTGATATCCTTCCTCCAGACCAACGTCACATTATAGATGTTGCCATGGTTACTACAGACTGCTAGTACAAAGAGATATGTGGCTTATTGAATTGTGCCATTGCTAGTGACCTGGATCAAAGGTCATTTAGCTATTTTTCTCTAAAATAATTGTAGCCTATTTTTTCCTGTTTCTGATTAAGTTCAAGTGATGGTTTCATTGTTTGTGTATCAAATAAACAGCACATATAATAACATATAACTCAACCACAATGGTCGGACGTCATATGTGTGCAATTATTTCAACTGTAGTATTCAACCAGAAGAACTGTTACGTGATGTTGAGCAAGATCTACTGGTTATAGCTAAGTTTCTTGTTTAGATTTGACTAGATTGTCTTACACTTATTACAAACACATGCACGTATGATACATTTGGTAGATGTGTGTGTGTGTGTTTCTGTCTGTACAATAACTTACAACTATTGCGCATATCTGTTTCAAGATAACTTGGTTCGGTTATGAGCTAGTTTGTTGCAGGTAGTGAGATTCCATCTCTAATGGCTGATTTTCTAATTATTATTGTTATTATTATTATTTACAAATGTAGCTTCAGTCAGTGAGTGTGGCGTTGACATGGCACAGATTATTCGATTATTAGCTAGTAGTTGCATGTAATGATTAAATACATTTCTTAGTTCGTGTCTGCATATTTTCAGACGCACACAGTACGATGCTTTGAGGATGTGCATCGGTGAACAAATGTGCAAGAAGTTAGCTGAGCTGCATCTGTTCATGGTAACAATTTTTGTCTCTTGCTGTGATCTATGAGGAGAGCCATTTGAGATTTATGATATGTACTTTTTCATTCAGCTTTTAACACATTTCATCTGTGGACATTGGAGCTGTCTCGGTTTTTGCTGTGTGATGCTGTGCATAAGCACAGCCTATGCCATGGCATGGTCTGGATGCTTGTCGTGTTTATGTATTGTACGAAAATGGCTAAACACATCCTGAACCTTTTTTCACCTTCTGGTAGCCCCGCAATTTTAATTGTTTCATACAACTTGTTATGGTGAAATTCCGACGGTCCCCTTAAGAGGAGCGTTGGGGTATGAAATAATCACGATTTTTGACCAACGTCTGTCAGTTTCGGTCATATACTCCGACATTGTGTGCGTTATAAGTCTACGTATTATTATTATTAGTGTTATTATGTATCTAGGAAACAATACAAGACAGAGCCATAGGTACTAGGCATCAAGCAGACATGGGAGAGATGATAAGAAATACTTGCAGTAAGCAATAACAGACAATAGGGCTTACAACAACAGGATAGCTATGTAAAAAGTAATAAAAGTTATCAAATGTTATAGAAGTAAACAGACTACGATGCTCTGTGGAACAGTCAAGTTTTGAATTTTGTGTGTTTTGAGTGCAATGGATGTCGAGGGGTTCCATGATGTCTGGGAAATGTTGAAATGTCTGACAAAAGTTCAGAAACTGGCTGGAGTAGACTGGTAATGTACACAAGAGCTAATGTGAAGTGAATGTTAGAGAAGACACAACTTGTGTTATATCTATGATTCAATCGGCAACCATTGCAGTTCGATTAACGATGGTAGAACAGGGTCACACAGCTGGAGATTGAATACAAGTCACACTGCGGCGTTGATGACTTGTAACGGTGCTGTGGCTGTGCATGGTTGCCCAGCAAAGAGACCATTACAATAATAAGTGACTGCTAACCTAGATTTCAAGGTCACAGTGTGTTTCATTGTCAAATAACTCTCATATAGTACAAGATGGAGATATACTTACAATGGCAGACCAATAGGAAGTCGTTTACGATCTATTGAATGGTGCCATTTTCCATAACCTTGAATGCTGTCTGACTCAGATTTCAAAGACGTCATTATTCAACTCCATACAGACTGACTGGTTGCTGTGTATTGACCATCCTTTCATCAACTGTCATTAGCATCATTCAGATAGACTAGTGAAGTTGTAGTTGGGCCTGACTGTTGGTTGGTCATATTTAACATGTCGATGTCAGTTATGTGTTAAGGGGTGTTTATAGCGACACAACTCAACTGAACTCAACTGACCCAGTTGAACAGTGTACAGCCAAGTCAGTCATGTTTTTGTTTATGACGTCACGACCTACAAACTGAGTCAACCGGGTCACTACGTTCATTGATAGGTGACATTTGTTCACACTGTGAACATGTCGACAACTTGACGTCGAGTTGAGTTGAGTTGTGTCGCTATAAAAGGGCCTTTAAGACCGGAGTTGAGTTCAGTTGTGTCGCTATAAACGGGCTTTTAGTCTCATAAGTTGTTGGCATGTTATGGAAGGTTGGCTGCGGTGCAATTGGCTGTGAGATGCTCAAGAACTACTCTTTACTTGGAGTTTGCACATCTGATGCTGGCGGAAAGGTAAGTAATTGCGGACGAGCAGTACAAGTACAGACAAGACATGTTTGAAAAAACTGTTTGATTAATTAATCACGTTATGTTTGTGATTAACACACTCGAGTTTTCCTGTAGCATACATCAGTACCTGTATGTGCAGTATTTGTTAAGACACTGTACATAGTGCATATATTGCATGTCATTGCAGTTGGTTATTACAGACAATGATCTGATAGAGAAGTCCAACTTAAACCGACAGTTTCTGTTTCGTCCACATCACATACGAGTATGTAATGTTTTCGATGTACACTTTGCATTACTTCATCTATTTGCTTATCAGTAGTACACAGTATTGTGCTGTTTTATACTGAAAATGTTTTTACCCGCCATACTAATACCGCCGTACATTAGTTTGGCAGGGTACTAAGTTTGCTGTTTTTTTATTTCTGTGTCCGGTTACAGATATCTCAGCAGTGGTGGCACCAATAAGTGTGAAATTTTGCACGATGGAAAATATCGGTCCTGGATAGGTCTTCTCCCCCTTTTGGGGCAGTGTCCCCAGGGGATCTCCCAAATCCAAAATTTTGGCCAATTAATGGCGCATATCTTGAAAATAGTAAGATGCAGCGTTACATGTCAATTACAGCTTAACATCAGCTCGATGAGACCTTTCTAAAAATAGGGATATGACAGCGCCAGCTGAAATCTGCTTCCGTCGGACGTGGATTTTATAGATCAAAATCTGTCTGGTGCGGATTTGGATGCGGATTTGTTGGTGCACGATGAAAGTACAACCTATTACCTTAGAAGTTTTGCTTGCAGCAGATTTTTACGACAGACTACAATAATGTAAAGTTTGCACACACGTTTTATTGTGACGATCAGTGTCAGACTGTCAGTGGACAGCAGTTGATCTTTCTAAAATTCAAAACGAAAATCAAAATCCGAAAGAAAACGGGTCTGCAAATCCGACAGATTCGGATTTGTGAAAAAGTGACGGAATCCGTCGGATTCGAAATCAGATTTGAAATCCCATCACATCCCTATCTAAAAATGTAAGTCACGGGGGGAGTAGCCCCCCAGTGAATCCCTCAAATCCGAAATTTGCTCACCCCCATATGGCAGGTATTATGTTTTGCTGACACACTTGTTTTTTTTAGTTTGACTGCATTATACAATTACTATGTTTATAAACAAACTGAAAAACGGTGTTCATTTTATATTATATGATGTTATTTAATATTGTGTGACACTTCAAACTTTGTATGAAACTTTGTTTAACCGAGAAAGGCAGCACATACAGTGACAATTAAGAGAAATGAGCTGAGATACAGCAAATGCACACTACAGTGAAACCAGTAACAACAGGGCAGAGTCGGCAGACAGTAACTGTACAACGCAAGATAAAAATGATTAATTAAAAGATGTCATGAACAACAGCATAAAACCTATTAACACTGCAAATTTAACATGTCCGAGAGTGGAGTAACATGCAGTAATATGTCACAAATTATATCATAAATACTCTCACAAATATGTCAAAGCAGAACAGTCAGCAGCAATGGTGTTCTTGCCATTAGTGTCTGTAATGTATCTGAATATGTGAAATTACAAGAACACAAACATTCTGGAGTAACATATAGGTGACAAGTCATTTGAAGGGAAACTACAGCGTCCACAGTGATTGCATCAGTTGAGAGGCAAATGTTACTTGTATAACAATAACAATACAGCACAACACAGCTTACTTAGACAAGAGATAATAGAAAACGAATGAAATTAAAATTTGTTACAACGCTTAACTGACTAATTGCTGCCACCTAGTAGCTAAAAGATCGCGTGACATCACAACTTACAATACTCGAGGTCCATTTGAACATTGACGCACTGCATTATTACTGGTAGGCATTTCTGACAAATTATTTTGTATAATGGGTTGGGAATTTAATTGGCTGTCCCATTGCTAAAACAAAAATTCACTGATAAACAGTAATGATAATAATAATCATACATATCCATCTTGAATATGCCAATTTATAAACAATCTGCGAATGGCAGACGAATGACTGGTGTACATTTGGCACACCAACAGGCGAGTACATAGCTATGCGAGTACATAGCTACTCGTGAGGTCACAAGTTACCAGGTTACACTGTTGCATCGTAGATGGCACCACTATTTATAAATATATTTTTATTTCGCTTATGAGGTCAAAATAAAACAGATCACATTTGTGAATCGTAATTGTGCAACATTGCGACTGCACTCGGGGTGGAAAGGAGTTCTGTGAGCCAGCCTTGACCACAGCAACACCGCACCGTCCATCCAAACACAGACCAGACGCTATGCTCAATGGAGCATGACGAAAACTTCAGGTGAGACGTTCACAGGAGTTGGCATGTAATCAGGGTGACCACTTGTATGGAAAACCTGGAATTGTGAGGGATTTTGACAGTTGTCAGTGAAATGTCAGGGATTTTACTAAAAGTCAGGGAAGTGTCAGGGACAGAATCTTGTCGGCAAAAAGTGGCCTAAAACTGTTTATTGTTAGCTGCATATTTGCGTCCATTCTTGACTTTGCTGAGTTTGTGCATTTCATGTTGGTTTTGGATCATGCACTGTTACATTCCTACCCCCACCACTGACAATAACACTAGTACCGGCATGGTATGAGTAACACTTAACATTGACAGGAGTCCCGCAAACCGAACCGTCATGGAAATGTTATGGAATTGTCACGATATTTCACATTGTCTGGAGAGTGGTCACCTTGTGTAATAGGTAGATTCAAACTCCAAAATTTCGCCGGTGCTAATGTTAATCGAATAAGACGACGTGGCCTCTCCTCCTGCAATGTTCATGTAGCCATACTGTGGATAATAAACACCAACTGACAGAAGAAAGCACAAAATATATCCTTGTGAACCACAGCAGTTGGTAAATATGACTGCCATATTTGCCACCTAGCGACTGTCATGATAATTATTCTTAATTATTGTAAATTAAAGCTGGGATAGTCACTTCTTCTTCTTCTCGTATGCGTGTCATTTACCATAATTGGTCAGCTGAATTTCACACACTCAAGCCGGAAGAGTTGGGCACTGATACGTCGGCTTGGTGCTGCTCAACAACCACCCAAGTCAACACATCCATCAGTCAGTGCCAATGCCGTTGCCGCTCATCTCATCCAGG
>Ga0209149_1000894_pt1 | contig 13759 bp, 8 predicted proteins | sample WorMetTyACAVOLI2_FD_187423 | JGI IMG/M metagenome (GOLD analysis project Ga0209149, IMG submission 187423) | Marine gutless worms symbiont microbial communities from Max Planck institute for Marine Microbiology, Germany - Olavius algarvensis... ... | reverse complement strand
AAACAAAATTAAAGCTTGGTTCAGGTCGCCTTTTACTCTATCCGGCAAGGAAACGTATCGGGTCTATTCGGGGCGATAGCACTGCAGCGAAGACAATACATGTAGTAATAATCAATACACAGTATACATCAGTTACTAAATGGGGTGCCATGTGCCTGCAGAGTATGGGTAGATGGGGTGATCACGTCCCTGTCATAGGTTACTGAGCTTGTATAGGTGCACACCACTAAGTCTGACACATTGTCAACCTACAATTTCTTTCCTAACCACACGACATCTCACCAATCTTTGGCTGCTTGGTGACAATAAACATAGATTTTAGCTGCAATCGGCAAAAGTACGGTTGTTATGCAACTACCTTTTGCATACTTGTATTAGCACTACGACTGAACAAATTTCACTTTTATTTTGGTGCCAAAATGACAAATATAGCATTTTCGCTTTTGTCCAAAAATAATGTGGCATTTAGCTTAAAGGGGAATTCAACCTCGACATAATGTCACAGTCAGGTTATTGACCTTATATATTAGTCAACAACTTTCACCCTCTCGTCGTCACCTTTTGCATATTAGTCAAGAAATTTGTGAGATTTTTACAACATTTTACTTACTTATTTAGATAGTTTAAATAGGATTCGGTTTCATTGCGATTGCATACTCTATGGTCTGGTGAGTGTGTCTCGCTGAGTAGGAAGTTGTTTAAAATCGTTAAATAAAGTAAAATAACGCAGTCATATGGCGCATTTTCTATGCGATTACGATTATGAACCAGAATATACGGCCGAGGAAGTCTTTGTTTTGTTATTCTTCGTTTCTGGTTCCTCCGCCTCCATCACTGTTTGTTTACCATAGAATTATAATTATCTTGTTTACATTTTGTTTTGTACACCACTACTCCAAGTTGGAGTAGCGGATATAATTTTTATCGTCATACATCTTCCTTGTTTCAGCTTAATTGTCACTTTCATGCAAAATGTATGATTTTATTAAACATAAATCTTCATTTTAAGCCATATATTTTTCAAGGTTGAATTTCCCTTTAAGATGAAAATGAAAATAGCCTATATTTTCAGTCCATTACAACTTTTAATTCTAACGACACTGATAACGTCTCACATTAACAATAAACCAAGCCATATACTCTGGTGCTGGTCCCAAGCCCGGGTTAACTGGGAAGGTCATAACAGGAAGGGCACACAATGTAAAAGTCACTGTTTATCTGCTCACCATCAGTGTGCTGTTCTCTAATATTGCCTGCTGGCATGCTAGCCAGTGGACTTATGAGGACAGGATCAGCATGGGGAGGGTTGGAGGGAGGGGCAACATTACCACCTGCAGACCACGTGAAAATCCAATCGGCTAATTGTTCTGGTGCTGGTTCACCTTGGCTGCCTGGAAAATGGCCATAAAAAGATTTATTATTATTCTGGCCACACGTTTTCGAAAGTGATTTATGGCAACTCCAGTACTCAGTAACGTTTCTCAGATTTACTTGCTGCTGCTACAGACATAGTCTGTCTTGAACGCCGTTTATGATAACTCTGTGCCATAGAGTTGACGATAGAGATGACGAAGTAGATGATCATAATGATGACTAGTTTTTCATACAGCGATGACAGCCAGCTCGACTCCTACAACAGTACAACAGCAGCCAGTGTGTGTTTCTGCTAAAAACGATATCTGATTATTGCTAGCCCACTTAAGAGCCAGATATGTGATGGCTGTCATCATCGGTCCATCGTCCTTCGTCCGTCCTGGGTCATATCTTTAATACAAATCAGGCCCGTCTTTACTGGGTGGCACTATGGCACTGTGCCAGGGGCCCCGTGCCTCTAAGGGGCCCCGCGCTCCGGCATTTTTTTGAAATTTGGTCAGTTCTCAGGAAAATCATTAAAATTGTTGCCACGAGATGTTGGATTTTAAGGCTAAAATGCACCAAATTCGATTTTGGCTGGGGTTCTGCCCCAGACCCCACTGGGGGAGCTTACAGCGCTCCCCCAGACTGGATTTAAGCGGGTATACTTCGAACGGGAGGGGAGGGGAAGGTAAGGGATGTGACGGGAGGAGAGGGAAGGTAGGGGAAGGGAGTAAATACCAGAGAAGGAAGGGAAGGGAAGAAGGGATAGGATGCGGGGCCCGCAGGCCGGCAGGTGCCAGGGGCCCCGCACTGGCAAAAAAGGGGCCTGATACAAATGATGTGCAAATATTAATAACATTCCTGTTCGACTCTGCATCAGACCACAGCTGTTGGAAACCAAGTATGACTGTCATCTCGATGCTGTGAATGGAGTGCGATGCTCGGAACCCTTTGTTCACAATCATCATCCATTGTGTGTTCAGTTGATGATGCCAACATCAAACAGGAGGCAGGCTAGTTTCGTTTTACCTTTGTTCTGAATGTTTCGACTACAGTAAATACCAGTTTTTCACTTACATACTTTACCGAACTTCACGCCATTTGTTGTGTATTTACAATGCAACCTTCATCTTACACTTACACCAGAAACAGTTTCTGGCAGCAGCAGCTCAACTAGAGGAAAATGGTTTTCACTGGCTCATCACAAAAGAAACGTATCAGGATATCAGCACTGCACTAGTGAGGCGCCATTAATAAACTTAAATAATTTTAACAACTTTAAATTTTAACAATTAACTGTGGGGCCACATATGATTAGTTGGCACCACTCTAACAAATACCAATAATTTATTTTTAAAACGACTGGTCATTATTGCTACCAATACTAATGCAAGTCTGCTAACAGCAGCAACAGACACATTATACGACAACGTACAGCAGGCAGTGCATCACCGCGTTTGTGATGAAGTTTTCTCTTCTGCTTAACAAGATATTCTTTGAACGGTGCTTGCAGTGACGGTCCAAAATATGGAATGTACCTAGAAAATAACAAAACACTGCACGGACTATTTACATATTAACGCTAGTTACCACAGACTTTACCACTCAACCACATTGTCAGACTAACATTTAATTTCCACTGTCACAGACATTATCAGTCACTGGTGGCATCAGAAAGTTATATGGGTAAAACTGCTCGTGTGCTATACAAAAAGAATCTTGTCTTAATGACGAGCAATCAGACAGAGAGCACAGCTTTAACTAGAGCCTCTTGACACTGTGCTTTGTGGGCTTATTTGAACTAGTTAGTGTAATCTACGCAAATATTCAAAATCCACTCCATAACTTTGTAGCCCTTTTCCTCATATCAAAATGAGACTTAACCTCCCAGAGAAGAAACAATATAAGCAAAAGTTGACGGACGACCACAGAGGATGACGGCTCACCCAGTTAACCCATCAGCACCACTGACTGACTTTCGGTCACAGTGGAGCTAGCTTAACCACTTTACTACAAGTTATCATCACACCTGCAATAACAATAGCTTGTCACTCATCAGAAAATAACCATATCTGATAGTTCCAGATGGGATCAACATGTTGATTTTTTTGACAAACTACTATTTGAAATTTGCCAATGTTCTAGTTGGTATCAATACTACTTGCTGTCAGAAAGTGCAGTAATTTAAGCCGACACTGAAGCAAAACCAAAACAGCTTACTTGATGAGACTGACAACTTGTTCCACATGGTGCTCACTGAAGACAAATATGACAAAGATTTTCTGCAAAGCATTCAGTCAAAAAATCTCTGTGGATTCTTACAAATAACAACATTAATTAGATGTCAGTACTAAGAACTAGAAAAGCTACTTTACACCAGCGGGTTGAGAATGATGCCTCCACCAGGCCTCCATATGTATCAGCCTCGTGTTACTTTGTTCTTTGACCTCATGACCTCCAAAGTTGACCGTTTCATGCCTGTGCTCTGTGGACCACTTGCATCAAAATCGGTTCACATGTTTCCAAAATATTATGTTCACAAGTTTTGTATCAGACAAACTAACAAACAGACGGACAAATGGACAGGTAGAAAACAGAATGCTTCTGTCTGCCACTCTGGCCCGCCTGACGCGTTAACAACATAGTAACATCATATACAGCGGATTAATGAATATGAACATTATGTATATCATTACAGTTTTCTTTAAAGACTGTTAGAAAAAAAGTCCGATACACAATGAAATCACTGATTGCACTGTTATGGATACTGTATAAAGATGATAACAATCCAAAGCTAAGCTATCTATTAGCAAACCTGAAGAGTGGAAAAATCATGTACCTGGATGTGCATTTTGATAACTGCCTTGCCTATCATTGTGGCACTAAAGAACGTCCAAAATGGTACAAGGAAATGTCCGCACGTAATGCCGGCAAGATCAAACAAAGGATTTGGTATCTGTACATAATATACAAACATATTAAAGCATACACATACGACTTTGATAAACATGTCACTCAGAGGAAGAAAGTAATAGATGTCAGCATGCACAATTACAAGGGGCACATTTCAAAATGTTTCAAGTCTTCAAGATATTCTGAAACAAAAATTGTTTGTTTCCCACCTTAGTATCTACTGCACAGAGTGAGCCAGAAAAACAGCTGCCTATTGTAAGTATATATTTGTGTACTGTCCACATCAAAGTTCTAATTGCTGAAATCTGATTAATGTTGCATTATCAGTGTTTATCTATTTCTTTACATCATAATCTATCACACTAACATAGCAAATACCCAAATATTTACAACAACAAAATCCAAGAAGATGCAATTCATAAAAATTGTACTGACCTCACACCTGGCTGCACACATATCTATTGCTGCTCACAACACAGGTATCCTAGCTTGCTGCATGCCAGTTCGTAGACATAATGTGGTGAGCTCAGTGCTAACTACTCTACTACTTGAAAACGTTCATTAGGTTGGTAATTTTTTAGTAACTACTCTACTGTCGCAAAAGCTGCATCCAGTTGGAAATCTGGCTTATTATGGGCCCAGCAATGAGAGTTATTCAAAGTTGACAAACCGAAGCACAGAGAAGGATGCCAACAAAGCCAACTTTCTGTATCATGTTATGAACCAAGATCTTTCCTCGGTCGAGAATACTCTACAAAATCATAAAACTCTAATCAGAATATGAAAATGACAAATAAAAAAGGACAACGTATTAAAAACATGCACAAACACATATAACTACAAAATGATCTGTAATAACTTGCGACTTTATATGAAATACTGTTGTTAGCGATTTATTAAAAATTTAATTGACGCTAACAGCCACCAGACACAGCAAATCTCGACCCACGCCCCACTGCACGGCATTGCCCACTGGCAAATGTAATAGCATGGTCCCAATACCAATACCATTGCCGATCCACCCTGAAAGTCTCATAACAATAGCTGTAACCAAGTTGTGACATTGTTACATGGTAGCGAACATCATAAGATGGCAACAGACATAGTAACATAGTAAAATGATAATAATAATACCATGCAGATTTCTATCCCGCCATAGGTCGTAACTTCAGATGAGGAAACGGAGTCTGACAAGACTACACTAATGCCCGGTTTTATGAACTCGGGTTAACTCGCGAATTAACTAATCCGAGAGTAGGAGTTATCCCGAGTTTAATCTTGGTTTAACTTTTTTGTTTTAGCAACATTTACTATTCCGGTATTAACTAATTCTAGTTTAACCTGCACCTCACTTGTAAGCTAATCTCTTATTGGTTGATGGCGTCCACGTGACTTGTGTGTTATTTACCATGGATACCATACTGTTTACATTAGAGAGGGATATTTATCACGGTAAAAACACACGAATGTGCGTGCCGCCACTTACAAAAAACGATGCTGATGCATAAAATTGCAATGCCACGACCAGCTATTGAATTGGAAAAACTTCACCGTGTGATTCTGTTGCGTGACGCAGCTGCAGTTCGATCCCGTCGAGCAGATTGCAGAAACATTGCTTGTTCATGCGGAATCTTGAGTGGAAATCGATATCATCCAACTCTGTCAGCGGATTCGTCCGATCTCGAAATAAACTGGGTCTTCTTGGTTTAAAAACACTGATGCCGCTATCCAAAATTCGTCTTTAGTGTCGTCCTCGATATCGTCAACAAAATTAGACGCCGTAGTTCATCCACATTTAATCAGAGTTTAACTCCGGATCGACGAGGGTGTAACTTTCGTTAACTTAATCCCACTTTAACCCGAGATTAGATGTTGATAAAACGCTTACGACAGTTAATCCAGGAATAATTCGAGAATCGCGAGTTAACCCGAGTTCATAAAACCGGGCATAAGTAGGGCTGTTACGGTTTTTAAAACCGAAACCGCGGTTTTTTCCAAAACCGATGGGAACCAAATTTTTTTTTGCGCCAGATGAACAGTTTTTTATGTCTGGACAACGGGCAAGATTTAAAGTAGCGACCTAACTGGGATAGATGTAAAAACAATGACGAGAGAGAATGTTTATCAGCACCATTTATCACATCATTAGTCAGTCAGAGTAGAGGGTTACACGAAACGTCATCTTTGTCTTAATGTGCAATAGTTGCATTACATAAACTGCCAGTTTATAAATGAACAATTGAACATAACAATGTTGTCCATCTGGTGTATGGTTCGACGCAAAGTAATAGCTTTGATCGTTTTCAACAAACGTTATGTGTAGAGCGATAGACATTTTTTGTACGAAAAAACTGAAACCATGAAAAATCGGTACCGCGGTTTTTAGCCAAAAACCGACTGAAACCGAACCGGAAATGGAAATAACGGAACTGTAACAGCCTAACACTAAGACACATCAGTGCAGCTGACCAGCTCTGATGGGTGATCTCTTCTTTCCTGCAGCAAATTCTCTATCTCTTGTTCTTCTTCATCGACTTCTCCTGAAAGACGTGAAGCACGAGCCATAAAGTACGGCGGCAATTCTCCAATAGCTGTGCCAGCACCCTGCAGAACACCATAGATGCATAGAAATATAGAATAACACTTAACGATGGTTCTATCAATAATCAGTGGCAACGTTCGTTCTCATTCAGAACACATAAAACATCGTAAATTTGTGCTTTTAAAAGCAGAAAAATTTCCAGAATAAAATTCAACTCATGTCTGCCTCGGTGAATATTTTTACCTTTGTGTACAATAAACTTAGCTATCCCACACAAATCAAACATCATTTACACAACTCAATTAATTACACATTATGTTCAAAGTTCAAAGTTGTCATAGTAAAATAAATGCAACTGTATACAACTTCAGCCATTTCTTTGCATTCGTTAGACATTATGCATCACATCTTTCATATCAAGACTAGTGCATTACTGACGTTTTGTGTTTAAAGAACCAGATATACATATTTTTAACTCCTGGAATAGTGACACACTGTGTTAGTAACATAATTCTTTGCTGATATCACTGCTGCAAATGAACAGTACAGAGTAAACCAATGTCAGAGCAGACCAGCAGCACATACCCACATAAATGCTTCAGTTCGTACTTTACTCATTATCGTCCATAACGACATGCTGCTGCCTTCAACTTCAGGACACACAATACTGTAAAACATACAAACTGTAAAACTGCACATTCTGTGAACTGCTATGAAGCTCGAGTTTCTGCATTTGCTAAAAATACATACAAATTCTAATTAAACAAGAGGTCAAAGTAATTTGACAAAAAGCGCCTCACGGGGGGCCAATTCGCCGGTTAGGGGTTACCCCAGGGGGTCGAAAGTTGTACCATTGAATTCCTGGGGTAGGGTTTCCTATTAGTGTTCCATAGTAACTATAGGCCTGAGATGCACCGTTTGGCCACAGTGCACGCGCGTGACAACCAACCAACGACCAACGACGTCACGACACAGCCTATCTCAATAAGCGCCTCTTTTACTAAAGTAAAGTGAGGCGCTTAAAAATGAAACGAAAACAATAAAAAGATGACAATAAAATTCATCTGTGTGTTAATGTACAACAGCTACAGCAGTAAAAGGCAATAATATCATCTGCAGCAAAAACAACTAGAAAAGCTATGTGACCCCAAGGGATTGAGAATGATGCCTCAGCCAGACCTCAACTATCTGCTGCCTCGTGTGACCTTGAACTTTGACCTCTAGACCCCAAAGTTGACCGTTTCATACCTTTGCCCCATGAACCACTTGAGCCAATTTGCATCAAAATCAGTTCCATCATTTTCAAAATATCGTGTTCACAAATTTAGCAATGGACGGACGGACAGACGGACAAAGTCGACAACATAATGACTCCACCTGCCATTATGGCCTGGTGGAGGCACAAAAATGTAAATTTAAAATGTCAACAACAGTGAATGTGAGAGAACGCTTACTCATCCGGATATGGAGGTGATGGAAAATCTACTGACATGCACTCAAATGCCGCCAATGTCACTGCAGCAACGTGAGGGCCCTAACAAACCGACGAAACATAACAAACAGCTTCAGAAATATCAAGTGTGGATTTAGTCTACATGCTAGCAACAGCAGTGGCTCAGTCGCAAATCAATCAACTCTCACCACGTTTGATCAGTATTGTCGCTCACATTTAGCTAAAACTGTTTCTGTGCACTGGAAAAGTCCTACCTTACGGGTGCATACTGAGTAGGTCTGAGACCTCAATCAGTGGAGTGCATGACGTGCAAAAGGCATCTTTTTACATGGTATAAGCTCTGCCCTTCCCCAAAGCATGTGAAAAGTCTGCCTGTAACAAATCCCTGTGACATTCTTCAATTTTAACTTAATTACTTTTTAAGTTGCAACTACTATCTGGCAAAAAAATTACATATCTGGCAGGCTTTTGGTGCACAGTATTCAAATCCAAACTTTGTAGAAAACTGGTATCTATCCATCTTCTTCTTCTCGTATGCGTGTCATGAACCATAACTGGTCAGCCACGAAACAGCGTCTTCATCCGCAGAGTGTAGCTGAGATAAGCCACCATTCAGTTTTGTCAGGGGACAGGATTCGACAATGTGAGACATCGTCTGGGTCTCGCCACAAGGACACAGATCAGTGTCTGTAAGTCGCCATTTCCTTCTGCAGGCACCGCAGTGTCCCTGTTCCGTGCGAAAACGGTTCAGCAGAGACCACTGTTGACGAGGGAGGTCGAAACCTGGTTGCCAGATTGTCTATCCATCAGTTAAGTCTGGATAATGCAGTAAATAATTAAACGATTGCAGTTAAAAAGTATCAGTGCAATAAAGCTTTGATTCTTTTAGTCCAATAATGTAATTAACAGCAATATACAGCAAAGATAGATATAAAACACTGCAAATCATAGTCAAAACTGCCAGATATCTACATTCAGCTTACCAGTCTAAGCACATTTTTACTTTTATTAAAATCAAAGTTAAAGCAATAAATGTCAATTACACACTAGATAAAGTAGAAATGTGTGGAGGCCAGTGCCGAGGCCGACAGATGACAGAATACCGAGACCAACCCAGTAGGCACACCAAACAACCTGCTTCCAGACGGAGTCAACATACTACAACAGTAAACCATGTTATCTACTTACTACTCAATTTTCCACAGACACATCACTAATCAACCGACAAACAAAATAGCTTCAAGAAGAAAAATATATCAACAAAATAGCCTGTTGCTTTCATTCTTAAACAAGAGTATCGGAGATGATATGAAAGCCGCCGCTCGTCAAAGCCTAAACTGCATTAAAAACAAAAAAAAATAAAATATGGCTAAAAACGATTTTCAATATGGCGGATGGAATTCTTACACCCTGCAATGTGGCACGATCATGATATTGATTGCGCCAGGTGACTGCACCCTGCAATGTGGCATGTGGCTCTGGAATCGTGACAGTGAATTCACCAAGTGGCAGCACCCTGCAATGTGATATGTGGCTCTGGGATGACATGCCATTGAATTCACCCAGTGGCAGCACCCTGCAATGTGACACGTAGTTCTGTAGAATCATAACATTGAATTCGCCAGGTGGCAGCACCCTGCAGTGTGGCAGGTGGCTCTGCGACGACATACCATTGAATATGCCCAAACGTCCGCCATATTGGAATTCTACATCTGGTTTCGATTTCGACCACATCACCACAGTCGACATGTCATTCTGCACCAGTCTCTGAAACGTTATCCAAATCAAACCACCCTCGGCACAAAAAAATGATGTCATGTCAATTTTCAAGATGGCGGATCTCAGCCATCTTGGATTTTAGGGATCCAATAATGGGTTCTTTAAAAAGCCCAATTATATATCTTCCTATAGGTCGTCAATAGACATCATAGCTCTAAATTGCTTAGCTTTCTAGAAAATCGCGTTTTTGCATTTTGGCGTCAAGATCCAAGATGGCGGATGTCCGCCATCTTGGATTGTAGGGGTCCCATAATGGGTTCTTTGAAAAGACCATGTGCGACTTCCTACAGGTCGTCAATAGACATTGTAGCTCTAAATTGCTTAGTTTTTGAGAAAATAGAGTTTTTTTTGCATTTTGGCGATAGACAGACAGACAGACAAACAGAACTGATGCACTAAGCCGTGGCGGCTTAAAAATATGGGTTAAAACTACTTCACTGTTACACTGAACACAAAAATGTGATGGCTGCAGGCGGGGGAATGTCATACAGGGTGCACCTTAAGGAAATTTGCTAATTTTTCACAAATTACTACACACCAGTATACTATCACTCAGTTGAAACTACATGCCATGCACTAATTGGCTACTACTAGGCCTACTGAAAACATTTCTACTTGGGCGTTAGCTGACTACGGCATTTTGTGACTGGTTGCTTAGCTTTATAGTAGAAACACTCCTACTTACTTCTTTACTTAGGCATGCTAGCTTTCTGTTTAACAGGACATAATAAGTCTCGAACTTCCTGTTAAGGACACAAACTGCCATGCAGTAGTCCAGATGCCCCACTAACATTCTATGATGTGCTGCTACTATCTACACGCTGCATGACCCTCACAAGTTCTGACCATCAGCTAATGCTGCAAAGTTAACTGCAATAGCACCAAACCAAATATTTAAATTATGAACAAATTTACAAAATAAATTAAAATCTAATGTAAAACAATGGAAGAGAAATAAGAAATACCAAAAAATGCTATCAAATTTATTCCACAGTGTACATGTGGCGGAGTTTAAGTCCACAACTCTGCTGACTCCAAATTGTGGTAAGCCTGGCACCTCTCAAGCATGTTACCTCTCAAGCCATCAAAATGTTTTAGCAATTCTCTCAAAATTCCTGGAACTAATTTTCATTATTTTCTATATGCTATAGGGCTAGGCACTGCAGATGGATGGGGAAAAATGTGCAGAGGAAAATCCGGGAATTTGTGCTCCCATTTTCCTGAAAATTTCGTATTTTCTCCGTTTCCCAGGTGACCACATGTGACCTGGTTGAGAGAATCCAGAACCCCCACTCTTTGCCAAAAATTATGGGGCTTGGGCTCCAAATGTGGGAACTGGCCCCAAAATGCAAAAATATACGAATCACTGTGGGCACAATTCTACAGCAATTAACAAATTTGATATTCTTTCAACTGGCTATATGGTACAGCAAACGTGGATGTCGAAATGCTAAGAATTAGACAAAAATCTACTGGCTGAAAATCTCACAAATTCAGTCAGAAGTTGCAGTTTGTTGCCATCCGAAACCATGCAGCAGCCATCCATAGCTGGGCGTTTGGTGCAGGTGACATGTCAGCACCTCTCGATCAATGCCACTTAGTGACTGCACGACTCTGATTACGCAAAGTTTTACATTTCTACGTCAAATTATCACATTACACCATGCTACCAAACTAAGATAATGAATTCTAAATATAAATAAGTGAGAAAAAAATAATCACATTTTGATGCGGTCCAGGACTATAATAAATCGACAGAAATATAGTGAATATTAGCAGAAGGCTGACAAGCAGCTTCGTTCTTCTCAGCAACCTGTCAACATCAAAATTCCATACCTGACAATAATTTAATATAAAAAGCTGTCAGCATACGAAACACTAACTCATTCAAAGTTATTGGTTCTGTGAAAACATTAACAATAAATTAGAGATACTCAGAAGAAGATCTAGATAGAAGTATTATTCCACTTTCTGTGTTTTTATGTGCAATACGTGAACAAAGAGGCTAATTTTAGCCAGTGTCCATAGTTTTGTACTATACTATATATTACCAAAAATTAGGGCTGTAAAATGGACGCATTAACGAATGCATTTTAAAAATTGATCACAATTTACAAAAATAATGCTATTAAAAATTTTAATGCAGGAAAAAATTATGCAAACGATCGGTGATAACAGTGAACATAAACATTCCAAAATTGCAGTTTCTCGACGTTAAATGAATGAATGATCAGTTAAAAGACTCATTGTCATTGTCAGTAAGTTCAGTGACCTGCACTAATCAGTCACTGTAATCATTAACCAGTCATCAGTACTAGCAGTAGACTACCATTCAACAGCAATGGACTGATGAAGTCTACCTGCAAATGGATCACAAACTAAAAAATGTAACAAACAAAATGTGCGTAAACCGTGATTAACGCGAGACTAAAAAAATTAATCGTGAAATTAAAGAAATTAATTGCTTGGCAGCTCTACCAAAAATATGAAATGTAACACATTACCTAACAAAACAATTAAGCATTTAGATGTCTGTAAACTGCCTGAAAGTTCAATTCATGTCTATTAACAAATTAATTAAATACATCTACAATAACAGAAAGGTGATGTATACCTCAAACCATGCTTGTGAAGCAATACAAGAGTCTCCATAACAAAATAGTAAAGAGTTCGTAATGGTGAACGCCAGAGAACAAGGCTTCGTCTGGCCTGATGTTGCACCAGGCGCTCCTCAAGGCTTCGTCGGGCCCGGTGTTGCACCAAGCGATCCTCAAGAAACAAAATACCATTCTCGGAAAACGTTGTTTCTCCGTTAACTTCTTTCAAAGGTCTACGTCCACGAATCTGGCTAGTATCCATCTCATTACAATATCTAAAACAAATAACATAACAATCTAACTGCAACTGCCAACAATAATAGATTCAATATCATACTGAGATTCACATCGCTCAAGTGTCCAGGTTTTCTGCTACATAATTAACAAGTTCATTTAGGCCTACAGCATCTACTATGTCTTGCGTCGTTTGTAAGTTGAACGTCTCAACGCGCGAGGCCTACATGACATCGTTTCCGCTCAAGTAAATAGCAGCAGACTTTTTTAAGTACGGGAGCGAAAGTTAAAGGGCACTGAAGTTGTTTGTGGAATGAAGGTTCCACGGGTGCGAAAGTTCCATGGAACGAAAGTTCTTGGACTTTTCGCTCCCCGGGAGCGAATGTTCCATGGAACGAAAGTTCCACGGGAGTGAAAGTTCTCTCTATGGTCTTTTCGCTCCCGGGAACGAAAGTGCAGAGGAACGAAAAGGCCAGTTACAAAATTTTTTCCGGTAGCGGCGGCGCGGCAGGGTGCCAGCTGGCGCAGCGGCGGAATTCGGCAGCTGAGGGGTCTACAACAGCTTGGGCTATCCATTTGATGTCGGCTAGAAACTAAAACAAAGTAGACAAAACATCGTCCTGTCCATTCATCAACTCATTACGGTACATTAATGAGTTCACGAATGGATAGGACGATATTTTGTCTACCTTGTTCCAGTTTCTAGCTGGCATCAAATGGAAACTCTCTCAACTCAGAATATTATTAATAACTTTTCAGTTAAAATCAAAAACCTACTTGAGTAGAATACCAAAGAAGTCTATATTACTTGTTGTGGTCTCTACTATTAACTTTGATAGGTACAGTGTAACGAACCAGATGTAAAATGCGGAAATGTGGAATGCG
>Ga0209149_1000893_pt1 | contig 13761 bp, 12 predicted proteins | sample WorMetTyACAVOLI2_FD_187423 | JGI IMG/M metagenome (GOLD analysis project Ga0209149, IMG submission 187423) | Marine gutless worms symbiont microbial communities from Max Planck institute for Marine Microbiology, Germany - Olavius algarvensis... ... | reverse complement strand
CTTTATACATCACGCTCTATTAAATTACCAGTAAAATTTACTCACCCCCTCCCACCCACTTAAAATTCATTCATTGTTATTTTATTGTCACTTATTGTGTTTATTGTTTTTTTTTTATTTTAATCATCTGAACTGTGTAATCTAGCTATACAAGCTACCGAAACAATTAAATTTGATTTGATTTGTTATAGAAAGACGGAATTCATGTGCATGGTGCGTACCACCATGCCGTCGTCATCAGCTGCCAGTCGACCAAGTGACCATTCAGTCAACGACAGTCGCCTCGCGCGAGTCGGTCTTGGCGTGTATTTGGACAGCAGCATGTCAATGCACAAGCACGTCACGCAGGTCGACTGTTCGTGCTACGGCGTCTTACGTCAACTTCGTATAGCATCCGTCGTTCGCTACCACGTACAGCACTGATGATCTTAGTCTCCTCATTCATCGCGTCAAAGGTGGACTATTGTAACGTTGTCTTGGCAGGTCTACCACAACGTGCACTGGACCGTGTGCAGTCGGTCGTCAACGCGGCTGCCCGCCTGTCAGCAGACGCTCGCGAATACGACCACGTAACACCGCTGCTGATGAACCTTCCCTGGCTGCGGCTGCCTGAGCGTGTGAAGTTCAAGCTGTGCATGTGTGCTCATGCACCGTTGCCTTACTGGAGCGGCGCCGCGATATTTGACAGAGCTGGCAGTGCCTGTCGCCAGTACTGCTCGTCGTCGCCTGCGCTCGGTGTCATCTGCTGATCTTGTTGTGCCTTCCACTCGCCGTTCAACCATCGGTGACCGTGCGTTCGCTGTTGCCGGTCCCCGAGCGTGGAACAGCCTACCATCTGACATTCGAACATCTACATAATCATTCAACACGTTTAATAAACATCTGAAATCCTACCTCTTTAAACTGTCTTTCTCTAGCCTGTAGAGATTGTGAATTGTATTGTGTGCACTGACTATGTTAGGCGCCGCTTACTGCGCCCCATGTTGTCAAATTGACATTACATTACATTATGTTATTGTTTCTTTTGAGATGGAGATGGCGATTGGACGTGGCTTTGCGAACTTGCTGTACTTGATCAGGTACGACCCTTGTGGATGCTGTGGTACGACGTAAACCGGTCGATGAACTTCCCGACAAGACCGCGTGCGTATAACCGCCGTGGTAGGATATCGACGCTGTCAAATACTGCCGTCAGGTCGAGAAGTGCCAACATCGCTAAATTTCCGGAATCCGTCATGATGGATTTGCTGAACGCACGTTCGATGGTAAAGAAAACGTCGCTGCAGGTGCGGGACAATAATCACCAGTCAGCATCTCGACGTTCCTTGCGGTTACAGCGACACGGGTGATGATTCGGAGGCTGTACATACATACATATTTTATTTGCCATAAACTCAGTATAGTAGAATATAAATAATAAATATTATGTAAACAGCAATGGCGGGCTACTAGAAAAGCTAGTGCTCATCGTGCTGGCCGCCCATTATTACATTTATAATAAGTATTGTAGTCACACAGATACATATACATACTCACACACAACAACAGAATGAAACCGAGGAAGAAGAAAGAAAAGACAGACGGAGACATAACGTTCCAATGTGCAAAAGACTGTCTACATATCCATAACCATGTTAAAATGTAACATTCAAAAAGTCATTAGCGGTCACAAAATTATGATTAAACAAAAACAATAATTATATGTGTCAAATGGCAATAAGTTTTACGAACTAAGATGTGTTCGTTGACTGCAGAAAGACTTTTAGTCTTCTAGTAAAGTTTCTGACAGGTAAACGATCCTTTAAAACTGCGGGCAGTTGGTGCCAGAGAGTACTGGATTTATGTTTAATACATCTTTTACCAAAATTTTTGTTAATTGCGGTGACAACAAATCTTTACTTATACGAGTATCATGACTGTGTACATTAAATTTTTTATTCAACTCAAAATAATTACTAAAAACACTTGGCATCCGATGAACCAGCAGTAATAGTTGATATTTGTGCAAATATTGTATTGATAAAGTATTGTATTCTACATGGTTGGATAATTATATGGCTTATTTTGTAAGATACGCGGTAATTTATTATTTAATGTTTGAAGTTTATTTAAATATGTTGAACCAGTGTTAGCATACATTTCAATTCCATAAAGTAAATGTGGATGTACAAAAGCGAAGTAAATTGATTTCAATATATTACAAGGCAATTTATTTCGCATTTTATAGAATATTTCGACAAATCTTATAAGCTTATTATAAATGTATTCGATGTGGGTTTTCCAGTTTAGATCTTCATCAATTTGGAGACCAAAATATCGACAACTGCTTACTTTGATAACAGATTTTCCATTAAGTGAGAACGTAATGTTTTCTTTTTTACTAGAAGGAAAAATCATCATATTTGTTTTGTCTAGATTAATACATAATCGATTAGCTATAAACCAGCTATTGAGGCTGCTAAACAGGTACTGCATTTATTACGTAATTTAGCTTCATCAGTACCAGATATGAACAAGTTAGTGTCATCTGCAAATAATTTAAAGTTCGAACTGAGTATAGCTGATCCAATGTCGTTAACATAGACTAAAAATAGCAGAGGTCATAAAACGCTACCCTGTGGAACACCGCAATTTACATTACTCAAAGTAGAACTGGCATCCTTCATACATGTGTACTGTTTTCTATCTTTTAAATAATTAGCAAACCATTTATATGCAACACCTCGTACACCATAATTGTACATCTTATACAGCAGAATATCATGATTCACACAATCAACGGCCTTTTGAAGATCTAAGTAAATACCAACTACAGTTTCATTATGATCAAGACTATAGTATAGATATCATCAATAACATCATGGAGAGCCAGAGTTGTAGAATGATTTTTACGAAATCCGAATTGATACTCATATAAAATGTTATTCACTATTAGAAAATTATACAGTCTCTTGCACATCAATTTTTCTAGTAATTTATCGAAAATGCTAAGTAAACATGGGTCGACAATCAGTAGGAAGACTACGATCGCCTTTCTTGAACACTGGTACAACTTTGCCAATTTTTAATCAGTCAGGAACCATACCATTTGTAAGTGAACTATAAACAAGTGGATGAATGATGGCAGAGGCAATATACTTTATCAATTTTGACCCAATGTTGTTATGACCTGGAGGTTTGGAATTAATCAATTTGTGTATTATTGTCCCAAGTTCATTGGTGTAACAAACATACTATTCCTGACAGGCACAGAACAATACTTTTTAAAGTCGCACAAGTTAAGACTGCTGTTATTATTATTTTTCACAAGTTCCTGTACAAGATTCTCACCGACCGTGGAAAAATATTGGTTAAACCCATTGCAAATATCTTGACTATTAGTCACAGTACGTCCATTGATAATTAACTTAGATATGGTATTAGTATCTAGTCTTGGTTTTCTTAAAGGAGCACACAGTGTTTAAATTATTTCATAACTGTTTTACTGAATTCGTTTTGTAATTGAACATGCTTTTATAATACATATTTTCAGCTTCAGCAGCTACCTTCCGAAATACCTTTCGATAAGATTTATAGTTAGCTTCGTCCTGTAAATTTTTAGTAGTAAGCCATTTTTTTTACATAATTTAGCTTTAGTTTTACTACTCTTTCGTAATGCTTCAGTTATCCAGATCTTTGGCCTTGGTTTTATACAATTTTGTATAGGGGAAACAAGCCTGAAACTCAGTCTGTACAATTTCAGCAAATTTATTGTATGCATCATTAGGATCACTACGGGAATACACCGACTCCCAATTAGTAGGCCTATTATTTAGGGATTCAAGAAACTTGGCTTTATTTTTTTCAGAAAAAAATTCTTACTAAGGGACGGTCTTTTTTCCTACTCGAAGTGTCATATAAATATATAAATAATGAAGTAATTTGATAAATGATCAGATATGTCCTGCAGAAAATTCCCACTGTCAAGTTTTATCTCAATATTACGTTTTTGCTCAGATTACAGTACACATGATCAATTAATGTGGCAGATCTAGCTGTTATTCAAGTTGGCATCAATATCAATAGGAGGAAGTTGTTCACTAATAACATATCCACATATTTTGAAGTAGTATCATGGGTCTTAAATTTAGTCAAATCAATATTGAAGTCAACAGCTATTATGCAGGGTAAACGTACGTTGTATGGCTAGCCTATGTAAAACAGCATCGAATTTGCTACTGAATTCACTTATTGCTTTATTTGGGTGCCGGTATACTCCACCAATAGTGTATTTTTAGACTCTTTCTTAAGTTCGATCCAAACATTTTCAACCGGAACGGATGGGATGAAGTTGAGTCAAGTTTATATGTATTAATTTCCTGATGCACAAACGTATTTTTAACAAAAATGCCCACACCACCAATGCTAGATGTAAGTGGGAGATCGTAATAGAAAGTGTAGTCTATAAGAAACTAATATTGTTCGACCATATTTCACTCAAGATGATTACATCGAAAGAAAGGTGCAACAAGTCTAGAAACTGACAAAGCAGCTTGTGTTTTGAGTTTAAGCTTCTTATATTCATGTGGAATACACTTAGTTCAATGTTATTATCATTACTGCCAATGCAGCTATTGAATTGATCTTCAGTAACATATATTTAAAACGCATTTCATCATTTATAACTTTGGCCTTACTAGCTTTAATAAATTCACTAAAATCACTATTGCTGTTAATGTTCTCAACTGCATTATCGTTTAGTAGCCAGCACAATTCAGCATCAGTCAACTCATAAAATGGCAAATTCTCAGACGTCATTTTTGGATGACAACAGAATTGATTTGAAAATAATGTGACCCGTCTTTTTTAACTCGACTACAATAACGCTGATTACCGCTGGATAGTAGACACTTGGTTTCATACCAATGAATATGCACCCTGGTCGCCGAGGAACGATAGGCCTATTAGGATAAACAAACAGACAGAAGCAGACAAGCACACATATTCAGAGTTATATACCTACAATCACCACCACTGTAAAGCTGGACACATGCAGTTCCTGCTGGCTAAACCATCAATCATATGACACTTGGGCGGTGACGTTTGTACCGGAAGTTTTGCCGAATTTGTGAAACCCAGTTGATGTTGTCAGTCACTGGTCAGTTCAACTCAGTTGAAGACTATGATTATGGATTATCGACATTATGCCTAGGTGAAGTTAGGTCCGTATAATATTAATATACGGATTCCCGTTTTTTAGTGTTTATATTAGTGTTTTTATGTTTTTGTGAATGAAAGCAGATTGTTGTATATGTAGGCCTATATAAATTATATACGCTGACAGTAGCAGACCAGCTGCTGTACTGACGTTAACAATTAGTGCAACGTTTCCGTCGACGAACGACGACGATGCACGTTAATGACAAACACGACTATAGAACAGCGCCATGATTATGTGATTCTGCACAGTCCGCTTGTCACTGTCGCGGCATATAAACAGTTTCCATATTTTAAGAACTGTAGTTCAGCCATTTTCCACAGCGATAATGTGTTGAATGTTTCTGCGACAAATGTTGAGGATTCAGGCTAATGATTGTCTATACCTACTCTATCTTATAAGGAACTGTCGGCATAATATTTTACTCCAGTTCGTTGTCTAAACTGGTTTGCGCTCATCAACGCGTATACGGTCAATGCGGAAGTCAGGCCGATATGAAAGGGGGAGGTATCGGTGCTGCACCATCCCGGTCCACGTTTCTGAGGCGCCCGCATCAGTGTGAAGTGAGAAAATAGTTTGCATGCAGCTTGTGAAATCTAACAGAAACGCTGCAGCAGAAATAAAATAATACTTAGGCCTACTTAAATTAATACTTACTTAGGCCTATTTAAGTGCTAATACGGTAGTGTGATACGAGTATGTAGTTAACGTGCAGTAAAAAGCTGACGGAGTTTACCACACGGAATAAACAAAAAAATTAATAAAATGTGAAACTTAAAATGAAATGATGCGCGTGATAGGTCCGGACCAGTCCCATTATCATGAAGGCAGTCCAGTAGGCAAAGAAGTCTAAGGTGGGAAGGATTTGTTGAAAAAGTAGGTTTTGAGCCTGGAATGAAAGAGTGAAGTACAAGAAGTGATGGATGATGATGAGAGCGGGGATGATGAGAGAGAGATGGGTTGACAAGTGGATGAGGAGATGAATCGAGACAAGAATGGTGAGGCTGACTCAATTAATGAAGTGCTAATAGTCGATTTTTGTTGATTATACTGTCAGTGTTGCTATGAACATTTTTATCCACCACGAATGGTAGGAGAAATAAAAGAAGGAAAAATAGGAACAGCAAACGAACAAACAGTGATGTGACCTAACTATCTTAACTAAAGTGTGTAGCAGTATGACGATAACAACGAAGGAAAAACGTTTAGCTAACACTGATATTGAAATATCTCAGCATGCTCTTGTTACATTTAAATTTCTTACAGAATTTGTTGCTTTTTATTTCTAGCATTTCGGTTGACAGCTATAGCTTCATGAGAAATACCCAAAAGCATAAAAAGTGAGCACGATAAAAGCATGTTCATATGCCCATACCCTAATTTTGATCATCGCCCGCATTAGCCCGTGGCGAAAGTGTTATCGATTCCACTGAACTGGCGGGAACTGGTTGGCTCTGCCACGGCGTGTGTTATTCAAGATTTGTGTAATGGTGTACAAATTCCTTGCACGGTATGGCGCCTAAGTACCTGGCGGAGCTGTGCAGGCCCATCTCCGACGTTCAGGGGCGCCGTCACCTCCGCTCTGCAGCGCGTGGACTTCTGCACACACCTCGCTATATTACCTATCAACGTACGAAAGACGAGCCTTTTCTTGTGGCGGTCCATCTGCCTGGAATTCTCTTCCAGAACATTTGCGGGCATCTGATCTGTCACTTAACAGCTTTAGACACTCGTTAAAGACATTTTTGTTCACACAGACGACACACGCAGCGCATTAGAGACATTTTAGTGATAGTGGGCTATACAAGTTTATTTTTTTACATTTACATTTTACTCTCCATGTAATGGGGCGACATTACGAGCTACGGATTAACATGTGTAGTAGGCTATGTTAGTTACGAAAGCGGCATGCAGAATCACGCAACCGTGGTACTGTCCAATTTCCGGTTGCATGCGTGTAGCGTCGATATGAAAACACTAATTGCCAACGGCTGTCATCCTTGTCAGTTTACCTATTTTTAAGCCACCGCTCGCGATAGCGAAAGCGCCTTAGTGCATCGGAGCTGTCCGTCTGTTTGTCCGTTTGTCTGTCTGTTTGTCTGTTAGTCTGTCTGTCGCCAAAATGCAAACAAACGCTATTTTCTCAAAAACTAAGCAATTTAGAGCTACGGTATCTATTGACAACTTATAGGAAGTTATGTAAGCTTAACTTGGCTTTTCACAGAACCCATTATTGGATCCCTGCAATCAAAGATGGCTGAGATCCGCCATCTTGAAAATCGACATGACGTCATTTTTTCTGCCGAGGGTGGTCCGATTTAGATAAAATTTCGCAGACTGGTACATAATGACATGTCGACTGCGGTGATGTGTGGAATTGGAAACCAGATGTAGAATTCCAATATGGCGGACGTTTGGGCGAATTCAGTGGCATGTCATCCCAAAGCCACGTATCACATTCAGGGTGCTGCCACTTGGTGAATTCACTGTCACTATTCCAGAGCCACATGCCACATTGCAGGGTGTAAGAATTCCATCCGGCATATTGAAAATCGTTTTTCGCCATATTATTATTTTTGTTTTTAATGCAGTTTAGGCTTTGATGAGCGGCGGCTTTCGTATCGTCTCCAATACACTTGTTTTTCGTTTGCGTGAAAAACTCGAAGCCATGCACATGTTTGTTGTATTTAGGTCTACTTTCAACTTTGTAAAGTAGTTTTTTCGCTTTATCTGCGCACGTTGTATTCAAGGTCAATAGGCCCCTAAGATCAAGGTCGCGGGCCTTTTACTGTCGAACGCAGGTCGAACGTACGCGAGAGTCTCCGAAGGGCAATTAATTGCCTGTTCTGACAGCCTTATAGGCAAGGCAAGACAAAAACGTGCAATGGGCGTAGGCTGTGCCTCTACGCGCAACTCGTGCAAACAAAATCTGAGCAGCTAGTGCAAACTGCAAAGTGCATTCAAGGATGTCATCCGCATTAATCTGACTTCTGCTGCCGACCTCAGTTAGATCAACCTTATAATCGTACCATACATCTTGATGCATCCACAATTATCTAGTCTTTTTTGAAAGTGTCAGTGTTGTATCTGCCGATATTACTATTTCTGGCAAGCTGTTCCATATAATTTACAAATCCCGGTGCAAAGGAAATTTTTTTTCAAATCATAGTGACATGACTGACATCGCTTATTTACCAATTTCAGGCTATTGTTGCTTTTCCATGTAGTCTATAAGTTCACTCTAGTCGTATTTTATTTGTTAAGATTGCACTGTTAAGTACGATCTGTTCTGTTCACAGACCTGTGTGATATATATTTTTGATTTTATCGCGTTGTGTTTCAACTTTTTCAAGTGTATTGCTGTTATCCGACTGTTAGCAGTAGCCTAAGCAAGGGCGCATGCTTACGTGGGGTTTTTCCAGGCGGGGCTTTCCAGGGTCAGGGTTAGCAGTCCCTGTGTGACCTAGGGTATAAACTTTGCTCTAAAAAACTCCCTGAGTTACCCGACAGTGAAATAAGCATATGATCCTATGGTCATTAGTTTTGATTCGTTCGTTACCAGCACGTGATGTACAGACGGGCACGACGCCTATCGCTAAGTTGCCGGTTTCCGGTTTAGCGTAGCGGTAACACGTTCCGGTTGATCAACGTAGTTACTCTACGCTAGGCCCGGTTAGTGCGTAGGTGGGTGACCGTCTTTGGACGGGTAAACCACCTCGGCGCGAAACCAGGCACCCAGGCCTACTCAGCCTGAGCCTGCCCAATGTGGCAGGCTGGGATGAGTACCCGGCGAAAGCTGGGAGAGTAAACAGCCATATCGCGTGATACACCAGCCCGTATCCGTGGTCTTGCAATGTTCGCTGATTGCCTGCCTGAGGGACTGGCTAGCAGAGATCAGCGCCGACTTACGGGAAGCGGTAGCGCATTAGAGGCGATTACACGTAATGCACTATACAATTACACGTTTACTTCACTAGGCCTACTTGCAGTTGTCATACTGCGACAGTTCGCAGTGCACGTTATGCATAAGGAATTAAGTACAGTTCGACGTTTGCACCCTCAGCGAGGTCGTTGCGATTGTGGCCCTGCTACGACGCCGCCGGTCTGCAGAGTGACGTCCCTCGGTTTGCTAAACGACGTTCTGCGTTCGGAACAGCACTGGCTTTCTCTCTTAGGGATGGGCGTTTCGGCTAATTTGCTAACCAGTTAACCGAAATTACTAGCCGGTTAGTAACCGGTTAACCGAAAACTGTAGCTTTACCAAGTAAAGAACTAAAAACTTTTGAAGGTCATCAAGCATGGGGCAACGTGATAGAGGGTGAACGTTAAGTGCTTCCTCTTGCCCATGCCTGCAGGCGCCCATGGGTCGAACGGCGTCAATTAAGCGGCCGCCGACAGTCAGGCCAAGCCAAACGACTTGGGCTGTGAGTCCGCCTGTAGGCTGCCAGAGTCTACACCCACCGTTGCCATTTATTATTATTATTATTCAGCCCGACAGCTGCTACTCATTTTACCATCCCGCGGAGGGTAGAAGGCTGAGTCGCCTAGTTGGTTGGTTACATACCGAGATTGTTTACCCGCGCGTAAAGGGGCACCCATCCTGGGTGGTCCAGATGGTAGAGTACCGGACTCGTAACCAAGAGGTTGCGGGTTCGACTCACACCTGGTCCACTGCAACCAACCTTGAGTAAGTTGCTAACCTACTGTGTGCACAGGCCAACTCAGCCTCCTACCCTCAGCGGGACGGAAAATGAGTAGCTACGGCTATGGGGTGAAGGCCTAGTGTGGCTGATTGGGGCGATGGTGTGTCTCCTAGCTGCACCGTGGGTCCAATTGTCCGTTAGCGCGGGCAATGGATGGCCACATAATGCGCCGCGGCACCATTGGCTCATGATAATCAGCTGCTACTACCGAGATTGTAAAGCGCTGCTGGTCGCTCGCGAGTCTGACTCATGTAAGTGGCGCTATAGCAAATATCCGGACCTTTACCTTTAACCGGGTCTGGCATGGTGTAACTGCGTTGATCGAGGCCAACGCGATACGCCAAACCGCCAACCAGAAACCGATAGTGAGCGACTTAGGAAAACCGTTGACAGGACGGTTCACACATGGACGTCTGTATGATAGCATCACGATGATGTATGGACAAAGGCACTCGGTGGGTGATTAATGTTGCAGTATGTGACTGGCAGCCAGTCGACGGCTGATATGCTAGCTGCTGCTGCAGGTGATGCGAGTGCAACGTTGACCAGACATCATTTAGTCATGACACTTACGGCCACGCATTGTTGCAGGTCGTTTCCGACGTGTGTATACAGCGTGGGCCAAAAATCATGCTGTTTTTGGAAGTTTGCAACTCCTATACGTCGTTGTAGTGATGAAGTAGAAGTAAAAGTAAGTAAAGAAAGTAAACGCGGCCATTTGTATCTTATAGCTCATCGTCGCGAACACGCCTCTAATGCGCTACCGCTTCCCATAAGTCGGCGCTGATCTCCGCTAGCCAGTCCATTCAGCCAGGCAATCAGCGAACACTGCGCCACCACGGTCACGGGCTGGTGTATATGTCACGCGATATGCCTGTTTACTCTCCCAGCTTTCGCCAGGTACTCATTTCAGCCTGCACAGAGGCAGGCTCAGGCTGAGTATAGGCCTGACGGTGTCGCCACCCGACAATGAAAAAAGTTTCAGGATGCGATACGTTTAGCCGTTGCGACAGAATACCGGCGTGTGACGGACAGACAGACGGACAGATAAGTGAATTTGGCACGTTCCGCCATGATGACTAGCTCTTCTTGAGCTCTGTGCCAAATTTGGTATGGTTCAGATATTTCGTATAATCGCCTGTCCCCGACGATTGAGTGATGACGTCACGCGAATTAACTTCCGATTTTATTTTTGGTTATGTTTGTACCAAATTTTGTGCAAATATCTTCATCCAGTACGGAGATATTAGCATTTTATGAAATTCAATATGGCCGCCGTCCGCCATCTGGGATTTGTTGGGAAAGTGGACACCGACTGCGAAAGGAACTCCTAATCCTAACCGTAACTGGCCTGAAAAAGTGTCGCGGCAACGAACGTTGATTATGAGCATCCGTCTGCAGTCGTGGCGGAATGCAGTATCTCCGCCCTGGGCCTTAATTACTATTGCCAGTCTTTTGGCCTGTTTCTTGCGTCCTGACTTTAATTATAACTGTTTGTCTGTCTTTCTGTCTGTCTGTCAGTCTGTGTGTTCGGGGTGCATTTCCTCCGAAACTGCTAAACGCATTTGGCTGAAATGTTGCATAGAGACGGAAGTCTGTGCCGCACACTGCGTGTCTCACGTGTAGTTGGCGATCGCGCCATGGTCCCGCCAGGTGTCGGCATAACAAAACTAGTTAATGAACATCTTTATGCACCATAAGTGGTAGTGGAAAAATTTTTTAAAAAATGAAAACGAACAATTTAAACAAACAACAAACAAAGAAAAACAAAACAGTGACGTGGCGTTCAATAGTGATATGATTCAGCAATACATGGTTTAGAAACAAACATTGATAATGGATACAGTTAAGTATAGAAACGAAACTGAAACATGACAATTAGCACATTAAGCACATAAAACAAACATACAAAGAATTTAGTTTCTAAGCAATTAAATATTTTGAAGATGTGCAAAATAGTGTACAAAATGCATCTTAGTCAAGAGGTGAAATATAAGTCTGCTCTTAAATACCGCCTTTTTGTACGGAGATAGAACAAGACAACCGTTACCGTATGAATAATTTAAAATTTTGAATAATTAACGGGATGCGTATAGTAGGATTGCCATCTGCCGGGAAGGCATGACTTTGTTGAGCAATGAAACAGGCATATCCAATTATCCATCACGCTTGCGGTCAGTTAGAAACTGGAAATAATTCGCGACGATAGTCTGTTACAGACGCAAGTCGCGTGACGGTCCTGTGCCCCAAGGAATAGAAAGATTTAGCTGTAAACAGCAACTACATTGTATCCTAGGAAACAACTGTAACCACACGCTGAAGTGACCATTGTCCAAGTATTGTGTAAGGATCTACAGTCGTTTGGGCGACAAGACGTTTGGGCGACGAGGTAGCTGGACGTTTGGGCGACATGTTGTGGGTCGTTTGGGAGACATGTCACTGACAAGACATTTACAGCATGCCTTGTATAAAATCGCATGTAACATGTTCACGTGTTGTGTTTGTGTTGTAAGTGCTCTTTGGGGCCCGCATTAGAGGCGCGTTAATGAATAAATGAACGTCATGGTTATTGTAGCCCGAAGGCAAGCGACTTAATTATCTAAACGAGTTTCTCGCGACCGCAAGCAAGGTGCTTCACATACAAACCGTCGGTAGTTGGAGTGGCGCGGTGGCTTAGTGGTAGGACTTGCGATCTAGTAGTCGCGGGTTCGAGGCCCGGCCGCTACGCTGCTGCGTAACAACCTTAGGCAAGTTGTTCACACCCTACTGTCTCTGTCACCAAGCAGTATAATTTGGTACCAGCGAAAGCTGGGAAGTAAACAGGCATATCGCGTGGTGCACCCACCCGTATCACGTGGTTTCGCATTGTTCGCTGATGCCTGGCAGTCGGGTTGGCTTGCGGAGATCAGCGCCGACTTACGGGAAGCAGTAGCGCATTAGAGGTGGTGCTCCACGACTATGCGCTATACAAATCCACGTTTACTTTACTTACTTTACTTACTTTACTTTGGAAACTTTGGACATCGGTTTTTCTGTAATGGTTGACGTTTATCAGTCTTAACAATCGCAATCGCTATCACGTACGCCAATTGCTTGCTTGTCAAATCCAATCCGCTTGCGTGCATATAGCATAGGCTAGGTGCAAACAATGCTAGTACCAGCCTCTATTGTTACTGCGCGATGCTATGCATAGCGCGAACTATGCCGTCGCAAGACATTCTGTCCATCTGTCTGTGCGTCCGGCCGATCGAAACACGCCGGTTGTATTTACAGTCGGATAGAGATTCGTACAATAAGCCTAACTCTGCAGTTGCCTGTCTTTCTGGCACAGCTGTCTAGTTTTCGGTAGGCAACAGGCAAAGTCTCGCGCCGCCATCGTCACCATCAGCGTCATATCGAAGCTTGCTGGTAAGATTTTGGAATGAATATGAGAATGGTGATAGGTCGGCCTACAAACTTTTACGCTCCTGTACACTGTAGTCGCGTCTATAGTTCGTCTGACCAATTGACGCTATTATTATCAGTAATTGTGTGAATTGTATATATTAAGTAAGTAAGTAAGTAAGGATATTTATATAACGGCGCTAAAAAAGCAGATAGTCACTAAGCGCCGCAGTCATGCAGCCAGAAAAAAATGCGTCTTGGGTGCTCGTCGAAATTGACCTAGGCTCAGATCAGGCTGGCGAAGATAAGTTGGCAGGCTATTCCAAAGTCTCGGACCAGCGGCAGCGAATGAACGATCGCCGAGACACGTACTTGTTCGGGCGACGAGGCACGTGTTGACGGTCGACGATCGCAGTTGGCGGCAGTCTGTGGAGGCGACGAGTTGACAGTCCTCTGCCAGATAGGATGGTGCTGTGC
>Ga0209149_1000892_pt1 | contig 13772 bp, 11 predicted proteins | sample WorMetTyACAVOLI2_FD_187423 | JGI IMG/M metagenome (GOLD analysis project Ga0209149, IMG submission 187423) | Marine gutless worms symbiont microbial communities from Max Planck institute for Marine Microbiology, Germany - Olavius algarvensis... ... | reverse complement strand
CACTTGTCAAGTAGAGGCTGAATGCGCGCTAGAAGGATATGTGCAAATACTTTTCCCGATACAGACAAAAGAGAAATCGGCCTGTAGCTACTGCACTCAGACTGCGACCCTTTGCCCTTGTAGAGTGAGACGATAATGCCTTCTTTCCATTCAGCTGGAACTCTTCCTGTGGACCACACATTGGTGATGACCTTATGCAAAGCTTTACTGATTGGCTTTTCGGCACCTTTCAGAAGTTCTGCAGTTATGCCATCTGCACCTGCAGCTCGACCATTCTTCAATCGAATACAACAGCAGAAATAATTGCTCACATGACATCTGACCATTGTAATTGACGTCATACGTGATATAATTATGTATACTTGATAGACGGACAATGAAACCATTTATAGTTCTTTAAATGGCCTTCAGAAGTCAATCAAGTTCATCGGCAATGTCATCCTTAGTTAGATCACTTTGACTTGTCAGAGACAGGAAAAGTAAGCTACACTTCTTTTTACAGAAAAACAGTTGAAATGACTTAGATGGTCGACCAGATCATCAGCAATTACACAACTTAATAGAACACACATCACTTTGTATTCGTGGTCTGTAGTAACTGTGTGTCTATCTTGTATCGTTTCTGACACACTCAATGTCAAATAATGGCATGCCCTTCAAATCTGGCTCAGGGGTCACTCACCTACAGAATTTTGTTTATGCACATCTGTACATTGCTGAACTCCACAGACCCAGAGCAACGTTTTTGGCGCTAACAGTGTGTGCCTATCTTCAATTACTTCAGCGAACGCCAGGAAAAGCTACATCAGGCAAGATGGTGCGTTGCAGCTGTTCAAGTCATAGAAGGTCATCGAAATTGGTACCAACCAAAAAGCCCTGTTAGTCTTCCATTGTAAGTAAGTAAGTAAGTCTGAGTAAACGGCGCCGAACTCGCTAAACAGTCACAACGGCGCCGGACGAACGGTGCTGAGCCACCAGTCAACTACATATCTTCTATTGTTTCCAAGCTATAACGATTTACTGGTCGTTTTTTGTAGTTTTTCCCATCCCAGTCTTGTTTGAAGCCCTTCCACGGGGGTTCCCCTGAGACCTAGAGTATGAAAGTTGGTATCAAGAAACTAGAGTCCCTCAGCTACCATGTCGTGAAAACCGCACAATAACTCAGTCATTAGTTTTGAATCTTGTTTCACTTCAATGCAACAGACGGACGGACAGACATAGCAGCTATAGCTAAGTCACACTCTAGCATATCTCAGAGTGACAAAAATCCAAACAATGGAAAGAACGGGCATACATACCGCATGCACGTCAAGCATATCAACGTTGAGATCGTAGGCGGTGATATTAAAACTTTCGAACACCTGTCAACGATACAACAAGCAGGAAACAGATATAAGCAACCTGCCAATGTGTTATTGTCACTAGCAAACAAATCACTCATAGCACCTGATTTAGCACACAAATCACATAACTTTTCTTGTCATTCACATTTACAGCAACAACAATATGTATCCAACTATGGACAAAATAAAAATACCCTAATCTCGGAAATCAACCACTGGATGTTTTGGTGGATAACAGGTTATCATGAAGTTATAGTGGGAAAGCTCACCAGTGTCAGAGTTGTGCTTTTTACAGCGTGTTGTAAAATATAAGTGACCTCTTGTCCTTTGTTGTATTTTAAATGTGAACATATAAATATAAATGAAATTGGGCTAAATTATTACAACGTTAGTATGAAGCAACCACAAGGCTTGTGGTGCCAAAGTAAGTTAAGGTGCATACTGACAGCAGTTGTCTATACCTGCTTCAGTGACATCGGACCAATGCTACGGTCCTTGCAAACGACATCGTCTTGATGTACTCTCATTTTCTTCTTGATGAATCGCAGCAGGTGCTTCTGGTTCATACACGATGCTGCGTGAACGTGGGTGTCCACCTGTCAGTCAAACAAGATATACAGACTACTTTGCTAACATCCTGACAACAGATGCACACGTTACGCTGCAGTCAGTGACACGACTTTCTAACAACTGTATCTGAACTTCTTTTTCTGTATAATTTCACCATCAGTATCATGTAAACAATACACTCCACACAGAATAGAGTTGCAATGTTTCAACTCAACTCAATACAGTGCAGTTCACCTCTTAAGTCATGTCTGTTCATAAAACTAATACTTCTAACAGCACTGCAGCACGAAACACAAAGACACGGCCAAACAAATTTGGCAAAATCTGTGTTATACAAAAGATTGCAGCACAGGTCCAGGCCAGCAACAAAGCGCTTAGTGCAGAAGCATTCACTAGGTGGCCAGTGTAGCAAAACGTGGCAATTTTGTAACTATGTACCGCCAATCATGACAGCAAACAGACTCAAGTGGAACAGGCACAAGACAGAGTTCATAATGGGCCGGCTTGAAACACAGTCCTGCTTTGCTTGGTAGCAGTGGACCACCACCGGTCGGTGTCATAATCTCAGCGGATCTCAGCCTCACGAAACATGTCTCTTCTATTTGTTCATCGTCTTTCTACTGACTTAAACAGATTCAGAGAATCCAACTTTCACCTGACACTGAGTCTTTGATGACATTCAAACATGCATTTGATATTTCTCGTGAATACAGCTGCAACACCTTGTTGGCTAGATCACCAAACATCATGACTGACAGGCTCCAACATGCCACATAGCTTGATGCATCTGCTTCACTCTAGTTACACTGGCTGGACGTTCTTCATCAAGTACTGTACAAACGTCCTGCGACAGTTTATCGGTGTTTACAGCGAAATACTGTAAACACCGATAAACAGTCACAGGACGTTTGTACAGTACTTGATGAGGAACGTCCAGCCAGTGTAACAAGAGTGAAGAAGATGCGTCAAGCCGTTTATCAGTGTTTACAGTGAAATGCTCCCAAGAACTTGGTGGACTGCTGTACATTCACGTCGGATGTCGCCAGTCGACAGCATCTCTGTTCTGCTGGCCACATCACCTCACGGTGCTACAACATCGTTGCATCTAGTTCAGTCGTAGGGTCTTCTCCATCACCAATCCAGTGGCCTTGAACTCCTTGTTTGACGACATCGTTGACCCAACACTGAATTTTGGCAGTTTAAAGTCGACGCTGGCAACACATCTGTTCTCAGCATTCCACAACATGCAGTGCATTAGAGGCTTTGTCAATGTGGCGCTGGCTAACCTGAAGCCCAGTACCAAGCAGCAATGTGATCCATCCAGGGCCCATATGCACGACGCAGTCGTAAGCTCTAGTCTCAGACTAAAATCGACTTTCGACGGACTAGTTCATTAAGCCGGTATGCAGAACGATGTCTTAGCTCTAGTTCGAGTTCTACGTCAGGTCGTAGCCTAGTACCCCTCGCGACCAGGCGTAAATGGTTTAGTCTGGACGTTGCCATGGTCCGTTGTCAATGTACACTGTTGTACAACTAAATAATTATTAACACGCTGTCCTCACTACCAGAAGCAGACGAAATGTTACAGAAAATTAACGCGTTTAAACTATATTACGTTTGGAAGAAGAAACTCGTTTTCCTCGCACTATGGACACAGCTCATGGCTGTGACGTGGCATCGGCGGCCGAGCTTTTCCGGTTGCCGCCTCACAGATCTGGAACTCACTACCAGACACAGTCGTTTCGGCATCAACACTGCGGTCGTTCCAGCACCAATTGAAAACTTTTTTATTTCAACGATCCTTTATTTATTAGCACTGTAACAGTGGTCTCGCAGTAACATTCGTTACTTTGGTCACTCTAATCCTTTTCTGATTGATTGATTGATTGAACTGGCACAGCGTTGACGTATTCCTCTGCCCATTAGCAGCATGTCTGCTATCAGTGTCCGGCAGTCCGCAAAGGTGTATTTTTTGTGTATTTTCCTGTGTATTTGATTGTTTGGCTGCCTGCTGTGGTAAAATAGTTTATATATATGAAATGATATCGACGTCGTACGCTTAACACCACATCTAGCACATGCACAGTTAGTCTTACGGCTGGAAAACCCACGACAAGAAAAATAAAGACGTAGTTGGGCTAGGACTAGTTAGTCTGAGATGTACGCCTGCGACGTGCATACCGACGATTGTACGCAGCTACGCTGAGACTAACTACGTCCAATGTAGGCCCTAGTCTACAACCAGTTTACGACTGCGTCATGCATACTGGCCCAGCTGTCTCACCGCAATCCATTTGTGCCACGAATCAATCGATGACCACCCAATCAGACAGCTACACTGGACACTGCAATATCTGCACACAACCAACAGGCAATGGGCAGATACAGAAAATACATGTATTATTAAGCGCCTCACTTTACTTTAGTAAAAGAGGTGCTTATTGAGATAGGCTGTGTCGTGACGTCGTTGGTCGTTTGTCATGCGCATGCACTGTGGCCAAACGGTGCATCCTAGGCCTATAGTTACTATGAAACACTAATAGGAACCCCTACCCCAGGAATTCAATGGTACTAATTTCGACCCCCTGGGGTGACCCCTAACCGGAGAATGGGCCCCCCGTGAGGCGCTTTTTGTCAAATTACTTTGACCTCTTGTTTAAAAATCTACCAGGAGGGACGAGTAGCAGTGATGCAAGTTAATGGAGGGCAACGAAGAAACGAGCTCAAAGAACCCAACACTAACCTTTCGGACATTGTAGAAGTCACGATGTGGCACCTGACGTTGACTTGCAGACTCGTGAAGTTCGTTCAGCAACGTATGCAGCTCGTACTTTGATGACAGGTAGTTCAGTCGACGAAAACAGAACGACTTTCTGAAAAACCACACAATTACCTGCAAGCACCAGACAGCTGATAATGAAAAAATTACCACATAGCAGTCACTGTTTGCACCACCTGGAAAGCATTAAAATCATAGCAAAACTGCACTGCAATTAGCAATCTTCACGGCAATATTTCTGTACTTACTAAACGCAAACTGCTAATGTACTCTTGTGCCGACTTACTCTGTTTGGGCACATTTGTGCATGGATGACAACGCAGATGCCAAGAGAATCCTGTTAGCCTCCCCTTTGGCAGACTGGAGAAGACAACCAGGTCGTCCCTGCATCACGTGGCTCAGCACTGTCCAACAGCAGCTGAGACACCACAACCTTACACTCCCCAAAGCAGCAGATTTGACTCAGAACCGGCCTCTTTGGAGGATGATGTCGACGTGTGGTGCTACGCAATCTTAGAGTTGAATGCCAGAAATGACAACGATGAACGACATATCTAAAGGAATAGTTTTACTAATCATCAAGACAGCAGGGACTCTGCACTTACAGTGGTCCATTAGTGATCAAAGCAAACAGCATGTTCTGGTCTTCAATGAATTGTTGTCGGCTGTAAATCGGCCCATACACGAGTTGCTCGTCACCACTGAAGACGTGCATTACACCGTCAACCATGCGTAGTGTGTACCCAGCAGAAGGCGGGATGTCACGAGTAAAGGGATTGGCGCCGACAGTTGGAGGATTGGTCGGATCATCTACAAAATTTATCACACTGTAAGATTGTAACCAACATTTCAAGTGAAATGATGATGATATCGTCTGGTTTAATAAGACATATTTTTTTTGTTTTCTGCTGTAAATGTGAAAATAAGTAAATCATTTGATGAATCTCATTAAGTGGAAGTCACAGTTATTACAGTAGCTGTGGTCCAAGTAGCCAACTGTACATAGAGTTGATCATCAAAGTTTCTTTTATAAAGGTAAGTGTATTTATGTAGCACATTTAATGTAGTACCTCACTCTCAAGGCGCTCGGGCATGAATCACACAGTGTTACCTGCAATTACACCAATGCCTGCCTTTACCTCGTAAGCGTTCACCAGATGGCGCCTTCCCAGACTGAGGTTGTGGAGTGTGGAAATCTAATTGCAGCCTACCACTCATTTATATACCCCAAAAGGATGAAAGGCTGACCTACAGCGAACGGTTTACCCACATAAATGGTCACCCATCAGCTGCAGGTCGAGCGCAGGACAGAGAAAGTCCCAATAATGTGAATTCTTAACTGCCAGTCTTCAGTTATCCGCTGCACCTCCCAAGTGCTGCACGCTGCACATGCAGCTATGTTTGCTGACAGGACATCTGACAATACACTATCACCATCATGCTGTTAATATATTGTTTTCTCCTACTGTATGTGACAAAGAACATCAGCATTTTTACTCAGCGCATCTAAATTTTACTAAATTTCACGCTGTCACTATGTGGTCTTTTAATTTCTACCGATATATATATACAAATCTTGAGCTACTTCTAAATACACAATGCAGCATTTCACGTAACACTTGCCTTGTGTCATTTTTGGATCACAGTGTACTCCAGCAGCATGTGCAGAACATGCTGGTGAAAACGCAGCATTTTCCCCAACGCTGCGGAGAAATCGAGCAGCCGTCTGAGAAAACCACTGCATAGATGCCGACATATACTTCTCACGAATCAACAGTGCTTTGATCAAGATTTCTGATGCCTCGCGAAGATCTTCCAATGGAACCTAAAGTAAACGTTGGATCACACAGCATAAAAATACTGTTATCACAAGTAGTGTGGCATTGCCTACATTATGTTACTGGTGACTCCTCCTCAGAACAGGTAAGGGTGAACTTTCACCCTCTACAGAAATAAAACAAGCAAAAGTAGCCCAGAAAGTGCAGAAATAGCACAAATACACCCAAAACAGCACAAACTAACAACACTGCAGATTTTATATGTTCTAAGAAATTCACGGAGAAAAATCACTCAAGCAGTACGACTGTCAACCCGCCAACTTCAGCAGCTCTGAGGAATTATTTACGCAACTAACTTACTCACTGTGCTTGCCTACTGTAACTAGCTAAGACAAGATACGGTACTGAAACCACCTGCTGTATTTCAGTTCTTACAGTGTCTACAGTTGTTTCAGCGATGTAGCTTCTCTGAGGATGCTCAAGCAAAGATATTGTGCTATGATGTGGCAAACTATTAAACTTCTCAAACATCATGTGATTTAAAATAAAACAGACTTTGTTGTCTTTTAATCTAATAGCTTACACTAAAATAGAGAACAGACTGTGTGCTCAGAGAGCGCAAACCTCTGCCAAGGCCAAAATCACAACCAAAAGTAATCCCAAATTTGAGTTCAGATTTAGATTATTAGATTAATCTTGATTTGGATCTGGATGTCTGCTGAATCGCTCCCACAATGTGGTGGATCCATTACCTTGTCAGTGCCAGTCATTTTGCCAAGTGTTGTGAAAATCGGCCAGCAACTGTATGAGGAATGCTAATAGATCTGTTAAAATCCTCTATTCCGCAATGGTGAGGGAAGTGGAAAAGTGATCCGGAATCCATATCTGGGACTGGATCACCGCCAAAAGTTAATCAGTTCTTCCAATTGGAAGCCCAATCATAACATGAAGTTTCAGTGAAATCTGCTGATTAGTTTCGCAGTAATCCTGCTAATAGTCAGAAAGAATGAATGAATGACAGACAAACCACACTGATCATATAACCTCAACCTTCGCAGAGGTAATAATTAATTAGCAATCAAAACCGAGATATTTGTAACTGGACACATTCATACAAAGAAAGATTAATTGGATTAAAATTGTTTTAATCAGCAAGAATCCGACTAAATGATTCTATGCCAGTATCTTGGCAAATATAGCAACACTAACCCCACTCATTTCTTCTCCACTGACAGCAATTCGCTGAAAATACGGCAAAACTTCTACGTCAAAGTCCTCCGTCTTGAGCTCATCGACAATGGACGGCAGATGAACACTATCTTCAGTGTCAATGCTTCGAGAGAAACTGAGCCGATGATGCTGCTGCTTTGCTGTCCTGCAATCACAAAAGCCGAGAGAAAAATACAGAAGACAAGCAATCAACGCATTAATACCTCTCGCCATCTCTGCTGAACAATGCTTTAATGTCTGACACCATGCTTCACAACGGTACAACAAGAAACTCAGCTGTGCAGAGAGACCGCACGGCGCACGACGCTTTCTGTCATTATCGACAAACGCAACGCTACTACCAGGTATGCATTTTGTCTGATATTAAATCTGCTGTAATTCTTTCTTTGTATGAATGTGTCCAGTTACAGGTATCTCGGCGACGGTGACACCGATTGGTGTGAAATTTTGCCTCATGGTAGATATCGGTCCCGGATAGGTCTTCTCCCTTTCGGTAACCCCAATGGGCCCCAAAATCCCAAATTCTGACCGCAAATATCTAGAAAACGGTAAGTCACAGTGTTACATTTCAAATGGAGCGTAACATAGGCTCAATGAGAGCTTTCAAAAAGTGTATTACATGGGACAGTAGCCCCCAGGACCAGTAAGTCCCCTATAAAAAAATATGTATTTTTGCCCGGGGACAGATATCTCGTGCCCATCAGTGTAAAAATTTGCATAATGGTAGAGATCTGTTCTATATGTGGGTTTCTCCACTTTTAGTGGCAATATCTTGAAGGGTCTCCAAATAGGGGAGGAGGGCAAAATGATTTTTTGGACAATATGTCTCCGACTTAGCTTTGGTGACTTGTGTCACATACAACTGTCCACTCATGCGTGGCCGTGCTATCATGTGTGGACATCTTTTATTGCACCGTCGTCGGCTCAAGTACGATAACCTAAGATGGTGGTCCAAATAATAGTAATTAGACGTAAGCATTCATCAGTAATTGATCAGATATTTGTCGAGAATTGTGAGTTTTTCATACACACCTGCATTCGATGCCAGTTTTGAGTAGGCTTGATAGAGGCATGCAATCAGCGATGGAGATGTTGCCCTTGCAAAGGGGGCGAGTTGTTGCACATAGTTTTAACTGCAACTTCGTGTTTGTCGATATGCGTCTTGCTGATGCACTTGTTGAATATTTTGCTAAGTTAATCAAGGTCATTCAAGGTTATTTGAAATGACGCCCTTGAGTAGCACGTGTGTAAATCCATATTAGTATTTTTAACTGCTATACACCAAAAAACTAGCAAATACATTGACAGTCCTCGCATTAGATTTAATGCAGCAACCAAACTTTACTGTAAATAGTGGGGTAAGTTCCCAGGATCATTTACTGGTATTACATACAGATGCAAGGTGTATACAATTATAGTTTGCTCACTGTCAGACAAAGCTGTAGGCAGTAGCTAAAACCTGTACCATATCACACGTTCATACCTGATGTGATTGATCATTAAGAATTATTCTAACCAACATAATGTTCAATTTGCTCTCTATAAATTTTCAGGATGTTGTATGATAATATATTCAACTTTAGTAATAATTATATATAATTCAGTGCAAAATGCAACTGTACATTATATAATGTTTTCCTTATATTTTATTACGTATATTTATCCTTTTCTCAAGAACAAACATCTGAATACTAACAAACAAAAATGCATATATTCATAGTATGATTCCACACTATCAAAATCAATAACCCAAGATGATTGACAGTCCTGGATTATTGCTCTCTCAGTGGACATTATGTCGCAAAATAAATAAATAAGCAAGCATAATATGAACTAAAAAAGCATAGATATGACATGCACAAGACCAACGTAAATTCCTATAGGTAGGCTAATATTTGTGACCACATATTTTTTTCAGCTCTTTAAAGCAAAAGCATTCTTACTAGCATAGGTGCCCAACACTGTCTGGGTTAAGAAGTTAACCCTTTTATAGGCACATTAGAGCAACGGACAATTACACAGCAATACAACGACTGGTACACTGGCTTGATGAGTGTACATTTGATACAGCGAGGAGGGGCCAGGACGGGCTGCGGCCATGCCCAGGCCCCTCCTTGCTGTACCAAATGTAACAGCCCACTTACCAATGGCCAGTGTACCAACTTCATATTATTTGATGTGGCATTATAATTACCTTTGCACTATGAAGGATTAATTGTTAACTTTTGACGAATGCATATAAACGAACTCATTGACGGTGCCATTAGCAGGGTTTATTTTAGCATGCGTAGTATGCGTAAAAAATGAAAACGGTCAGAAATGTACGCGTAAAAAATAATGGCGACGGGTAGGATTACGTGTTTTAAATGGCAACACAGGGGTAGTGTTACGCATTCTACATTACTACATATACGTAGTAAATTAGTAGTTTTGGGTGAATAATGGTTTGTTTTCGCGAGAAATGGCTAACAGTGGACGCATTATGCCACGCTAAATTCGCCAATCATCATTGTTGGTTGGATGCGTTAGCGTTGATAATGCAAACTGGATACGAAGTCAGTAGTCTTTCTGTACCAGTAATTAGTCGTATCAATGATTGGGCCGGATATATAGGAGTAGCTACCCCTTTTTTATATGTTCAAGGGGTAGCTCTACCCCTTTTTACAATGGCAAGGGGTAGCACTATACCTTTTTTCAGAGGCCTAAAATAAACCCTAGCCATTAGACAATGGTTGTACGTTTGATACGTGTTCTATTAAAGATCAATCAATCAATCACTCCTTGTCAGAGCTTACCAATACTAGGAGCTTCACCCGTCAATGAGGAGAATATGGCGGTCACAGCGCCAGTCACAGATCTCATATACAGCAGTTGCGAAGCAAGCAGTACAAAGCAGGACAAACCTCGCCCCATGCACTTCATCAATTAACATTCACTAGATGGCGTTACCAGTCCATAGTGGCTTTTTTGACCAAACAATCTTGACTTTGGTGCAACTGGTATAATCCCAAGGACTGTCTCTGATCTATTCTGTTCTCGTTTGGTCTCCTGTAACAGTCTATATGCCGGCTGTGCGACACTAACACTACGTCGACTGCAGAGAGTGCAAAATGCCGCGGCTGCCAGGCTGCTGTGTGGTGCGCCACCATGTACCCACGCTTGTCCTCTCCTGCAGCAGCTACACTGGCTACCTGCTTCCAGTCATATTCAATACAAACTATGCAGCTTGATGTTTGACGTATATCACGGCACTGCTCCAACCTATATGCTAGAACTCTCTACGCGTTGCACTGACAATTGTCTTCGCTTTGCTGCCCATAGGAATTTCACAGTTCTGAGGACACATCTACATCTCAGACAAATCGTTTACTGTGGCTAGGCCCGAAGCATGCAACACTTCACCATCCGAGATTCGCAGCACTACCTCCAAAAGAGCATTTGCCAGCCACTAAAGACACACTTTTTACTCACTGTTTTAACTACACTTTTGAACTTTTAGTTTTTAAGTTTTCATAATTATAATTTGATTGTATCACACAGTTGTATGGCACCACTGAGCTTCGTTAAGTGGCGCCTTACAAACGATTGATTGCTTGGTTGAAAGTCTCATGACAACAGCTGAAACCAATTTCCCGTAAACACGTGCCACCAAACACGGACATCTCAGCGATCGGTTCCGCAAGACGAGGTACATTAGTAATATTAGACAATTATGCTGACACCAGATTAGGAATACATACAGTCAGGGTTGGTGGGTAAAACCTCAGGACAGTTTTTACCCAGTTTTAGCCTGGGTAATTGGGTAAAACCTGGGTAAAACTGGGCAAAAGGTAAAATTATGGGTAAAACCTCAGGCTCAGATGGCACAGAAATCTGCAGAATTGCATTTTGGAGCGCTTAGTGATTAATGACTGAAAGTGACATTGTTCACAAAAATCCATTCTAACCGTTGTTCTGTTGCAAAAATATACAAAGACACTAGTAAATAAATAAGTAAGTAAGAAATTCTATTCTATAATTACAAACATTTGTACACAGCATATAACAAGTCACTTAGTTTACCAGCGTGAAACCCTGAAATCTTTGTCATCTACACAGCAACTCGTAATCGACTGAAAAATAAGAGGGTCTCCAAATTACTTAAAGTGTACAGGTATTTCAGATCAGAGGAAGACGACGAGAGCCACAGCGATGAAAACAATTTCAGTATTGTTGAGGATTCTGCATGAAAGAGAACTAAAAGTAATTTATGGGATGCTGTTGTTTACTGACATTTTTTAAAACCACGGTTGCAGCGCGATGAATTTGAAGCACTGACATTGATTGACACTTCAACTGTTGTGGTGCATTTGTCTGTGACTGATATGGTCCATGGGTATTCGACGTGTAAAGAAATTTGTACGGTCTTTGTAGTTTTTACTATTGCCTTTATTTCACATCAAAGTAATTAAGTAAGTGTGTAAGTTGTATTTGTAGACCTTTATGGACTAAAAACTTCCATTGAACTCCAAACGGCTTAAGACATTTTTCGTAGGAAAGTTTGTATCCAAAGCCCATTTCACATAGCATTTAAATGCACATTATCTTCATATGGTATCTTAGCCACAGTATTAACAACACTAAAATTATTTTTATGAGCAATTTGTTAGATGTCATTAATGATATCACTGCTTTTCCGGTACCCGACTTCAATAAATGTATAAAAATTGTAGAAGCACGGACATTATCTCTCTGTGTTGACTGGCTACTGGCAAAAATCATACTCTGTATTTCAGGTTTTGCCATTTATACACAGATCAGCAGAATTTTATAAAATCTTCACTTTTAATGCACACAACCCTTACAGATAATTGTGGAAAATTTCGTACTGAAATACTAAGCCATTTATGAGTAATTGCTGAATTTCGACAGAGTACGTTTTTAGCTACACCCTGTATATCAAGATCATAGTGTCCGTAATGCTCCAACAGCACTCACCACATAGGTACCAGTACACATACCTTAGTACTGTACCAGTGGCCACTAGCAAAAGCACGATGCCATATCTTTCATACATTTGCCAACCATACAGATGATACTATAACGGTGCAATATATTAATACATAGTGCAGAAAGCTGCTAGGTATCACAGCCACTTACTACCACATATACAAAACTAAATGCTGGGCAAAAAAATCTGCAAAAGAAAAGAAACGAACTTGAAAACTCAACAGTCCATACAGTAGTCTAAAGGATGCCAAAACTCCACGGCAACTACAGTATGTCAGCTGAAATAGCTCTAGCTCTGCTGTGTTTTGTCGACCTCTTTGAACTAATTAGCATAATTAATATAAATATTCAAAATGTGCTCCGTAACTATGTAGCCCCTTGCCATCACATCATTCGTACTACTAAGTTTCATCAAAATAAGATGAAAATGGAGGAAGAAAAAGCAATTTTGTAAAACTCTAAATGATTGACCTAATTGGCATAATTTATGCAAATATTCAAAATCCGCTAAGCAACTTTGTAGTCCCCCGCCCTCACATCATTCACACCAAGCTTCATCAAAATCACACTTCATCTGACAGAGAAAAAACATTTTCAGTAAAAGCCAATGGATGACAACAGACATCGGATGACGACGCCTCACCCAGTCAACCGATCAGCACATCAGCTCCACTGACCTCTGGTCACAGTGGAGTTACAATGAGTAGTTGAATAACAATTTTTTAACCTGTGAAAAAAAAGACGAGGACTGTAAGCACAGCAGGCAACTAAAAACCCACCAAGCTTGCGAAACTTATCCATGAAATATCAAGATTACGCTTCAAAATAACGCAAATAAATTTCTGCACTGACGATATGCACAGTACTTCAAATAAGAGATCATGCATAGTACTATCAGCGGCAACTTATATGAAGACCAAGCACCAAGACCGAAGCACAAATAATATGCACTAGCAATTGACTAGACAGAGTTGCAGTTGGTGCACAATAAACTGCCGTACGATACACTTACGTGTTGAAATAAAGGCCCTTCGAGTCCACCGCATCTCTGACAGTGGACAAGTGTCCCAAAACAATAAAATT
>Ga0209149_1000891_pt1 | contig 13773 bp, 8 predicted proteins | sample WorMetTyACAVOLI2_FD_187423 | JGI IMG/M metagenome (GOLD analysis project Ga0209149, IMG submission 187423) | Marine gutless worms symbiont microbial communities from Max Planck institute for Marine Microbiology, Germany - Olavius algarvensis... ... | reverse complement strand
AAGTCATGAGATACAATAACACCCAAGTCACGTGTAGACTCTACGGAAGGTAAGACAGTTCCACAAATACTGAGATTAGTGTTGCACGGGCTGAAATTCTATGCACAGGCTACAGCTTTGGTTTCGACTACAATGTAGTTTTTACCACACGACGCGTATGCATAGCGCGGACTATGCAGTGGTAAGATGTCTGTCTGTCCGTCCGTCTGTCCGTCACACGCCGGTATTGTGTCTAAACGATTACACATATCCTCAAGGTTTTTTCACCATCGGGTAGCCCCACCATTCTGGTGTTTTTTTACCAAACGGGATGGCAATATTCCGACGGGAACCCCCCTGAATGGGGGCGTCGAATGCAAGGGGTATGAATAAATCACGATTTTCGACCAATATATCGCTTTATCTCGCAAGTAATGCAAGATATAACCGCAGTTACTATGGAAAGCGAATAGGAAACCGCACCCAAGCTTTCGAATGGCACCAATTTGACCTCTAACCCAGATTTCAAGGTCATGATATCATTCAATGTCAAGTAACTCAAAAACAGTACCAGATAAAGCTCTATATACTTTGACGCTGAATATCACATAAACGGTTAAAGATACGGCCATAGTTACCATGAAAGGCGAATAGGTAACCGCACCAAAGCTTTTGAACGGTACCAATTTGAATGACTTTGAGTGACCTCTAACCCAGATTTCAAGGTCACGACATTAATCAACGTCAAATAACTCAAAAACTGTACAAGATAAAGCTATATTTACATTGGCGGACCGTACGTACGTGATCTACCGAACGGCGCCGTTTTCAATGACCTTGAACAACCCCTCACCCAGTTTTCAAGGTCACGCTATTCTTTGACGCTGAATAGCTCATTAAACGGTTAAAGATACGGCCATAGTTACTATGAAAGGCGAATAGGAAACCGCAATCAAGCTTTCAAATGGTACCACTTTCAGTGACCTTCCTTCAGTGACCTTTTCAAGCTCATGATTATTCAATGTCAAATAACTTGAAAATGGTATAACGTACAGCTATAGTTACAATGGCCGACCAATAGAAAGTCGTATATGATCTATCAAACGGCGCCATTTTCAATGACCTTGAACGACCCCTACCCCCAGTTTCAAGGTCGCGCCATTCTCTGACGCTGAATATCTCAGAAACAGTACGACATACATAGTGTCATTGAAATACTGGACTTACATACGACCTACGAACAGTGTCACTTCGAATGATCTTGAGTGATCTTGAGTGACTTAGCAAAATATGCAATGACACGAAGCGTCGCGCAGTCTCTCTGCGACAGCCGAGCTTCTTGTTCCTTGTGTTGTACGTAATACGAATAGCATATTATTAGTGACGAGAATACTTTCAAACTGAACAGTATCCATAGAGCATAAGTCACCACGCTCGCAGTTTTTCGCACGAGCTTGTAAGTGACCGGGCTAAGTTCGGGGTGGCCCCGCACGGTGAAGGGGCTGAAATTCAAAATTCTGCTTCCTGTACGTATTGTCCGCATAGTTTCCTCGACCTCAGCGCAGCGGTCACGGAGCCTCAGAGTTGTGAAAATCGCACGGACGGACATCTGACCGGTTTTACAAGTCATATCGGGAGAGATGATTAACAAGAAGCTCAGCTGTCGCAGAGAGACCGCGCGACGCTTCTTTTCATTGAATATTTTTCAAAGTCACTCAAAGTCATTCGAAACGACACTGTTGAGTAGGGCGTGTGTAAGACCATATCAGTATTCAATTGAAACTATGTCTGAATATCGTTCCGTTTTTTTATTTTGTGTTTTTATTATTTCCTTGTCTTTTTTCATTTTCTTTTTATTGTGTACCTTGTGTACGATTTCACAATAAATATATAAAACTGGCGTGACCTTGAAACCGGGGGTAGGGGTCGTTCACGGCCATTGAAAATGGCGCCGTTCGACAGATCATATACGATTTTCTATTGGTCTGCCATTGTAACCATAGCTCTACGTTGTACCATTCTCAAGTTATTTGACGTTGAAATAATATCGTGACCTTAAAATCTGGTTCAGATGCCATTCAATGTCTTTCAAACTGGTACCATTCGAAAGCTTGGGTGCGGTTTCCTATTCGCCTTCCATAGTAACTATGGCCCTGTCTTTAACCGTTTATGATATATTCAACGTTAACTTTAGCGTGACCTTGAAAACTGGGTTAGGGGTTGTTCAAGGTCATTGAAAATGGCGCAGTTCGATAGATCATGTACGACTTTCTATTGGTTTGCCATTGTAAATATAGCTCCATCTTGCACAGTTTTTGAGTTGTTTGACGTTGAATAATATCGTGACCTTGAAATCTGAGTTAGAGGTGACTCAACGTCATTCAAAATGGTACCATTCAAAAGATTTGGTTCGGTTTCCTATTCGCCTTCCATTGTACCTATGGCTCTATCTTGCGTGAGTTCCGAGATAGACACCGATATTGGTCGAAAATCGTGATTTTTTTATACATACATACATACATACACACATACATACATATATACATAACAATTTGTATAGCGCGCTGCGTCGACAGTACTGAGTACATGCCGAATCAGAGGCGCTGGAAACGATATGGCATTCGGCATTCCCGTTAGGGGGTCCCTGTCGTATGGCAACGACACATCCTGGTATTAATGTTTGACAGTTGAAACGGCCACGTTATTGGTTAACCGCTCAGTGTGCTGAAGCTTAGTCTCCTATAGCATAGCTATTTATGTGGGCGCATGCGGCGATTGCGAAGGCAGTCTGTGATCTGTAGTCTGTAGTCAGCGGTCGTGAGCACGTGTAAGTTGTAACCGCTTGCCGCAGTCTCGAATTATAATTATCGTTGCAGATATGTTGGATTTGTTTCAACCTCTCGTATAAGCTAAATGTGGGGAACGATAGTGGGAACAATAATCTCCACCTATTTCCCCCTTTACTATTTGAGCATTCGCTACATTCCCATCGGAATATTTCCATATCGATGGTGTGGAAAAACTAGAACGGTGGGTCTACCCGATGGTGAAAAAAACTTTTGAAGATATGTATAACCGTTTACACACAATATCAGCGTGTGACGGACAGACAGACGGCCAGATAGACATCTTGTCATTGCATAGTCCGCGCTATACATACACGTCGCGCGGTAAAAATGGCACAGAAATAAGTTTATGGGCACGATGGTGTAATTTTGCTGAGTAGGTAGATGGTTTTCCCTCGCCGCGTTGTGCAATGCATCCCGTCTGTTTGTGTAGGCACGTCATTGATCTCATTGTGAAGAAGGCAGGTCTTGACTCGTCGGACATGGCCAATTTTCGCCCAGTTTCGAACCTCTCCTTTATGTCCACGGTAGTCGAACGGGCTGTGGATAATCAGCTGACCTGTCCGCCAACGACCTGCTACTGTGCTTCCAGTCAGCGTATCGCAAGAGACACTCAACTGAAACGAGTCGTTTCAGACGTGCTGATGGCGGCTGATGGACGTGAAGTCACTCTGCTCGGGATGCTCGACTTGTCCGCTGCATTTGACTGCGTGGACCACACGATCCTGTTGCAGCGTCTTCGGATCGGATGTGGCGTAGCTGATGTCGCCTGACAGCGGATCACCTCGTTCCTGGCGAAACGGACACAGCAGATAGCCTACAACCGTAAGCTGTCCAGCGTACAGGCTGTTTGGCGTACCACAGGGCACCGTGCTAGGGCCGTTGCTCTATGTACTCTATACTGCCGACCTGTTCCATTATCGTCGCTCGCCACGGACTGCGGCTACACATGTACGCCGACGACTGCCAGGTCTACCTCAGCACGCCAGCCAAGGACGCGGTCACCACAGTCGACCGTCTGTCCACTTGTGTCACCGACATCAACGATTGGATGACGGCAAGCCGACTGCGATTAAACCCAACCAAGACCCAGGTTATGTGGCTGGGTTCAAGCCAGCAGCTGGACAAGATCGCCATAAAAGAAGTGCCGCTGTTATCATCCCGTGTAACAGTCGTCGGTACAGCTCGCGACGTCGGCATTGTTCTTGACCATCAACTGTCGTTGGACGCACATGCCACGTACGGCTGTCTGTAGGGGCGGCTACTATCAACTCAGGCATATACAACCAATCGCACGATCATTGTCGGTGGAGGCAGCTAAGTCACTAGTCCAGGCGTTTATATCGAGCCGCTTGGACTACTGCAACGCAACATTGCGACGCTTGCCAGACAGGCTGATGCAACGCCTGCAATCGGTAGGCTACAGAACGCTGCCGCACAGCTGATAATCGGTACACCACGACGCGACCACATCACGCCGATACTGCGACAGCTCCACTGGCTACCAGTATGACGACGTGTCGACTTCAAGATCGCCGTCCTGGTTTTCCTGTGCTTGACTGGTAAGGCACCTGGTTACCTGGCAGAGGACTGTCAGCTCGTCGCCGACGTCAGCGCTCGCCGACTTCGATCAGCAGACACAGCGTCCTGTGTCACGCGCCGCACGTCCAACATCTTCAGCTACCAATGCATTGCAGCTGCCGGTCCACGGCTATGGAACTCGCTGCCAATCACTCTAAGACAGTATCACAGTCTGGAATAATTCAAGCGTTTGTTAAAGACATTCCCATAGCACCCCCGTATCTCGCTGAGCTCTGCCGGCCGGTCGTTCATCTCACAGGACGTCGACACTTGCGGTCGGCCGCCTCCGGCAAACCCGACGTGCAACGGACAGCCACAGCCATTGGTCGCAGGAACTCTGCTGTTTCCGGTCCGGAGACTCGGAACAGTTTACAAACCGTATAGTACCCCCCCAACGACGGCGTCGAATTTAGATTGCAGGGGGGTATGAAAAAATGGGATGTTCGACCAATATCTCGTTTTATCTGGGAAACGATACAAGATACGGCCATCATTACTATAGAGTGCGAATAGGAAACCGCACCAAGCTTTCGAACGGTACCATTTTCAATTACCTTGAGTGCCCTTGAACCCAGATTTCCATGTCACGATATTATTCAACGTCACATAACTCAAAAACGGTACGAACGGTTACTTACAATGGCCGACCGATAGTAAGCCGTATTAATATCTATCGAACGGCGCCATATCCATTGATCTTCAACGACCGCTGACCTATACTCCACCGTCATGCCATTATCTGACGCTGAATCTCAGAAACGATACGATACACACTACACATAGTTACATCAAGATACTAATAGGGACTTGCGTTATACTGAAAGTGTCATTTCCAGTGAAATGAGTGGCTTAGCTAAATATATGACGACACGATTCACAGGAAGAATCGCGCGGTCTCTGTGCGACAGTTGAGTTTCTTGTTTTTAAAGGCTGGACAACATTGTCAGCCGGTGTAGGGCGAGTTTGGAGCCGTTCAGCGTAGACATCCTAGTTTTCATGTCAAAATACCTGCCGTTTCTTCAGCAGTAGACTGTTTTATCGCTAACTTTACTCAACTTAATTCATCGATGTTTTACATTGTAGTGCTGTCTCTGTTTTATGTGATACTGCCACTTTATAACCATCAAGTACTGTAATATATAGGCTACTAAATCTATAGAAGAAGAATGACTGAATGATATTTAAATGACAGTACACCTGTTTGTAGCGCACACTGCACTGTACTGACCGGATCCACAAAACTGTAGATGGGTACTTCGGTACCCGTTCCATTACCCGGATAAAAAATACCCGGAAATTCGAGCACTAATTGTTAACTCTTATGTCTTTTAGGCAATATTAGCTAAGATCAGTGTATTTCCATGTAATTTATATGTTACTGTAACACTTAAATTACTGAATTATTTACTGGGTTTATGATGATTATCACTGAAACTAGTCTAAAAGGAATAACCTCGTTGTACTTACTTGCTTACTTACATACTTAAGTTACAGTAAATGTAGGATTGCATAGAAAATTGAGTTTGCCTCCCCGCTTCCCGCATACGTTATACCGCGGGTAAGTTAGATTATACGATTTACCATTGGCTTACTAAGAACGTAGGTTAGTGTCAGATTTGTGGTTTGTACAGTGTCGTGGGTCACATCAGTGACCTGTAGTCCTCTGTCGCGTTATTAAATAAATTAAATAAAATAGACGGATAAATAAACATATTTTAATAAGTGCATGCACTTACTAGGAACGGGTTGTAGTATGGCAGGACAGGCACATTGTTGTTGAATGATGGTACTCCTGGCATCAGATGCGATCTGATTGTAGTTATTCACTAAGACGGCGCATCCGTTCGACACTATTGTGGATATGTAGCTGGTCTGCACATTCTCTTCTCTGGTTATGCCAACAGCTACGATGATGATTCCTTGTGATTTGAGGCTGTCCGCCGCGCTGGTGATCGCTGTACTGCTCTGCAGTTGGTCAGTAACGATGATGACAACCCTCCTAGCGCCAGAGCGGGCAATGTTGAAGACCTGAGACTGCAGCAGATTCAGCGCAGCAGCCAGATTCGAGCTTCCACTAACGTACTGGAGTTGAAGTATGGCTTGGGCGAGACTGTTGACGTCACTGTACGTATTGAGTCGGATCATTACGTTGGCGTTAGTGCTATACCGGACGACAGCGGCTCGGACACAGTTGGAGTTGATGTTGTACCATCTTACTATATCCGCCACGAAACTTCGCATCTGCGTCCGCGCATTCACGTTGGTCTTGGTCGACGAGTCCAGCAGAATGGCCAGCTCAATGTCGCACCTTGCACAGGCTGAAACGCAACAAAACTGCATAAAAAGAATGTAATTGCGCAGCTCCTTCCACCTGGCAAATGTATAGGTTTGGCTTGTCTCTGGCATCTTGTCCTCTCGTCGTTAGGCGTCAGAGAAAAACACCCTTGTTTTCTTGCATAACTTTTAGAAAAAGTGACCAATTTGGACGAAAATTTCAGACAAGATAGCTAATTAAATGCTGTTTTAATGGCATAACAAGAGGCAAAGTAATTTGACAAAAAGCGCCTCACGGGGGCCCATTCCCCGGTTAAGGGTCACCCCAGGGGGTCGAAAGTTGTACCATTGAATTCCTGGGGTAGGGTTTCCTATTAGTGTTCCATAGTAACTATAGGCCTAGGAAGCACCGTTTGGCCACAGTGCACGCGCGTGACAACCAACGACCAACCAACCAACCAACCAACGACCAACGACGTCACGACACAGCCTATCTCAATAAGCTCCTCTTTTACTAACGTAAAGTGAGGCGCTTAAAAATAACTTGTATTCTTTTAAAATATTTTTTGCTTGCAGCAATGTAAGCATGACGTAAGTAAAAGTGTCGCTATGAAACAGCAATGAAGTTTACCATTGATGATAAACATCTCATTAAATGGATGTGAGTGAAAAAAATTATGTAAAAACACTTGTTCAATGTTTTTGGCAGAAGACGAAGTCTTGATGGGCTAAAGACACTGATCAAAATATCAGTGTGAGATCTTTAACAGTTAGTTAGTCAGCTAGTCAGTTTGTGAATAAACTTACTGAAAATAGACATACGTTTGTCTGTTCTGCCAAGACCAGCGGACCCACAGGGAGCCTGTGGAGTCCAGTAAGGGGACGGAAGCCTATCCGCGGCCGTCCGCCATCTTGGATTAAAAAAGTCATATCTGGTCACGTGACTGTCATTCAGTTCCAAATTTGCTGTTGTGTAGTAAATTTCATCAAAATCTTTGATGAATAAAGTTGTGATGTGATAATTACAGCTCACGCGACTTACAGACAGACAGACAGACGGACTAATGGAAATGCGATCTCAATAGCGAAACGTATTGCATAATGCTTGCTAAAAGTTCATTGTGTGTTTGTAATTATTGGTGATTTGTTAAGTCATGTAACAACGTCATTGCCAGTATTTGGCAATTTACTCAGGAATGATAGCCTTTTGCTATGATCGTCAATTAAACATATACCAGTGAAGAATATCTGTATAATGATTCTGACAAAAATCACAGTGCTGTCCCATATTAGTTTCAGACTATGGGCATTTAACGTTTAGTATTAAATTAATGCCATGGCAGGCAGTGCTTATAGACTGCAGTAATTGTAGGCTGAAATCCTATATTATGTTTACTTTTTGAAATCCTATAATTTTACTTTTCGGCCCGGAAAAATCAATCTTTCCGGAATAAGTCCGGCAAAGCGCAGCCGATCCGGACAAAATTCGGTATACGTGGACAGGTCAAGGGGTGACAACGTTCAGGGAATTTTGGGCGCGATCGGCCCATATTGGGCAAAATGCGGGCTGGAACGAGTCCCGCGGAGCCCGAGTTATTTTGGGGTGGTAATCCATACGACCTTTCAGAAACTTCGCAACGGCCGATTTTCACTAAATTTGTTCACGAAACGTAATTCGGTGTCCCAATCCGGAAAGACATTGTCAAAAATTTTCACTTTATGAGTCATTTGCCTGGTATATGTTCAACTGAAATCGCAAGTCGGTCAAACAGGCACCTCACTCAGAGCAGGCTACAGGTCACGGGATGCACAGCAGAGAGATACTGTTTACTCCGCGTTGTATTCCGAGGACCGCGGAGTTTCAGAAGTCAGATCAAAGTTTTTGTATGACGTACGGTTACGGAGCTACGGGGCGTCAAAGTTGCCCAATTTTCGGATTTTGGCTCATTTTCCCCATACAAAACCCCTAAAAAGTACCTTCCTACAGCCTACATCGCAGAATGATCACGATTTTTCCATGTGGTAAGCGAAGGTCCAAAAAGGTGCCTTCCGGAGTTTTACTGCGACTTCTGGTAGTGATCTGGGGACCCCAAAACTTGCCCAAATTTTCGCCTATGGCAAATGGCTACACCCATACATAATGCTACTACGCGGTGCGTCAGATCTGGACCAAAGATGTCTAAAAACGCATTATTCTAAAGACAAATGTATTTTTCCACCAAATATCTTCGCCGCTATCCCCAAAATCACCCTAAAACCCCATTTTGGAACCTTTCAATGCAAAACCTATTATAGAGACAGCTGACCGTAAGTGGCACGTTAATGGAGCCGCGAAGCTGAAACTTTACAGTTATATAGGTATAGGTAAGTACTTGGGTGTGTGTCAAAATTTTTCCGCAATGGAGAACCCGGGGGCGCAGGGCCCGTAATGTAAATTTGGGATCCCTTATTATCTCGGAAACTACTAGAGCTAGAAAGTTGAAATTAAAAACACAATTAGATGTGCTAAAGTACTCGCTTCGGGTACAATTTTTTCCGCTATGTGGCGTCCAGGGGGCGCAGGGCCCCTAATGTAAATTTGGGACCCCCCTGATATCTCAGAAACTACTAGAGCTAGAAAGTTGAATTTAAAAATACCATTAGATATGGCAAAGTAACCGCTTTAGGTACAAAAACAAGCAGCTCTGCTGTTGCATAGTGGCCGCGCGATGCTTCGTGTGTCAGTGGTTAGCTGCAACTGTACAAAACGTCGAGTAGAGTTTGTTATTGTTATATACGTAGGCTACAGATTTATCACTGCATGCAGTTAAATGCGCTGTTCTGTTGTCTTTGGCGTAACGTTGAGGTTTCTTATCATAAACATTTCGTCGTCTTCTCCCGCAATCAACACCGTCGCTTACTACTAGCGAAGTGTTACAACTAGCAGAACGCTGGCCGTGCTCCACCGGCGACTCTGTTGACAACACCTGGCTTGTTGCGGCGCTAACAGCAGGCACTAAAGCCAGATATAGGCTCAGAATCGCGATTTCTGTCTACCCCACCTGCATTCGACGTTCCCGTTAGGGCGGATCTCGCCGGAATATCGCCACCCCGTTTGGTACGGAAAAACGAGAATGGCGTAGCTACCAGATGGTGAAAAAATTTCGAAGATATGTTTATTCGTTTTGACATAATCCACGAACGTGACAGACACAGACACACAGACAGACACTGCATGATGGCATAGGCCGCGCTTATACATGACATTGCGCGGCAAAAATCATCCGATTTCGATTAAATTTTGTAAACAGCAGCAGATTTTGAACTGGATGAACGTCACGTGATAAAAAAATGAAAAAGTTGCATTGGACAGACTCCGAGTTCGACAGAACGTATTTCTTGTTACTACAGAGTGCGAATAGGAAACCGCACCAAGCTTGCGAACGGTACCATTTTCAATGACCTTGAGTGACCTTGGACCCAGATTTAAAGGTCACGATATTATTCAACGTCAAATAACTCAAAAACGGTACAAACGGTTACTTACAATAGCCGATCGATAGTAAAGCCGTATTATGATTTATTGAACGGCGCCATATCCAGGGATCTTGAACGACCCCTAACCTGTACTCCAAGGTCATGCCATGACGCTGAATCTCAGAAACGGTACGATACACACTACACATAGTTACATTAAGATACTAATAGGGACTTGCGTTCTATTGAAAGTGTCATTTCCAGTGAAATGAGTGGTTTAGCGAAATATATGATAACATGATTCACACGAAGCATCGAGCGGTTTCTGTGCGACAGTTGAGTTTCTTGTTTTTAAAGGCTGGACAACATTGTCAGCCTCTGTAGGGCGAGTTTTGAGCCGTTCAGCGTATCGATATCCTAGTTTTCATGTCAAAATACCTGCCGTTTCTTCAGAAGTAGACTGTTTTATCGCTAACTTTACTCAACTTTATTCATCGATGTTCTACATTGTAGTGCTGTCTCAGTTTTATGTGATACTGCCACTTTATAACCATCAAGTACTATAGGCTACTAAATATACAGAAGAAGAATGACTGAATGATATTTAAGTGATAGTTCACCTGTTTGTAGCGCACACTGCATTGTATAAGGGTTATATACACCGGAATGACCGGATCCACAAAACTGCAAACGGGTACCCAGGAACCCGTTTCATTACCAGTTCGGGTACCCGGATCAAAAATAATCCGAGCATTATTGTTAACGCTTTTGTCTTTTAGGAAATATTAGTTAAGATCAGTGTATACCTACGTAATTTGTGTGTTACTATAACACTTAATTACAGTAAATGTAGGATTGCAGAGAAAAAAGAGTTTGCCGCCCCGCTTCCCGCATACGTTACCGCGGGTAAGTTAGATTATACGATTTACCATTGGCTTGCTAAGAACGTAGGTTAGTGTCAGATTTGTGGTTTGCAAAGTGTCATTGGTCACATCAGTGACCTGTAGTCCGCTGTCGCGTTATTAAATAAATAAAATAAATAAATAAAATAAAATAGATAAATAAATAAACAGATTTTAACAAGTGCACGCACTTACTAGGAGTGGGTGTTACTGCGATAGGACAGGCACACTGTGGTTGAATGATAGTGTTCCTGGCAGTAGATGCGATCTGGTTGTAGTTTACTAATACGGCGCATTCGTTCGACACTATTGTGAATATATAGGTGGTGTCCACACGCGCTCCGTCAGTTATGCCAACAGCTACGATGATGATTCCTTGTGATTTGAGGCTGCCCGCCGCGCTGGTGATCGCTGTACTGCTCTGCAGTTGGTCAGTAACGATGATGACAACCCTCCTAGCGCCAGAGCGGGCATTGTTGAAGACCTGAGACTGCAGCAGATTCAGCGCAGCAGCCAGATTCGAGCTTCCACTAACGTTCTGGATTTGAAGTATGACTTGGGCGAGACTGTTGACGTCACTGTACGTATCGAGTCGGATCAGTACGTCGGCGTTAGTGCTATACCGGACGACAGCGGCTCGGACACAGTTGGGGTTGATGTTGTACCATCTTACTATATCCGCCACCCTATTTCGCATCTGCGTCCACGCATTCACGTTGGTCTTGGTCGACGAATCCAACAGAATGGCCAACTCAATGTCGCAACTAGCACAGGCTGAAACACAACAAAACTGCATAAAATAAGACAGAGTAATTGCGCAGCTCCTTCCACCTGACAAATGTATAGGTTTGGCTTGTCTGTGGCATCTTGTCCTCTCGTCGTTAGGCGTCAGAGAAAAACACCCTTGTTTTCTTGCATAACTCTTAGAAAACGTGACCAATTTGGATGACAATTTCAGACAAGATAGCTAATGAAATGCTGTTTAAATAGCATAAAAATAACTTGTAATTTTTTAAAAATATTCTTTTGCTTGCAGAAATGTAAACATGACGTAAGTAAAAGTGTCGCTATGAAACAGCAATGAGGTTTACCATTGATGATAAGCATCTCATTAAATGGATGTGAGTGAAAAATTATGCAGAAAAACGCTTGCTCAATGATAGCGCGTCAGCATACTGACGCGCGATATTGATATAGCAAATCTGTCTGTCCGTCTGTCCGTCCGTCCGTTACGTTCCGGTACCAGATAAAAACGGCTTAACATTTCGTCATAGTTTTTTCACCATACGGTAGCCCAATCATTCTGTTTTTATCAGAATCAAATATATTCACGAAATTCCAACGAGGTCACCACTGCGCTATATACAGGTGGGGTAGAAAAATTTTGCGATTTTCTACCGATAAGTCGCTATATCTCGCAAACAATGCAAGATTTCGCCATAGTTACTATGGAAAGCGAATAGGAACTCGTATGCGATCTATCAAACGGTGCCATTTCCAATGACCTTGAACGAACCCTAACCCTGTTTTCAAGGTCACACCACTCTTTAATGCTAAATATCTCACAAACGGCTACAGATACGGCCATAGTTATAGAAGGTGAGCAAAAAACCGTACCCAAGCTTTTGAATGGCACCAATTTCAATGACCTCGAGTGACCTCTAACCCCGATTTCAAGGTCACAATGTTATTCAACGTCAAAAAACTGGGAAATGGTACAAGATAGAGCTATATTTACAATGGCCGACCAATAGAAAGTCGCATATGGTCTATCGAACGGCGCCATTTTCAATGACCTTGAACGACCCCTAACCTGGTTTTCAAGGTCACGCTATTCTTTGACACTGTATATCTCCGAAATGGCTAAACATACGGCCATAGTTACTATGGAAAACGAATAGGAAACCGCACCCAATCTTTCAAATGGTACCACTTTCAATGACCTTCAGTGACCTCTAACCCACATTTCAAGGTCACAATAGTATTCAACGTCAAATAGCTCGACTACTACTAAGTCGTGTATGATCTATTCAATGGTTCCGTTTCCAGTGACCTTGACTGACCCTGAACCTAGATTTCAATATCACCGTGTAATATGTATGCCTATAGATGCCCTCAGCGTATTGTGTGCGCAGCTGACGTGCGATCTGTTGGCGATAGCTAATTTCTTGTTCACAGAAGATGACGTCTTAATGGGCTAAAGACACTTATCAAAATATCAGTGCGAGATCTTTAACTTTATTGATCTTTGCAGTGGGGTGCGCATTGTGTGGTCAACCACAACCCGAACATACAGCCACTGCTGCCATTTTCTCCGTTAAATGTTTTAACCCATTAAAACTTCATCATTTGTCAGGAAACATCTGAAGAAAGCGGTTTGCTTCATACTTTATTTATTTATTGACGACCATTTAATTAAATATTGATCTTCAATTGTAAATCTTATTGCTGTAACATTTACTAACGTCCTGATTATATAGCTGCTAACAAAGAATATTTAACAAACAGACAAAGTATTTTCAGATTTGTAGATGCATCATTCCATCAGTTATATTGACAAAAACTTTCACTTCAATCGGTTGATACTTCTAGGAGTTAAGCAAGAAAACAAAAGTGGGTGTTTTTTCCTGAACACAGTGTATTTGACAGTGCGTAAGCCTTGTATAGTCATAGTCTTCAGTCAGGTTTTCAGCAGTTAGTTAGTCAGCTAGTTTGTGAATAAACTTACTATAAAT
>Ga0209149_1000890_pt1 | contig 13782 bp, 9 predicted proteins | sample WorMetTyACAVOLI2_FD_187423 | JGI IMG/M metagenome (GOLD analysis project Ga0209149, IMG submission 187423) | Marine gutless worms symbiont microbial communities from Max Planck institute for Marine Microbiology, Germany - Olavius algarvensis... ... | reverse complement strand
GCCATATCCAGTTCAAATTCCATGTCCTGTGGATGTTGTGGTCGTGCATGTTGACGGCGACGATTGGCAGTCTGGGCAAGGTTTCGCTGACTGGGCAAGGTTGGTAATGGTTCCACTTGTCTGTCCATTTTCAGTATTTTAGTCTAATCGATTACTGTACGTATGTGAAGTTAACTTCAAAACGGGGAAGGGGGGCTTTTGTCCAGGGGGCGATTGTCCTAGGGGCGTTTGTCCGGGGACGGGCGATTTTTTAGCCGTCGCTTGAAGTTTAAATAAAAAATTCCGAAAGGTTACTGAGATAACAACAACAAACTTTTGGGGGCTACTTTTTGCCGCACTCGGTATAATATCACAGCATCTACAACTACGCGTGTAACAAGTAAATCAAATCACGTACTTGAAACACAATGACTATATTCATCCTTTCGATTTCTTTACTTTTCAATGCACATAACGACAGCGAACTTACTAAGTTTTTACCCGCTTATATGGCGGTTAAACAATTACAGCCGTAACGGCCGACACCCGTTTCCCGCCTACACATGCGCAGGCCAATAAGGCTTGAAAACGACGCAAGACACAAGTGAAGGTGCACCGGCTTCGTGTTGCCTCCCGCAGGACGTTCAGTCAGCATCGGGCGCCAGCGTCATGTCGGCAGTCAGCAAACATGCCTGTCAGTACGCTTAATTATGCCGCGACGACGACGAAGTGACTTTTTGGGGGGTGACGAAGTGAGTACACCGGTGATACGATATGCAGTTCGTCACCCGGGTGACGAAGTGAGCGGGTGACGAAGTGAGTGGAAATCATCTCAATAAGCGCCTCTTTTACTAACGTAAAGTGAGGCGCTTAAAAATGGAACGTCAACCATTTATTTCATGATAATGATGTATGCATACTTATAGCAATTAGGGATAGACTGTAAACCGGATAGCATTCAGAGAGAGCATACTTCTGGCAATGGGTCAAACCTCAACTAAAAGCGATCTAGGATTCGAATCCAAATTTCTGGATTAATCTGTATACGGATCTGGGTGTCTGCTGAATCACTCCAAAAATGTAGTGGATTCATTCCCTTGTCGGCATCAGTCTTTCTTGCCAAGTTTCATGAAAAGCGGCCACTGACTGTACAAGAAATGCTAATAAATCTAAAAAATATGCTATTCCGCAATGGTGAGGGAAGTGGAAACGTGATCCCGAATCGATATCCAGGATCGGATCACCACCAAAGGTTAGTTGATTCTTCCAAATCGTAGCCCAATCATAACATCAAGTTTAATGAAATCGGCTCATTACTTTTACTTCTCGTTTATTGCCGTCACCTCAAGTGGGCGTGGCCAAGGGTGCTAGGACAGAAATTTTGTGCTAGGCTGGAAAGTTTTTGCTAACTGTAAGAAGTGGTTTTCATTAGGTTAGGAAAAAATTTATGTGCTAGAAATGTGCGTATTTAACTCGCCCCTGATATTAGTAGAGTATGCATGTATGATGGTGACTTTGAACTAGCCTGGCGGAAGTACGGACAAGAACATTGTGCTTGATTTCTTAACAGCCTTTGCATCGACTTGTTCCATCCACAGCTTGGCGATGATGTCGTACTGATCCAGCGGCTTTCCACCACGACTTCTGTCGAGGACGTTGTCATCGGTTTCCACTTCGGACTCAGTAAGACTTCGACGGCTGCTCGACGTCGACAGCAGACTGTCTCGGTAGTGGCCGATTGAAGGCACGCAGGTCAGGCCGCGGACACGCTTCTTGGGTGGCCGGAGAAACTGCCGGATGTGGTGAAAGTTCTTGTCGTGGTGACCTACAACAACACAAGATAACAAAAATTGACGATGATATACATTATTGACCCTTTAATCGCCACATTAAAACCGCAGAGCAACGGACCATCATATAGCAATACAGTGATTGGTACACTGGCTGTTGATGGGCGGGCTGTTACATTTGGTACAGTGAGGAGAGACTGGGTGGGACCCCAGCCTGCCCAGGCTCCTTCTCGCTGTACCAAATGAAACAGCCCACCCATCAACGGTCGACGGCCAGTGTACCAACTTCGTATTATTCTATGTGACACTATTATTGCCTTTGGAGTTTAAAGAGTTAAGCCTTCTCTCGCGAAAGTGAGGGATTTATGTGATAATGCTGTCCATCTGTTGGTCTGTCTGTCGCCTGTTTTTTTCCTAATGCCGTTTGGAGTTTGGAAAGCGGGGGCTTCTTGTATTGTCTCCAATATACTTGTTCATAACAGCACAAAATGTAGCATGATAACAAATACGATGATGATGCTGATTACAACAACAGTAGCATTATATTTTTACAATGCCATGTTGCTGTCTGTGGATTTTGAAGGCTTAAATAATCAGAAATTACCCAAGCAAGCTAGGCCCTAAAGTCAAGTGGAAGTGGTTAGTGCAGCTTGGGTTCTGTACTGTCACTTGATGCGGTTACATATGCCACCTTTCAAAGAACATTATAAAACACACAAAACAAAGACTACTCTTGTTAGTCAGGCTATTTTATTTGCATATGTCACTGTCGGTCAGCCTGAGCATGCTTTATCTGCATGTGTTATTGCTGGTCAGCCTGCTTTATTTGCATTTATTATTTCTAAGCCTGCTTAATCTGCATGTGTTATTGCTGGTCAGCCTGCTTTATTTGCATATATTATCGGTAAGCCTACTTTATTTGCATGTGTTATTGCTGGTCAGCCTTCTTTATTTGCATATATTATCGGTAAGCCTACTTTATTTGCATGTGTTATTGCTGCTCAGCCTGCTTTATTTGCATATATTATCGGTAAGCCTGCTTTATTTGTGTATTTTATTTCCGATCAGCCTGCTTTATTTGCATATGTCATTACACAGCCTGCTTTATTTGCACGTTACTGCATTACTGTACTATTATACATCAATCCAACATATTTAGAGATATTTTTCTTTGTCTTGCCTGAACAATCTGAAACACACTGCCCCTTGACACAAGACTTTCTCTAACTACTGGTACTCTCAGGTACATTCTAAAGGTTGTGTCCACCTCCTGACGTGCATGAGCTGAGCGGTGAGTAAGTCATGTAAGTAAGTAAGTAAGTAAGTAAGTAAATAATTTATAAAGCGCCGACGTCTATAAGAAGCAGGGCTCGTTGAGAGGGGGTAGTCATTAGGGGTTAGGATAGGCTGACTGAAAATAATGTTTTAGATGCCGACGAAATGTAGGGAGTGACGGAGAATTACGGATGCCAGCAGGCAATAAATTCCAGAATTTGGTGCTGAGATTCGAAATGCATGCGATGTCCAACCTGGCTGAACAAGAACGGCGGTCGGAGGTTTGCGTCGAGGCCCGCGTCTCAGTGCGTCCATGGCCGACTGACGGACGGTCTTGTCGGCGGCGCGCTGTGGCGCCTCGAAGTCCGACGCCTCGGCCTCACTATAGACGGCTCGGCCGGGCAGACGACGGGACGCCGACGGGCCGTAGTCGCTCCCGATGGACTCGGTGTCGGACGGACCGCTACTGTCGTGTCGACGAGCTGCCTCCGTCTCTGACATGTACGCTGTGCAGAACCACACAGCCTCATCAGCATCATCATCGTCATCATCATCCGAGTCCTCGTCTTCCTTATCAATCATCATCATTGTCATCATCAGTCTCTGACACATACACTGTGCAGCACCACATCATATCATCATCATCGTCGTTATCATCATAATCACTGTCACCACAAACGCACGCCATAGCACCACAGTGGTTGCTTGAAGTTTTCCTTACTTAGGCCACTATAAATAAACTGCTATGTAATGTAATGTAAACACACCATTGGAACCGATATAAGGTAAGGTGGCGCGTTACCATATTTCCAGGTCATTCAGTGCTGTCAAAGTCGGTAAAAATCACAAGTCCGTATGCGATTTCCTATTAGTCTTCCACTCATGTGCCTATATTCTATCGTTTCTGAGATATAACGATTTATTGGTAGAAAAAAACAGCAACGAAGCAGGGGTGTTCCCTAAGACCTAGGGCATTAAAGTTGGTACCACAAAGCTGGAATCTCCGGCTACCCAGTGGTGGAAAGCGCACGATCATACGAGTATTGCTACTGGCTTGTGACGGACGGACAGACGGACAGACAGACGGACGGCGCAGACTATGCCTGAGCACGACAGAAACTAATGAAAAATGAACTGTAAAAAACTGACGAGCACGATAAGTCCAGTCCAGTCGCGTGATCTGATCCGTAAAGACAGTCCAGACTCCAGAGGGAATAAATACAAAATTACCGTTATATGGTCGATGTGCCACAGTACGTCCAGTAGGCCTGCGTTGCCTTGACGACTGTGAATCACCAGGAGCTATCGGCTGAGATCGTCGAGGTCGATCTGGAAGCCTATCAAGAATTTCCGCCTTATCGCTGGTCGAGGGCAAAGTGTTGGACTCGGGCAGCAGGTCTCGCTGTGGTAGACGAGCAGTTGGAGGCTTGGCTGGCATCAGCCGTTCCTCATCACTAGCAGCAATGGAATCTTCTTCCAAGCGCTGGTCATGAAGGTTTCTAAACAACTGGTTCTGACCTTCATTCAACAGATCATCATCGTCGTCGTCGTCGTCGTCATCATCGATATTCGTGGTCGGTCCTTGCCACAACCGAATGTTGATATCTGCTGACAAATCTTGCTTCGGTTCGTCCGAATACGAGTCTTCACCTTCTTCGAATGGCAGAGTACCAGCTGCCGCATCTGCCGCCATGATTGGAATCGTGGCCAATCTTTTCTTGGACACCGGCTGTCGTCGTTTTTTCACCTTTTCTTTACTTACTTCCTCTTCTTCGGGTTCAAATTTATCCTTTGCTGGATGCTTTAATCGTCTGTCCTCTTCATTGACTGCAGTGTCTTCCGTAGGCTCTTTTATCTTGCTTCTTTTCTCTTTTGCCTTGCCCGTCTGAGGTTGTTTTGTTTTGTTTATATTAGACACGTTCTGACCTGTGGTGTCCACTGGAGGTCCTTCTACTTTGTTGTTTGATACACTTCGTCCTGATTGTTTTCCCTTGTTGATGTTTGGCACACTTCCTTGAGGTTCTGTATCAAACTCAATATCGTCGACATTCGTCTCGAAGGATGTGGAAAGAGTTTTCTTCCGCTGTTCATCCCTATCAACTCTTTCCTTGCGTCTTCCAACGACTCGGCCCTGAGCAGAGTCCGAAGACTGAGCCAGCATGTCGAGAACTTTGGCGGTGCCTTCCTCAATGTATTCGTCAAGATCAACCTCCAGTGAGTCTACATCCCAGCCGGTGATTTGCTGAGGTGGCACATAACTATCACACGAAATGTCATCAAGCGTCTCGCGGCTCAGGCTGTCATTAATTGGCAAATCAGCTGTCCACTTCAGATCATTAACTCGGTCGTTTGATCGAGCTGGCTTTCCCTTCCGCCGTCCTCTTCTCTCAAAAGCATCATCATCACCATCATCATCTAAGCCGGCTGACCGGTCCTTTGATAAAAGACGCATATCAAATGACTCGGAAGATGCAATTGGAACTCCAGCCATCGCCTCATTCCAAACATCCTCTGATAACCCTGGTGACTTTTGAACTTGATCGGCAAAACTGCGGCTTCTATTTTCGCCGCTAACTTCAAGTCGAAGGCCTTTCTTGCCGGTCTTCTTGTCTGGCAATCTGGAGTCAACTTTCCGTGAAGTTTGATCTTCACTTTTGGTACCTCGTCGATGCTTCTTTCGTCCCGGTTCTTCATTGTACTCTTCCAGATCGATGTCGAGGTCTTCACTGCACGATCGTGAATCAGGTTGACGACTTCCAGCCTCTTTCTTGAACTGCTCAACGTCCTCCTCGTCGCTGCTGCTTGAAGAGCTGCTCAAACCTTCTACCACTGGAGTGCCAGGAACCACGGTGTACGTTGAGTGCTTGACCGTCTGGTCTCTTCCGGCAGGAGACACAAGGTTTTCTGGCACAATGTGATTAACACGTGGAACCACAACTCGATTCACAGTGGCCGTCGTTGACGCTGAAAACAAAATTACATAAACAAATATACGTTCAGCTAAATATGTTGCACTCACAGTCACTGCATTTACAACACACTATCTACCTATATAACGACAGAACATGAATCAACAACTAGCAAATGCTTTTCGGCAAAATAACCTACTGTATGGTCGACCGTCGCAATTGTTTATCGCACTTCACCAGTTATTGATCCAAAAGCCAAACACTGGTCGAGAATCGCGACTTTTGCCTACCACACCTGCATTCGACGCCCGCCCTCGTTAGGAGGTCCCCGTCAGAATACTGCCATAAGGTTTGGTATGGAAAAACTAGAATGGTGTGGCTAACAAAGGCGAAAAATTTTTTTCGAACATATGCTTCTTCGTTTCCACAAAATACATGAACGTGACGGACGGATGGACAGACAGATGGACACCGCACAATGGCATAAGCTGTGCTTAGTGCAGCAAAAACGCTTCTATTAGTATTATAACTATTACTGCTGCTTCTGCAGGTGCCAACTATTACGACTATTACTACTACTACCAATACCTCGTGTGTGTATGTATACACACATGGTATGTATACCAAGGGCTAAAACATGAATTATTACTGTACAATTATAGCAGCTCACTGCTTTCTTCCCTATACAAAGCCAGAACTGTGTTAGACATTTTTTAGGTTTTTTCTGGGTCCATTAAGGTCTGCAAAGAAATCTTGGAAACTGCTGTTGCGGGATATTTTACAGACCAGTGCCCTTTTGGCGCTATTGTTCATGTGCACATTTTTCAATACTGTTCTGCATTGTGTCTGCTGTACTCTTGAGATTTTACAGCAACTGTAGCACACCAGTACCTTGGATGTTGGGAACTGGGACTTGTTGCTCTGCATTTTTCTTCTTCAACTCCTCTTCTTTCAGAGCCTCTTCAAGAGCATCCACCTTTGGCTCGATCTTGCCGAAAGACTTGTATGGTTTAGCATACAATGGAAGTTTCCCTGGCTTGGAAGCAGAAGTCGGTGGCAGTGGCTCCATTTCATCATTCACTTCCGCTTCACGTTGGGCCACATGATCCCACAATGCAGTTGGTTCGGGGGCACTATGCTGTGGGGAGCTAAGCTCGCTGTCGGACGCTTCACTGCTTGTCTCGATGCTGACTGGAGCAGCAAGCATGAAAGCCTTCCGAGCCGAATCTTTCTCCCCTCTCGTATATGCTTTCGGCATTTCTCCTGTCACTCTCATCTTGAGTCCTCGGTGTTCTGCCATAGTGGCAACGTTGGGGTCCGCTGCAGAACGGTCATCGGCAATTACCACTTCCTCGGCATAGCGTTCAGGCTGTTCCATCAACTTCGCATCTACCCACTTTGCATCATCCAAACTTGCCTGATCAGCATTTTGGTTTATAACTGGAACAGTTGTCAGTTCTATTTTTGTTGTGTACTCCATCTCGTGCATGACCGTTTCATACTTTTTGTCTGATTCCGTTTTTTCCTTTGTCTTCGCAACTGTTTCGTATCTTTCGTCAGTTTCTGTCTTTGCCATGTTCTCCCTTTCCTGTATGAAACTTTCATACCTTTTGTCGGGCTCAGTAGGTTTTGACTGAGAGATTGTTGTGCGAGGCTTAGGGATGGGGTTAGGTACCTGCATTCTATTGCTGGCGTTATCCTCCGTGGCTACAGGACTGGGCATAAGATCGACATCAGCTTCGTATTGCTGGGGAGAAACAGCAGGTCTTGGTGGTTTCTTGGGCTTCTCGTAGGCGCCGTTAACGCCTCCTGCGGCCACAGAACTGTACTTGCCACCACGTGAGAAAGCCTGTGGTTCCTGGTCATCTTCTGCTTCCGACCACCTCTGAATAAGGCTGTGAGTGGCCGCAATCGCTTTTCGTTTAGCATTCTCGGCAACTCTCTGCTGCTCGTTCTCCACATCATCACTGTCGTATTCTGGTTCCACCCACATCTCTTTCGGATAACTCAGGGAAGGTTTGGCGTCAAGAAATACCGGAGGCTCGAGCTCTTCGATGTTCTGTCGCTGTTGTCGACGCTGCAGCTTTTTTGCTTTTCTTTGATCACGTTCCTCCTGCCGCAGTCTCTTTGCCTCAGCCTCATCGACTCGTTCTCTTTCAGCGTCTCTCTCAAGCCTCTCCTGCTCCAGACGCTGCTGTTCTTCAAGCACTGCACGCTCCTCTTGCTGACGTCTCATTTCTGCAAGGACCTGCGCCTGGTTTTCGTAGACTGGCTCCATGTCTTCTGATCTGCGGTGTGCTCGCTTGCCGTGCTTTTCCAGACCTTCGTCTGCTGACTTGTTTCCTTTGTCTCTGTCTTTCTTCTTCCTCGGCACGTTTTCGTAAATCGGTTCTTCCTTGGGCTTCCGGTGTTTTTTCTTCCTATCGCGTCTTTCGAGAATCTCATCTGCTGACTGTACCTCCTGTTCTCGGTGTTTCTTCTTGTGCTTTTTCTTCTTTTTCTTCTTCTTTCGTTCCAACGCATCAACGCTCCGGTTGTGTCTGGCAGAACGCACTTCATCACTTGAACTGCTGCTGCTGCTGCTGCTGCTGCTGTCGCAGTCGCTGGTCTGTCGTGTTTGGAGGGACTCCAAACTGTCACCCTGAGTATCAACCGAAATCATGATTGGCCCGCCTGTATATTCCACTTCAATAGTACTAGGTTTTCCTGGAACGGTATGAACTTTGACCCCGGCATCGTCCTCGTAGTAACCGCTTGGTAAGTCCTCAATTTCTTCATCTTCATCAGCCACACCATACTCTGCTGCTTTTGAGGACCGGTCCTTTGGCCGCTTGTCTTTCTTAGACCTGCTCTTTCGGCCACTGCTGCTCTGATCTCGTGAGTTTTCCAACGAGATGTTTTCGCTGGGCTGACGATGCTTCCTCGAAGAACGGTCAGCCACTGGCGGCATGGCGGCAGCACTGGAGTCACGCTGCCGATTTGTCCTGTTCTTCTTTTCAACCATCTGCGACATTTCCGAGTCGTGGTTATTCTGGCTGTCCGAAGAAACCTTGCCGTGAGCCGACCGTAGAGTCTGGGATCGTTCAGAATCTCGGTTATTTGGACTTGCCAAAGCAGCCTTACCTCGCCCCGACTTTCGCTTAGTCTCACCTCTCGACGGAGATGGTGGAATGACTGATCGATCAAGAGACGTATGGTGAGACCCAGTGCCATGGCCATGCCGGCCTGAAGTGTTGAGCTGCGGCTTATCAACCGGTGTGTATAACGGAATAGCGTTGTTTCTCTCCTGATCACGTCTCCCCTGCTGCGGCATCTGAAGGGCACCAATCCGCGCCTTTGTATCATCCATGAACACCGACGACATACTAGACACCGATCTAAACGACCGGTTCGCACCAGGCATATTTGCAGCAAATCCGGGTGGAATTCCATTCGGAATTGAGGACTCGTGTACAAGTGTTCCAGCCGGTTTCGGACCGCCACGGGGCATCACCTGAGGAACGGTAATTCCGGGCATCATCGAGAGGTTATGTAGATCGTGGCGAATGCTAAGCATGGAGGCATCGAGAGGGGCCGGGCGTGGGTTGGCCATTGCCGACTTGAGCATCTGACGAGTGACGGAGTCCGACTCGGGGACAAGGTCGACTGGCTTGGAACGGTCGTCGTTCTCTGTGAACGGATTTGCTCCGACGGTCAGCAGAAGCTCGACGATCTTCGGATGATGGTGTGCCGCGGCGAGGTGAAGTGCTGTGTTGCCGCGGCCGTTCTTGTCGTTGATTGACACGTGGTAACGAACAAGCACCTGCACCGAAACATCCATCACATAACGAACAATAACAACACACACGAAAATAAAACATGCACATGCATATGGTCTTGAAGCCTGATTAATAAGGAAAGCGGACTTAGATTCACTAGACTTTGCCATCAACACGTTCTTTATGAAATTGTTTCATACTAGCAATACAGATACCGTTAAAGAATGTCAGACGTTATTCTGTTTTAAAATGCCCAGTATTCCTCTCAAAGAATGGGCCGACAAATTTCAGAAACAGTACCAGAACCAGCAGAATGCTATGTGTCAAATTGTAAATAATTGTAAGCTTAGTTAAATGTATTAGTTATATTGTAGCGAAATGCTAATGAAATTTTCATGTCATGTGGTGTGTATATAATTGTATAGTTAAGTTTCTATTTAAGCCTGCTGTTTATATGTTTTACTATAACCGTATAATTTCTGCCATTTTTCGGTGAATAGAGATGAATATAAAAAAAATAAAAATAACAAAATAAAAATAACAAATAAACATAATACTACGCTACTCGCACCTTATGTTTAACTGTAGCCTATTTTCTGTAGATAACACACATGAGGCCTAGTCTTCCAGAATCTATAACATTTTTGTTTAATTCACATTTTTACGGTTATTGATGTCTGTGACTTTGTGACATTTGTTGAGAGGCGGAGTCTGTATTTTTGCTACAAAAAATGGACGTTTTGGGCCCCCAATTTGTTTTTTTGGGGGGGAGGGACCGATTTTCATTGGGATACAACCAATAATGAAAACATCGCCGAGACATCTGTTCATGAATATTTGGTAAAAATCCGTTAATCCGTTGCTAAACAGCTGCATCAAAAGAAAAAACGCAGAACACGCTCAAAATGTCACCTTCGCTCAGCAGCGAGTGGCGCCGTCTAATAAGTTACTAATTGATACAGTTAAATGACAGAAATAAGATTAACTACATCATCACTGAGTACAACAGTTGTTCCGCGCAATACGTAACAAATTTAATGCAAACACTTCACTTATAATCCACATTCTTATTTGCAAATGTTGAAAAACAGACAAAACTAACTTTGGCCGTAGCATAAAAGTAATCGCGGTCTCGCATTTTGTACGGATGATATGCCTGAAGGACAACACAATGCAATGTTGTGTTTCCGTCCGAGTCTTTCAGACCGACGTCGGCTTTGAACTGATCGAGCAGAGCAATGACCGTCTCCACGTGACCATTCTCAGCGGCGAGATGTAGTGGTGCCACCTCGCGATTGTCAGCGAAGCACGGGATCTTCACGTTGATGTTGCCCGCATCACGTGCACAGAATACCTGGACCACCGTCAGAAACACAGCACATTGGGTGGTCATCTAGTACACTGTATTGTCATCTATAAAAACAAGCAGCTCAGCTGTCGCAGACACCGCACGACGCTTCGTGTCACTGAATATTTTGCTAAGTCATCAAAGGTCATTCGAAATGACACTGTTGAGTAGGGCGAGTGCAAGTCCCTATTAGTATTCCATTGAAACTATGTATCTCGTACCGTTTCTGAGATATTCAGCATCAAAGAATGGTGTGACCTTGAAACCGCGGTAGGGTCGTTCAAGGTCATTAAAAATGGCGCCGTTTGATAGATCATATACGACTTTCTATTGGTCGGTCATTGTAAGTACAGGCCTATGTTGTACCCTTTTCAAGTTATTTGACCTTGAATAATCGTAACCTTGAAATCTGGATTAGACGTCACTGTCAGTCATTCAAACTGGTACCATTCGAAAGCTTTGGTGTGGTTTCTTATTCACCTTCCATAGTAACTACGGCCGTATCTTTAACCATTTTTGAGATATTCAGCGTCAGTATAGAGTGACCTTGAAAACTGGGTTAGGGGTTGTTCAAGGTCACTGAAGATGGCACCGTTCGATAGACAATATACGACTTTGTATTAGTCCGCCATTATAAATATAGCTCTATCATGTATCGTTTTGGAGTTATTTGACGTTGAATAATATGGTGACTTGAAATCTGGATTAGAGGTCACTCAAGGTCGTTCAAACTGGTCCAATTCGAAAGCTTGGGTGTGGTTTCCTAGTCGCCTTTCATAGTAACTATGGCTCTATCTTGCATCATTTCCGAGACAAAGCAAGATATTGGTCAAAAATCGTGATTTTGCATTCGACGCTCCCGTTAGGGGAGTCTCCGTCGGAATATTGCCATCCCGTTTGGTATGGAAAAACTAGAATGGTCTGGCTACCCGACGGTGAAAAACTATGATGACATGTATCGCTGTTCGACAGAATACCGGCGTGTGACGGACAGACAAACGGACAGACGTCTTGCCACGGCATAGTAAGTAAGTAAGTAAGTAGATTTATGTACGGCGCGCTTTTAGGCAAATGTCACAAGGCGCCATGGCTTCACGCACTAAACAGGAATGTCTTTAATAAATGCTTGAATTGTTCCAGACTGTGACACTGTCTTAAGGCCCGTTTATAGCGACACAACTCAACTCAACTGAACTCAACTGACCCAGTTGAACAACGTACAGCCAAGTCAGTCGTATTTTTGTTTATGTCGCTATGAACGGGCCTTTAGACTGACTGGCAGCGAGTTTCATAGTCATGGACCGGCAGCTGCAAAGCATCGGTCGCCGAAGATGTTGGACGTGCAACGCGTGACACAGGTCGCTGTGTCTGCTGATCGAAGTTGGCGAGCGCTGATGTCGGCGACGAGCGGACATTCCTCCGCCAGGTAACCAAGTGCCTGACCAGTCAAGCACTGGAAAACCAAGACGGCGATCTTGAAGTCGACGCATTATCGTACTGGTAGCCAGTGGAGCTGTTGCAGTATCGGTGTGAGGTGGTCGCGCCGTGGTGCACCGGTTATCAGCCGAGCGGCAATGTTCTGTACCAATTGCAGGCATCTCATCAGCCTGTCAGGCAAGCGAGGCTAGGCTATATTGCGTTGCAATAGTCCAGGCGGCTTGATATAAACGTCTGGTCTAGTGACTTAGCTGCCGCCACCAACAATGCAATTGGCCGTAGCTGGTGTCCTACAGACAGCTACAGCTATATATAGTCAGCGCTATGCATACACGTCGCACAGTAAAAAAGTGACGGCATGTTTTGAGCCACCCTGTAGTGAAGTCAGTCAGAATACGCACCTGTATAAGATGAATGTGTCCTTCTCGAGCTGCAATGTGTGACGGGATAGCTCCCTTGGCGCCGCGCTGGTACACATCGGCGTCATACTTGAGCAGCATCTTAACAAGCTGCAAGTGTCCAAACAGCGTTGCTACATGCAGTGAAGCGTTGTCATGACGATCTATGGCAGACGGGTCTGCACCTAAAAGATGACATGTGCACGCAAACACAACCATTTTAATGGCTATTTGCCACATTTACATGGTCACGTATTTACCTGGTGGTCTCCAAGAGATATAGTATCAGTGGAGTAGCAACAGTATTGTAAGAAATATTTCAATCCACTAATGCTTCTAATCTGTCTGCAGTTAACACTTAATGTTCTGAATTTTTGTTTTTTTTGAGCAAGGCTATACAATTGTGACATTTTCTCACCTCACTACCCAAGTCTGCTCACCACAGCTACATCTTGAAGTGGTTGACTAACCACTGTCCTTCAGTGCCAGTGCTATGATGCTGTTGGTTGGGTCATCTGACGCACAAAATTGTCCCTGAAATGACATACATTGTGTTGTGTGACCATACCTAGTCTATACATCACCACTATCTGGCCGACGACTTCCGTCTTGCCGGCCGTGGTCGTCCTGGCTCACGGTCAGCTGCCAGTATGATGCTGGACATCCCTCGTACGACGACGTCACTGGGAGACACAGCATTTGCCGTCGCCGGACCGCGTGTCTGGAACGGGAACCGACCAAAACGGCCCATCGCCAAAACGGCCCCAATGAAGGTCGAAAACGGCCCACGCAAACCAAAACGGCCCCAATGGAAGAAAAAACAAGACCAAAACGGTCCCAGCCAACATCCAAAACGGACCATTCTCATGTCCAAAACGGCCCATTACG
>Ga0209149_1000888_pt1 | contig 13788 bp, 12 predicted proteins | sample WorMetTyACAVOLI2_FD_187423 | JGI IMG/M metagenome (GOLD analysis project Ga0209149, IMG submission 187423) | Marine gutless worms symbiont microbial communities from Max Planck institute for Marine Microbiology, Germany - Olavius algarvensis... ... | reverse complement strand
CTCTCTTCTACCAACTGATGATGCCTGCAGCTCGTCTAGTCTGTCAACGACCGTCATCAAATTTTCCATATTTTCGGACCCCACTCGCCAACTTTCTCCTCTCCCGCCCGAACTCCGTGGAATACGCTAATTCTAAAACAACTACATTGCTGCCATCGGCTAAATGTACGCGACCACTCTTCCAAGGTCGAACTGGCTGCGGCGGGCGTCCATCCGGTTGGCATGATATCGTCACATGCCAGCGTCTAGTTGTCAATGTTATGGTGCATTTTTCTTATGACTAAAGTCGGCTGTGGTGGTCTGTAGCGGCACTGTTCATCTTGGCGTCAGTCCGTCTTCCAGATGCAGTGAAAGAACTGATCACTGAGCAGTTGCATCACTCGGACGTCGCTCATCGCACCAGCGCCATTCTACGCTTCTCCGTCCTCTGGAGATTCCGCCATCAAGTCTGGCCACGTCTTGAGTACGGAGCACACGTCCACTTCAAGGTTCTCCCTTCTCAGTCTTTTTGAAATCGTGTATAGAATATCTTTATTTGTGAGAGAAACTGGTGGCAATAAAAATGATACTTAACCCTTTTGAATTCAGAGGTAGTGCCACATTGAATAACATGAAGTTGGTACACTGGCCATTGATGGGTGGGCTGTTACATTTGGTACAGCGAGGAGGGGACTGGGCGGGGCCGCAGTCCCTCCAGGTCCCTCCTCGCTGTACCAAATGTAACAGCCGACTCGTCAACGGCCAGTGTACCAATCACCATATTGCTGTATAATGGTACGTTGCTGTGCGGTTTCAATGTGCCTATAAAGGGTAACTAAATATTGTAGCAGTGAACAGTCATTACTGTGGTTTATGATGACTCCAAAACAGCGTAGCAAACTGTTACAACTTTTAAGTTTATTCTGATATTTGTCTCTTCTCTAACTGCTCACCGAGCAAAGGAAAATGAAAATACAACCGATAGTCATTTATATTTTAACAACTTCAAATGTCAAAGTCCAGATCACTCCGCTGTCACTGTCTACATGTCTGTTTCTGTACACTACAACACTTATCTGATTCTTGTGCCATTTGTTTTATCTTGCAAATGCGTGGTCGCATTGCATTCTGGTCATAAGCTGGCGACACACAGTACAGGAATCAGTGTCGATAACCAGTGTCTGAAAAGCGATGTCGGTTTGTGATAGGCACAAAAGAAATGGTGCTGTATACTGTGCAACTGGATGGTAGCATCAGTACAAATGACAGGCGTCAAGTGGAATGGGTTTTTTTTTGCGGCAGCAATTTCTAGACTGTTTGTCATCGGCTTTGTTTTATGCAATAAAACTTGGTTCGTCTGAAACTTTTCTCATCATGACACCAGATAGCGTTGTAAGCTGTTGCAGTTGTTATCTATATGCATGCAACATATGAAACTGGATTTATCAGCTCCAATCTGTTCGTACATCTCGTCGAAATAACTGAAACCTTTGATGCCGGTTTAATAGTCAAAATATTCTTGGACACGGGAAGGTGATTTCTGACTACAACATCTTCGACTGTTGCACAGATGGGCGTGGTGTATGCAACAGTCAACTTTGTTGTGCGCCACGTGACGTGATTTAGAGCAGTCGCATTTGCGCCTTGAACTTCATGATGTGATAACTCCTCGTGTATTGTCTGCAGCATTGTGGATCAACGACGTCGAAACTTAAAGCCGATTCATGAACTTGCATTGCAAAGTTTCTTTGCAAGATCATAGCTCTTATTAGTGTTTAAAGTGAGATAAGAGCAGGGCGTAGCGAGGGGAGTGCGGGGGGTGCGGGCCGCACCGGGCGGCACTTGCTAGGGGCTGCAAACGGGCGAAACATTGTAAAAAAAAATCCACACATGCAAATACAGATTGTATCAACCTGTTTGCCTGCGAAGAACAAAACAATAGCTATCACTAACACGTTGCGCTCCGCATCATATAAGACGCGGCAACCCAACTACACTCTCATTTAAAGGCATCGCCGGGACTTCTCCCTGACAAATTACTGCCTGCCTCCATGTGCCATGTGAAATTTGATAATTACAAAAAGCTCAGCGGTCGCATATACGCCACGCCACGCTGTGTCGCTGAAAATTTTGCTAAGTTATTCAAAATCATGCGAAATTACACTGTTGAGTAGGCCGTGTGTAAATACATTAGTATTTCATTTTAACTGTGTCTCTATCTCGTACCGTTTGTGAAATATTCAATTCGAATAATGGTTTTCCCTTGAAATTTGGGTTACGCCTACGCATAGTTCAAGGTTACTGAAAATGGCGCCATTCAATAGAGCATATGCGACTTCCTATCAATCTCCCATTGTAAATACAGCTATAATCATGTACCGTTTTTAGATATTTGACGTTGAAGAATGTCTGGACCATGAAATCTAGCTTAGGGATTACTCATCCTGCAAATTTATGCACGATTGCTGAAATATACAGACCCAGTGTTATCTTTTGCTGCTGATAGTCTGGGTCTGTCTTACATTCGCTTATATACAATCAGCCCCGGAAGAAGCTGGGTGAGGTTGTACGTTACGGTCGACAAAGTCATTGAAGGTCATTGAAATTGGTACCAATCGGGGAAGCCCGTATGCAAGTTACTATTATAGTCCACTATTGTGACGCACACTATGCCTATCTTCTGTCGTTTCCGAGATATAACGATTTATTGATCGAAAATTTGCCTCTTTTGCTGCTTTTACTCACTGCAGTCTCGTTTGAAGCCACCACGACTTCCGCAAGGTACTGTTCCCTGAGATCTAGGGTATGAAAGTTGGTATCAAAAAAACTAGAGGTCCATGTTGTGGGCGATGGTGAACACCGCATGAGCCTACGGTCATTAGTTTTGATGTGCTGTGTGCTGGACACTGGACAGACAGACGGACGGACGGACACACCGCCTGTAGTTATAGCATGCTGTAGCGTATGAGCGTACCAAAACCCAGAGCGTACTGAGATTGTTGAGTTATCTAAGTAACGGTAAACGTCTGCCTCTCTGGAATTGGAAATGAAAGTTTGTTTTTTGCATGTAAAACGATTGCATTGTGGAACTCAAGAAAATGTAGACAGTAGGGTTGAATAGGCTCTCCAATATCTCCAAAGACGCAAGGGCGGCAAATTTGACATCCGCACCGGGCGGCCAAAGGTCTCGCTACGCCACTGAGCTAGACAGTAAGTAAATAAGTAAGTCGGCAGATTTATAAGCAGCGGCAAAGTCTCGAAAACGACTCAGTGTCGCTGGACGGATGAGAAGAGATGCGTCTTCAGTGCCCGCTTGAAGGTGGTGTTCTGCGACAGATCTGGCGAACGTAGTGCTGGTGGCAGACTGTTCCAGACGGTAAGTCCGTTGACGGCGAAACTCCGCTGCCCAGTAAGTTGTAAAGTAAGCTTATTTCTGTATTTTCCAGCTAACTGCGAGATGTAAGTACCGGTACTGCTATAATTAAAATAACTTTACAGTAAACCTTTATAATGCGTCCGTAACACAGGATTGTTTTTGTAAAATTGTTGTGGTATTCTCGTGAACATATTCCAGGACGCAGTAAGTCAAACAGAAAACTGTGAGTGGTAGATGTCATGTGTGTAATGTCAGATACCGCCACCAAGCATTGACTTCGTCCTGCCATCTCCAACCATCGGACTTCCGTGTCTGCCCATCGTGGATCCACCGTGGTCTCCTCATTTCAAGACTAAAGTGGAGGAGGTTACCATTAACCAGACGGAGACGGTGCGTACTCGTACTTCCTCGTTATTTGCTGATGGGAGGAAATGTGATTTAATTTTCTCATTTATTTAAAGCTACAGAAGAAGTTGGTATCCACATTAATTCACTGAACTAGATAAGCAAGAGTTTCACCAGCAACGTTTATTCATACGACCACTCGTAGAGATGTCTGTAATTGCGTGTCACTGCTGTTATTACAAGTCATCAATACACAGATTAAACACTTTATTTCATGTGTAATATGATACTGTAGTTTTAAAAAACACGTCGGGCATTTAAAAGCAAGGGTTGCATGTATGCGGCCGTCCTATGCAAGAAAAAACCTCTTTGAGAATCTTTATTTACCATAAAATGGTAGTAAATAAGAAAAAAAGAGAAACCCTAACTAAATCCTAAACCCTAACAGTAATAGTAGGTAGATAGATATTATAAGCAGTAACATATTACACTCCAAATGCCTTAACTAATTCAATCTGTGAGCACGGTTTTTAGGAAGTATAACACTGGGTGAATCAAAATTGAATTGCGCACGGCAGAGTTCACAGTTTGAATATTGTTAGTTTTGAATAACTTCATGAAGAGCCGATTTACTGCAAAGTCGAGGAACTGAGCTGCGCTTTATTCAAACAGATTATTTATAGATCATATAGTAGAATTGGTAGCCTATCATTTGGCAGATATGAGTTGAAGTATCAGTAAATGACCTCTTCATCTTTTGACGCAATCCTACCAACTTTTCCAAAAATGCTATTGGCTGCACGATAAAATCCGCGCTTTGAAGAGTCTAGGGAGCACTTCATAGTTCTAGACATGACTTTACACTCAGCATCCCCCCCCCCCTCGACACTCAGAAAGGTCAGTGAGAATCAGACATAGAGATATAGGTTGGCTGCTGAGGAGTTTGGTCAAGAATACAGTGAATAGTCTTAACCATCTTTCGCAAAGCTTTTAGACAAGTAGCTCTGCTTCTGCGCAGACAGGCCACGCAATGCTTCCTGTCTGTCTGTAGTTAGCTTCAACGGTACAATACCACAAGTGCAGTCTTTTATTATTAGTCACTGTTGTCTTTGGCCTACCCGTCGACTAATAAAATCATAAAAAATTATGTTCAAACTTGCTGTCATAAACAAGATGCACTGATGTTGGTACTTCGTCGTCCGTCTGTGTGATATACAAATGTCGCCGCTGACGCTCTAGCAGTGATAGATGGCAAGGCCACGTATTGGTCGAAAATCGCGATTTTTGCCCCAGTTAAGGGGTCCCTGTCTGAAAATTGCCACAACGCTTAGTGTGGAAGAACTAGGATGGTTGGCTACCCGACGGTGAAAACATTTTGAAGATATGTTTATTCGTTTTGACAGAATATACAAACGTGACGGACAGACGTACGGACGGACGGACACCGCGCGACGGCATAGGCCGCGCTTATGCGTAGCATTGCGCGGCAAAAATTATTGTCAGCGTTCGTGATACAGAAGTCGCTGGTGACTGCAATGACGACGCGTCGTAAACAGCAGCAACAGATGGTTCAGCGCGCCATGCTGGCCGAGGAAGATCGACGTCGAGCTGCGCGCATGAACTTCCGCATGCTGACCGTGCCCGTCTGTTCACAGGCTTCCACTGAACTCGCTCTGCTTCACACCAACGCTGACGACCACGAAGACGGTACAAAAGTCCTAGCGTTTTGTTCTGACCTTGTCGTAGATGACACGTATTTAGTTTATCACACCGCCAAGGCGGGGTCATGCGATCGGTACCGTTTGTCTGTCGTTTTGTTATTCTGTGAGCAGGATAACTCACGAATGCGTTTACGGATGTCGACCAAACATGGCAGGCATGGGCTGGTCAAGGAGTGACCTTCTCCGAAGTGGTTAAATTTTGGTGATGATTTGGATCCGGGTATGGATTCCGGATCACTTTTCCATGTTTCTCACCATTGCGGAATATGGGATTTCAGGTTTCTTAGCATTTCTCACATAGTCACCAGCTGATTTTTTATGAAACTTGGCGAAATGATTGACGCTGACAAGATAATGAATCCACAACATTTGGGAGCGATCCGGCAGACATCCGGATCTGGATACAGATCAGTCCAGAAATCCGAATTCGAATCCTGAATCACTTTCGGTTGACATTTCAGCGTAGTCTGAGTTTACGCTCTCTGGGCACGTCTTGTTAGCTGTACACCAACTGCTGATATTAACCGTTTTTTTTTCTGCAGCTAATTTGTGAGAGAGCAAAACTGTACTCGTCTGCAGCTACTGCTTTCTCAAATTTTTACACGATCTAAGTTTTTGATTTTGAATTATCTTGCTATTTGGATAATCTGTTTTCTCAGTTTGCGTCCAACTATTTGGATATTTTTGCTGCACTGCTTTTGATTGTTTTATTGACGCTGTTAGCAATTAACAATTTCCGTTTAATGCTTTATCACTGTTTGCCTGACATAATGACCACGTTGGACAAAATTGCTAGCATAATGTACAACATCACTTGCATAAGCATATGACTGAAGTGAATTTTAAACTTACAGTGTTAATTACTGGAAATCATTGGACTTTGCTGTTAACAGATGTTTGATGAAATTATCTCGATATAATAATATTGAACTCATTGCAGAATGTCGTCGATACTTTCAATTCAACCTCCGCAGTTAACTAACAGAAAAAAGAAAACTAAATTCGAAGAAAACTATAACCGATGCGATGCGTATTACTGCATGATATTTGCATGCGTCTTAGTTAAGTTTAAGTTAAGTTTATTTTTAGCATTTTTTGTTGTATTTATTTTATCACTACTGCCAGAATTATAGGTGGTGAATAAATATTCTCATTACATGAATTAGGCCTAGTACATTTTAATTAGTTGTAAATTTTATTGGATGTAATTCTGTAAATTATTTAGTGCTGTGGTTTCATTTCATGATAATTTCATTGTTAATTTGATTAAATTAAAGGCGAACATTGTGATTTGCATCAGAAGTGCTAGCTTTGGTCTGGTTGACACTGTCTGGTACTGATGTTGCGTGGTCCGGCGCGTTGATTGTAGCCGTGCTGCAGGAAGAGATGGCCATGGCTGCGGCGTCACGTCGAATGTCTGTGGCTCCAGTCAACCGTGCCGCTTCCAACATCCGCAACATGTCTGGACGACATGGAAGCATGTTCTATGGCCGGACAACGTTTGCTGAAGGTAGTCATCTCTGTAATGCAACAACCCTGACTGATAAACCGTGTATACGTCTTACCATTTCGGAGAAATTCTACGCTGTTTGAAGACGGCAATAACCGGACAGCAACCGGCATTCTACATACTCTCTTCGTAGAAAGTGACAAAAATATAGGAAACGAGAGCGATAATCCGCAAAAGGGCTATGTCGTCGGAAAGGACATACTTTGAGCTTTCGCAAACTGAGACTGATAATTCTCTGCTTGTTGCCGTTTTCGAAATATTGTCGATCCAGCGAAGCGCCAAGGGCCATTGGCCAAAATACACAACTTATGAGACCCCTATAACTCAAATGCCCCGAACCGAATGTTACCAAACGTGGATGCGAGGGTAGCCTAGATATTATACAGGGTGGGCCAAAAAAACCGCCCCCTATATTATTCTGTTTATAGTGCTGCTGTATTTGTTTATATTTACGAATAACATACCATGTGAATTGTAATTATGTCCTAGACATATTGAAGCCCAAATCAAATTAGTACGTCAACAGGTTGTTCAAAAAAATTACAACAGAGTCAAAGCACCCCAACATCATTACATCACAATGGCAAAACACAACACCAATGCAAGGTTATGCTAATATCCAAGTAACAGCAGCGTACAACTACCAGACAGTCAAATAAACAACTGTTCAATGTGCCCTTCGTGATCTTGAACTACTGCTTTTAATCGTGGTCGCCACTGATCAACGGCTTTGCTGATGAGTTGTTGGTCGAGGCTGGTTCAACAGGTGCACACTCTGTCCGTGAGATCATCCAAACCCACGACTTGTTGCACAGAACTGCGGGATATTCCTGTCAACTTTTCAATATCTATGGGACTTTTGCTGGATCCAGGGTTGTCTTCCTGACTACATATCAGTTCAGCAACACGCTCTATATTCTATTCCGCTCTGACAGTCCTCAGCCGTCCGCAACCGGCCTTCCGAGAGATGGAGTTCGTTGTGTCAATCTTGCACAGAAGATCTCTAACAGAACTGACTGCCCAATTCTTGATAGAAAACTCTTTACAAATATGTTTTGCACCCCATCCCTTTTTCTTGACAAAGGAGTTTAATCGACAATTTATCTTCATTCATGAAAGGCATGTTTATCAACAAAATGTGACGTAATAATGACGTTACATTAATGACGTTACATTGTGTTTCCTGTAGAGTTGGGTCGCTTCATTTATTGTGTTCCAGTTTGGGAACTTTTGAAAATATTTGCACAAGATTTACACATATATCACACATGATTCTACTGCAGCGTGCATTATGCACTTTATTTACATATTAGATTTGGTAGACGTAATTGGCTCTGATGTAGGGGGCGTTTTTTGGCCCACACTGTATTTATACCACTTGTTTTAGCTTTCCAAGAATTAATCCTCATTTCCGCACAGCGGCCGTCTGAAGATGGTGGAGTCTGAATTTGACGTTTTGAGCCATCCCAATATTTTTTTGGGGGGGAGGGATTTTCATGGGGGTATTAACGAACGACACCGCAAAGACGTTGGTGAAGATTTGGTGAACATCCGTCCCGCCGTTCAAAAACACAGAACGCGTACTAAAACATAAGACATCACCTTCGCTTGTAGCAATGACGCCATCTAAAAATCTAAAACCTAATTAATAGTGTCAGTGAATGTCTTCCACATACTTTGTCGCAGCAGACAGGATTTCATAGTGACTCTAATCAGCTCACAGTGGTGATATTTCATTTTCTTGTAAAGAAGGAAACGACGCTGATCAACAGTATTCGAAAGCGATGACGTTTTCCAGTAGAACAGCAGTGATTTTAGACTTTCACGCCAACGACAGTTGAAGATTTTACTCCACGATGATATGCATAGCGCGGACTTTGCAGTTACAAGATGTCTGTCAGTCCGCCTGTCCGCCTGTCTGTCACACGCCAGTATTCTAACGAAACGGCTAAACATATCCTCAAACTTTTTACACCATTTTTCCATACCAAACAGTGGGCAAAATTCGGACGGGAAACCCCCTAACCGGGGGCGTCGAATTCTGGGATATGAAAAAATCGTGATTTTTGACGAATATCTCGCTTTATCTCGGAAATGATACAAGAGAGCCATTTACTATGGAAGGCGAATAGAAAGCCATACACAAACTTTCGAATGATACCAGTTTCAATAACCTTGAGTGATCTTGAGTGACTTAACGAAATATTCAATGACAGTAGCATCGCTCGGTCTGTCTGCGACATCTGAGCTTCTTGTTCTAAACGAGTTATTCAATGCAATGTTAATAGAATGCGCACTGCTGGTACATGTTACAAGTTTGTTACTATTAGTGCTGCTCTGCTGTTAATATTATGTCGATAAACTGCATCAGTCGAGAGTAAGTTGAAGTGTTATTATCAGCTGATGGAGTGATGATGATGATGATGATGATGATAGGTGATGATAGTGATAGAGCTGATCATTTTCATCCTCATCACATGCAGACGTCACAGACGCTGTTTCCGTCGAGCATCTGCGCAGCTGCAGTCGACATCATTCAGCTGCTCGAAGACGTTCAGGTCAACAGTGACGGAGTTGCTGGTACGTCGACCACACACGACGCGATCATGCTTCCAGTGATGTAGTCCTCGAGGCCAGGCCTTGACCTCGAGGCCAGTTTTATTACCTTGGCTTTAGCCTTTGCCTTGAAGCTCCAGACCTTGGCCTTGGTCTTGAGAGCTGCATTGACAATTTTTGGCATCACCTTCAAACGCAAGAAAAATAATAAAATTAATAATAGTTATAATAACGAATTAATAATAATTTATGTGTAATTAATAATAAATGAATATCTAAGCAAAAATTATCAAAATTTAGTTCATTACCTATCCTGTCAGGCTGTCAGACGTACTGCGTATCTTAATTTCTGCTCTGGCCGTGTGCTGAAAGGCCTTGGCCTTGGCCTCGAAGGTCCAGGCCTTGAGGGTTGAGGCCTCTAACTTCAGATTTTGGCTTTGACTATATAACTGGATGCTTCTACTGAGTTTGTTTGTTTGTTTTGGTTAAAATAATGATAACAGTGACGACGGTGACTGATGATGAAGAAGAAGCTGATGATGTGGTGCGTGTGTGTGTGTGTGTGTGTGAAGTGTGCGCCGTGGCTGAGAAGGTGATCTGGGACTGTCTCGTCGAGGAGCCGACGCTCTTCCTCAGACTGTTCCTCGAGAAACTGACTCACCGCGATCGACAAGACGAACTCGTCTTTCTGCTGCGTAAACTTCTCTTCTTCGTCAACTCTCTGCCGGCGCAGACCGCGCACTGTCTCTTCAACTACATCGTTAGTTCGGCTCTTTACTTCAAGTTTATCATACCATGTCTCCGTTCTCCTTCCCTCTGGCTTTATGTCGCGCTCATCATGCCATAGACAGCATGTCCGTCCGTCCGTCCGTGACACGGATCTGGACATTCCCCCCTCGGACATTCCCCCGCAGACAATTTACCTCCCTGGTTACATGGTGTAGGACATTCCCCCCCCCCCTACCACCACCACCATGACCCAATCTATTCAAAGCGGTCTACCGTTGACGTGTACAAAATTGATAGCAGTTAGGGTCAGGAATATGGGTTAGTGTCAGTTTTCTAAAAATTCCCCGCCTCATGAGTCGATTAGGGTCAGGACCCGCGTCGTCGGTCGGTTAGGGTCAGGAATGCGGGTTAGTGCCAGTTTTCAGATAATTCCCAGCCCAATGGATCAGTTGGGTTAGAGTTATGGTTAGGGTCAAGACCCCACGTCGTGGGTCGGTTAGGGTTAGGACTGCGGGTTAGTGCCAGTTTTCAGTTGCGGTAGGTCGATTTATGTAGACTGGTGCACAGTGGTGGCGGTAGGGCGGAAATGTCTTACACCATGTATCAAGGGAGGGAGAATTGTCCGGGTGGGGGAAATGTCCGTGGGGAATATGTCCAGGGGGATATGTCCTATACTCCGTCACACGCTGGTAATGCGTCAAAACCAATGACCGTAGGATCGTGCGGTTTTCACTACCGATAGCCCAGGGACTCCTGTTTTTTCATACTCTGGGTCCCAGGGAAGCACCCCGTGCGAGAGCGTCAAACGAGACTGGAATGGATAAAAACAGTGAATAACCATAGAATTTCGGCCAGTAAATTGTTAGATCTAAGAAACGATAGAAGATAGGCATATAGTTACAATGGAAGACTAATAGGAAGTCGCATATAAACACGTGATCGGCGTAAAAAATAGCTCGGCGGCTATGTTTACGACTCGGCGTAACCATATCGTTTTGTACGATATTTTATTTGTAGATTGGATTTGTCATGTTCTACGTGCGGTCACCAGCGGAAGGTGGCCAGGAATCTATCGCCAAAGGCTTGTCCGTTCTCTGGCTGGTAGGCCTCGTGTTCGTTGCCTTTCTTTGTAATATTACTTTAATATTAATTATCTATAATTATTGTGTTGCAAATGAACTTAAGGCGTAATTGATTTGCCAAACCGGTTTCAAACCGGTTTAGGATTTTCCAGTTTTGCACAATCAGTTTGTCGAATCTGAAACCGGTTTGACGAATCCGAGCAAACCGGTTTGGAGACAGTTTAGTCGAACGAACCAAGATGGCAGATGGTGAAGCCGTATTCCTATACAGTAAGCGCCGTCCATTTCGTAAATTGCGCTTTAATGCGGTAGTGGCTTTAGCGATGACTGTAGCCTAAACGCACGTAAGCGAAGGCCCCCCAGTGGGCGTGGCCATCATATAGCTGTTGCTGTCAAGTCAGCACTTTGCACAGGAAATTAGGACTACGACCTTAGTTTGTGTAGTTTTCATGCGAACTTCTGCTGTTCAAGTGAATAAACGTGAAAAATATCACCATCAAACACAAACAATAGGAAACATCTCCGAAATGGCTACCACGGTAACACGGTTTACATCTGGTCAGCAAACCGTCCACTTTATTTGTACCACGAAACCAAAACCGGTTTCAGGACAGAATCTGAAACCAGTTTGGCAAATCGATTACACCCTTGGTATATTAGGCGTCAAATGTTATATAAAATGGTCAACGTTTGTCGAAACCACAGTGACACAAAAAGGGTGATTTTTTGACCACAGTGTATTTTGACAGCAAGATAACAGTAGGCCATTTTCTTGTCATCTACTTAAGTTAAAATTCATTTTAATGCTTCAGAAAGCCTACTAACTGTTATGTGTAATATCAGCAATGTTCATTAGTTGAAACTGTGTTATAATTACTGTCCTGTGTTGAATTGATGGCTGATTTCTATTGGTTGAATGACATGGCTGTAGGTCGTTCCGAGTGTTCACGGAATTTACTTCAAGGATCTCAAGCAGACGTTGCGCAAGGAACAGTGTGATGTATGTGTTAATAGAGAGATTTATTGTTACAACGTATTAAATATAACATCATCATTAGCTAAACAGATGCCACGTCGTTGCCGGCAATGAACGAACTAAATACTAAGGCAAAGTGAAATAGAAAAATGACGACAATGATCGCAGCAGAAACAACTCAGAAAGTGCAGTGCACTATCAATACTAGATCAGCCTTCTTCACACAGCGTATTGTTAATGTCTGGGACGATCTACCTGTTAATATTTACTAATTTCTCTTCGTTAACTGTTTCAGAAATTTACTTAATAAGGTTGACCTGTCAAGCTACCTAGTTCTTGGCTAACACTCCCATTATTGTTTTTATTGCTGTTATGTTTTATTCCGTTGTATTTGGTTGTAGTGTGTTAGGCCCATCTCTCTGATTAGGCCTATACAAATTTTGTGTTTTTCTTCGTTTTTCTATTAAGGGCAGCAGTAAGTGTGTTTTTCACCTTGCTGTCCTGTTCAGGTTTTATCTTTTGCTCGTTGTTGTGCCTCATTTATGTTGTCTTCTAAAAAATTGAAGATGATGATGATGAAAATGTGAAAATGTAAATTTAAAACACGTCCAATAAGAAGCAGCTGAGCAAAGTGGTCATACAGAGAATGACTTATGAAACAGATGATATGACATGACGTGATGTGACACGACACGATGTGGTAGATTATGCAAATATTTAGAATCTAACGAAAAAACAAAATGCCACTGGGCAGTTGTAAATTAAAAGTTCATTAACTAATTAATCTTCGTTTTCAGCAGCCTTAGCTTTAACTCTTTTAGTGCTGATGTCGACTGAAGTCGAGTAGTCGACATAAGGGGTTGAGTGCGGTTGTCGACAAAAGTCGACATCTAGGGGGTGAGTGTGGTTACAAGGCTATAGGTCAACAAAAGTCGCCCTGCTGCAGTTATTGATTCGCAGCCTTACGCAGCAGCAACCTGCACAGCACTGGGAAACAACGGAAAAAAATTATTTAGCACCAACAGAGTTAAGCCTTTAAGCCCATAAATAAGGATCTGAAGCTCAGAGTCGTCATCAGACTGATAGAAAAGAAATTGTGGTACAGCGTTTGCTAGAGATGGACATTCACTCGTATTGATTTGAAAATGTAGCAGTGCATAATAAAAATAAGTGACGTAATTTTAACTCTTTAATCGCCACATTGAAACCGCAGAGCAACGGGCCATCATATAGCAATACAGTGATTGGTATACTGGCCGTTGATGAGTGGGCTGTTACATTTGGTACAGCGAGGAGGGGACTGGGCGGCGCCCCAGCCCACCCAGGCCCCTCCTCACTGTACCAAATGTGACAGCCCATTCATCAACGGCCAGTGCACCAACTTCGTGTTATTCGATGTAGCACTATTATTATTATTATTATTATTATTATTATTATTAAACAAGAAAATAATGAGTGGCGTATCGTTAAGGACTAACTGCTAGGACACTTTACAAAGTTACTAAGTTCGCGCG
>Ga0209149_1000887_pt1 | contig 13791 bp, 7 predicted proteins | sample WorMetTyACAVOLI2_FD_187423 | JGI IMG/M metagenome (GOLD analysis project Ga0209149, IMG submission 187423) | Marine gutless worms symbiont microbial communities from Max Planck institute for Marine Microbiology, Germany - Olavius algarvensis... ... | reverse complement strand
CGTAGCTACTACTCATTTCCCGTCCCGCTGAGGGTAGGAGGCTGAGTTGGCCTGAGCACACAGTAGGTTAGCAACTTGCTCAAGGTTGCTTGCAGTGGACCGGGTGTGAGTCGAACCCGCAACCTCTTGGTTACGAGTCCGATACTCTACCAACTGGACCACTGCACCCACTGTGCAGTGGTCCAGCTGTCATGCACGTAAATTACACTACTTCCTGAATGACGGGGAAAGCAATGAAATGGTAGCAGTATATGAATGAACAACTGTCTCACCGATTATTGACACACATTATTGTGTGTCACAGAAAACAAGTTATCGCTGACAGATCGCGCTCAGCATCATCTAACAGTACCTTCGTTCGAATACGGCAGTAGAAGTATCTGCATCGGCGTCGCACTCAACGACAGACGGACGGCTCATGTCATAAGCCGGCCGAACGTAACGCAGTAACCTTTCGGCTAAAAACAGACTTCACTGTCAAGAGAATACAGAGTTGGACGTGGGTCCAGTTTTCTTGACCCGACCCAACCCGACCCACAAGTAAAGTGACCAAACCCGGCCCGACCCCGAACTAACATGAAACTCTAGACCCGACCCAGCCCGACACATTTATGCACGACTTTCAGTTGTCGATTATTCTTTACCATGATGAGCACCACATGTCACCATACGGCAGAAAAAGCGATCAAATAACCCAAATGGAATAAATAAGTAAACGGTAATAAAAATGGCAATGTTACAACTTCTTATCATTAGGAATTATAGTCGACGAATTTATTGCATATAAATTGCACATTCATTAGATTTTATAACACTGGACCTGACCCAACCCGACCCATGGATGGACCAGACCCATGTCCAACTCTGCAAGAGATTACCTGCAGGCTCTCTCCCTGTTTCCTTTCTACGTGTGATTTCTCCCATTTTACTGACGACTTCGCCACTACAAACAGAGAGACAAACTATCATTATCATGGAGACACCATAAAACACCAACAAAAGATTATTATTATTATTTTACGAAGCCTGTAGGCACTAAGACATTATGTAATTGTAGAAATTATTATTATTAAACAAGAAAATAATGAGTGGCGTATCGTTAAGAACTAATTGCTAGGACACTTTACAAAGTTAATAAGTTCACGAGACGGTTGCGATGTTAGTACAGCTGAAGACCGCGCTGTCATATGATGCCTCCGCTGCTGCATTTGTCCGACGTCCGTTGTAAATGTTTTCCATACCGGCAAACAGGCGCAATGAACGAACGAACGGATGCATGAAGGTGTCTGTGTCGGCTGTTGAAAGATATTGTATAATAGTCTAAACTGTGACAAAAAAACTGCTGTACAATTTCTCAATATATTTGTATGAAATTTGCAAGTGAAATCTTTAAATAAAGGTAAAATTGAGTCCGCGATCGCATCCGCCGTCGTCTGTGCTGTGAGATTTGTGAATTCATTCGCTAGGTGTCAACACCTGTTTGACATCGCGGCAAAACCCGCTAACGTCCAGGCCTTCAGTAACTTCGTCAGATATATGGCAGAAATTTGGCACACTATGAGAGCGCCATGTATATTTATCTGGCCACACACGGTTTCGGCAGGTGTAGCTAATACGCAAATACATGACGCTATTGTGATATAGTTGCCAAAAACATCACCGGGACATGCCACGCTGCACACTGGTCATGTAGTCCTATGCTATTATATAGGACTACATGCACTGGCGAAGCAAACTACAGAAACTTGTGAACTGTTGTTTTTATAAACATATATCATATTTACAACAGCGCAAAGTCATGACTCTGTACTCCCGGCCATGTCCCGGCAAAGCGTCATTAAAGCCTTATCAGTAATACTGATATGTTTTTTTCCCTGCGCGATGCTATGCATAAGCGCGGCCTATGCCGTCAAGTAAGTATGCCTGGATATTCAGGATATTCATATCCGGCGCCAGAATCACGAAGACGTCGCAATGGCGCCATCGAGCGGTGTCCGTCTGTCTCTGTGTGTGTCTGTATGTCACGTTCGTGTATTTTCTCGAAACGAACAAATATATCTTCAATTTGTTTATCATCGAGTAGCAACACAATTCTAGTTTTTCCACACCAAACGTCATGGCAATATTCCGACAGGAACACCCACCCCCATAATTGGGGCGTCGAGTGCAGGTGGATAGGCTAAAATCGCGATTCTGATGAATAGCTGGCTATCGATCGATGATTGGTGGATGCGAACAACAACTGCGACGGTGGACGGTACAGTTTACCGCACAGACGGCGACGCATCAGTGAATCTTGTTTATCACAACCAGCATGGACGACCACGACGAAGAGAACAGAATTTATTTGTACGCGGCGGTAAATCTGAAGCGGAAGTAGCTAGAAGATTACGATCGCGACGTTTTGTACTATTGAAGCTAACTGCTGACAGACACGAAGCGTCGCGCAGCCTCTCTGCGACAGCAGAGCTACTTGTCAGTAAAAATCTTAATGTTTTTAGCGAGTGTTACGTTGTACGCACTGCTATTGAGATCGCTTTCCGTCCGTCTGTCTGTCTATCTGTCTGTCACACGCACGAACTGTAAATAAACTTTTCGCTGAATCTATATACACACCTGATAGGCCACGAATCTGGCTCGGTTGTGTACAAACAGCGCAAAAATAGCCTGGAGACACCGACTGAAACTGAATACGCAGGAGCGTGTTTATCAGAAACGAGGCAGATAATGTCGATGAGCTGAAATGGCATTTGATTGAAATGCGGTCAGCAACCAGCAGAGCTTCATTGATCAAGCGACTGATTAGTGGCAAGATTGTTTTAGTGCATGCCTCAAAGACAAAAAAACCAACACTTTGAACATTTGCTATGATGTGTTTCTCCGTAATTTCATGTTTAAAGCTTACGTTACTGCTGTTATGAACAAACTGACTTATCTTTCGTTTTACAAGGTAGGGCGAGAACAGCCGTTATGAGAGGTGGGCAATTTTGTTGCAAATGTATTTCCCTATGCCAAAAATTATCAAAATATAATGCGCTTTGACAAAGTTATTGCAAAAATAAAATGGTGTAATGTATTCGTCTCCCACGCGAAAACGTTAGACCTGTTTGGACAGCACAATGTAGGTCGGCTAATAACGTGAGACCAGAAAATATCGGGCACCTACACACGTTACGACGAGGTCAGGGCATCGCTTTCACACGCAGTGTCAAAAATACACGCTAGCTGCGTGCCGAGTCCATAGTCTAACTACCCTCAGTCTCATCAAATCAGTACACAGTCAGCCAGTCAGTCCATCGGCGCTTCTCTAATGACGCCAACAGACCGCTGGAGGATGCGAGATGAGGCCTGCGGCAGCAGCCGGTAGAGTATGCTGCAAACTGTGGTATGATATATATTCTGTTTTGTTTAACCCTTTAAAACAGCACCGGAAGTACATTTTAGCAAACGGTGGCAAATGTTTATGCCCCCGCCAGTTTAGACTGGCGGGGGCTTAATGTTTCTTACTTGTCCGTCCGTCCGTTCGTCCGCTACCAATCTTTTGAAAATAATATTTTTCAAAACGAACGAACGATTTCGCTGCAAATTGGGACAAATGGTCCTCAGGGCAAAGGGATAAAACGATCGACTTTTGGGTTCAGGAGGTCAAAGGTCAAGGTCACACAACGCCGAAGTTAGATTTGGAGGCCTGGCGGAGGCATCATGCTCGACCCATTCGGTCGAATAGGTTTTCTAATTCTCAATATTACGTTGTCAAATATTGTTAAAACTGTCGCGGATATTTGTTTCCCTTGCAACTGGTTCGTCTCAGAGCTGGATTAAAAAGAAGCTTGGACACCCGAACAGGGGTGAGTTTGGGGCTTAGTAGGGAGGTTAGCCGCCCACACCCACAACTTAGCCCCCGGAGACCACGAAACTTAGCCCTCGTGAAACAGTGTTGATGTTGGTGCTGCAAAATTCTACATCATTACTACATGCGCGATGATCAATTACCATCAGAATCCAGCAAATGCTAATTCATTATAAAAATACTTTCAGCAACAGTCCTAAGTTTACTGTTACAGCTTTATGGTCTGTTCGCATAATGGCCTACGCTGTAGCATTTCGATGAAACCGTTCACACGCGCGCCATTTACCAGCGCTGCAGCGCATCACAGCGCAGCGTATTTCGTGTACGGGCCGTTAGCCCATGAAAATGTATCGAAACTCGTCCACGGCAATATGTCAATCAAAAATTTCCCGGAAAGATTATCATCATCATCATTTATTTGCTCATGGAAGTACAACAATAAGCAAAATCAAGATGACAAGTAAAAACGAGCAGGACACGAAGGCTCGAACACTAGAGCTCTAACAGCTGCCCTTATAACCCCAGACATCCACGTTAATGGGGGAGCAGCAAACATAGCAGGGGAGGGGAGGGAAAGAGAATAATGAATTGGAAGGGGAGAGGGGAGGGAAATGAACCTGGGCTACAGCAATCCTACACGAAGCTTCTGGCCCAGACTCTCCTCAATATACCAGAGAACAAATACAAGTAATCAGATACCGATGAGTTTAGCGATTATCATAAAATTTGGTGAACAAATGACCAAGGCAAGACAGCTGTAAGTGCTAAACAACGGCAAATGGTTAAGCAGCTTGCATATAAACGGTTTCATGCGCAGTAACAATCGACGTCAAAACGTACGCCGAGCCGTATAGGCCTATCAGTAAACGTTTTGTTCACTTTGCAATAAAATAGTCTACATGACACATAGCACGTATCGTCCAGCATGCTATACACCACTACAACTCTGCGTAAACTGACAAGGGCATGAGGGACGTATCTCCCCAAAACCAGGATGGAGGACTTCAATGCAAATCGTCTCGTCCCATAAATACTGACTCTCTACACGGTGAGGCATAATTACCCTAGCTTTAAACGGCATAGTTTAGTCGATATGAAGTTTATTTACACAAAAATTTCAGACAATATAGCAGAGGGAATGCTCAATGGATGTCATAAATATTTGTCTTTTTGGTTAAATATTATACCTTGTCCCGTTGAGACAACAGGTGAGGTATATTTTGTTTTGGTTGTGTGCGTGTTTGCTCGTTAGCAACACTACGAGAAACGGTTTCATGAAACTTTCAGAATAGAAGGGTATAATGGCTGTAATCACGCCGTTAAATTTTGGGCAAAAATGGGCCAAAAAATAATTACGAACGAGAAAAAAACAAAGCGCGAATTGCGACGTACTATCAGTTAAAAGTAAAGGTAAGTGGATTTATATAGCACTATATTTTTGTATTACCTCACACTCAAGGCGCTCAGGCATGGATCACACAGTTTTACCTGCAAATTACACCATGCCTGCCTTTACCTCGTAAGCGTTCACCAGATGGCGCCGCCACAGACTGAGGTAGCGGAAATTTAATTGCAGCTTACTACTCATTTATTTACCTCGAATGGATGAAAGGCTAAGTCGGCCTGGTTGGCTGACCTACAGCGGACGGTTTACCCACATAAGTGGTCACCCGTCAGTTGTAGGTCGAGCGCAGGACAGGGAAAGTTCGCCGGTCAAAGACCGAAGTTCTACCACTGTACCACGCAACCAACCAGTTGCTGGATACGCAGCACGTGCATATTTTGGCATGATTTTCGTTGCTTGTACGTGCAAAATGGACTGAAACCAGGCGTCGTCGGTCCCTCCCCAGATATGATGCTAGTTCAACGCCGACGTGATATTCTGCCGCCAGGACACGAACATACTGGTCGGGCTGTGCGTCGTCGCCGGCGGGCAATTTCACCGCTAGGCGCGATAAATCACGAGCATTTGATGACTCTGAAATGACGACGTGACGCGAGCTGCGGGGCGGCGACGCGATGAATGGAACAGCCGCATCCCACGCTATCCGCCGCAATCTCCACTCCTGTCTCCCGCTGTCACATTATTTTTATGTCCACTGCATGCAGTCGAGTAATACAATATGACCGTCGTACTAACAGCAGTAGCGATGCACCGAATTCACGCCGAAACGCGTACTAACGAACTCGCATTTACTAGACACCTAGCAGGTGCGCGTTAACCCTTTAGGCCTACATGAATTATCATCTTCATCATCGTGGCATTTATAGCGCACCCAAACTGCAGATGTCACGCCTGTTGGCCAACGCGGCAAGCGACGTCCAGATAGGATGCGCGCGCATAGCGGGTCAACGTATTGGCAACAAAATCATGTGTAAAATAGTGTTGTTCCGTACTTTCTATTTATATTGAAACGGGTTGAAACGGACAATAACGAGCTGTGCGGCTAGGTGGCCGCCACAATATGCCCCCTGCCCCACGTTGACATTTGACCTTTTGACCTTGAAGTCGGTGTGGGAGTCGCATGTGACCTGGGGTACCCCTGTGCAAAGTTTCGTCTTCCTAGGCCTTTTGGTTTTCGAATTAGAGCCGATGTACGCGACATCAGACAGACAGACGGACGGACGGACAGACGGACGGACAACAGACGCCGATGACCGCCTAATGCCCCCGCCTCCCCTACGGGGGCGGGGGCATAATAAGCAGCGATGCCAAAAATAAGCACGCGGTGTGATTCCATTGCATTAGCCAAGCGATACACATAATGTGCACCTATCAACCTCGCCCTGTGCCCCACTGTCAGACGCAGCAAACCTCACCCTCTGCCACCACACCCGTTTCGGGAAATTTTTAACCCCTGGTATGGCACTCGCCATACTCGATGTATTTGCGAAATTTAAAAAGCGTGACTTCATACCAAAAACGATCACGTGACGCAGACTACACCCCTTTCGAGCGGAAATTTTTACTTCTGGTGTGGGACTTGCCGTAGTCGATCCACTTGACAAATTTAAACAGTGTAGCTTCATCCATTCCAGAAATATTTAAGGGGATTTAAAATTTAAAAAGTGTTCACGTGACCCAGACCACGCCCCTTTTGGGGAGAACTTTTTACCTCTGAGTGGGACGTGCAGTAGTCGATCCATTTGCCAAATTTAAAGAGCGCAGCTTCATTCATTTCAGAAATACTGAAGGGGTGTTAAAATTTAAAAAAAAATTAAAAAGGGTCAAGTGACGGTCAAGGGAAATTTTTCACCCCTAGGGTGAACCCTGCCATACTGGATCCATTTGCCTAATCTGAAAGAGCGTAGCTTCATCCATTCGGCATTTCATCACACATCTGCAACCGGAAGTTGACAAGTTGACCCGCTATGCGTTCGCATGTGTTTAGACGCTCCAAACGGACAACGTGAAAACATAATGCCGCCACTTCGCACAGACGCGACGGCATAAATCGTGTGTCTTTATTTTGCCTTTAAAAACGTCTGTACGAAATTCCTCCGGTATATCGAGGCAGTAGGACGAGTGTGCCAGAACGTGCGTTCACCGAATTCAGTCCGAATTAAGTCGCTGCAGTGTCGACCGCACGAAGGTAACGAAGAACACAGATTGGACACTGTTCAGAGTAAGCCGTACTTGACCACAGTCCACAGCGAATGTCATATATCAGACGAAACAGACAGAACTGGATTCTGGAATCGACCGGTGGCCAGTGCAGCGCAACAGCGGAACCAAAGCAGCAGACAAATTGCTTGACGACGTTCAACGCCGAGCTCTGCAGATTATAGTCGGCAACACTCAGTACACAGAAGCCTGTTGTATGCTGGGTATTCAGTCACTACATACATACATTTATTTGACAACAAAGGGCCGATGTAGATGACAGACGTTCAAAACTGTGTAGAACACTCTTCAAGCAGATTGTTAACAATGAGTTCCACTTCACAGTCTTCATTATCTGTTGCCTGCAAAGCGTGACGCTCAGCTGATTAGCCGACTACGGTCGACTATGGTTTATCCAACATTTCGTCCGCGGACAAATCGATTCAAAAATTCATTCTTACCTTATTGCCTCTCTAACTACGAGTGACAGTCGCGGGTACAGACCTACAAAATTTACAGACTACAAACCGTCGCCGCGGCGCCAACGCCCCTCCCCTGACGCCTCCCGTTCACAGACCAAACCGTACGGTGCGATTATCCTCACAGACCATAACGTTATATATTCGATAGTGCCACACCAAGAATGAGACGCCTGATTCACGCATAATTTCTCTTCGCTGCCAAAAAAAACAACCAAAGGCCGTGTGTCATTTACCGCATAAATGATAATAACTAAGTAAGTAGGAATATTTCTATTCGATGCAGTTAAAAATAGTTCACACTGCGCCGTGGCCTCACTGTCCGAATAAAAATGTCTTCAGTAACCGCCTGAACTGGCCGTATAACAGCCCACATAGTCTGATAATGATAATGAAAAAATATTATAATGTTAAAATATTTAAAAAAATATTTTTTAAAATACTTAAATATTAGCTGAACGTTCAGTGAAAACACACAGTAAATGATTTTTATGAGTACTAATATAATATTCCAGTAGATCATACAAATGGCCACGATCTGTAAGGTTGCCAGTTTAGTGTATCGGTAACACGTTCCGGCTGATGAACGTAGTTACTCTACGCTAGGCCCGGTTAGTGCCTAGGTGGGTGACCGTCTTTGGACGGGTAAACTATCTCGGCGCGGAACCAGGTACCCAGACCTACTCAGCCTGAGCCTGCCCTCTGTGCAGGCTGGAATGAGTACCCGGCGAAAGCTGGAGGAGTAAACAGGCATATCGCGTGACACAACAGCACGTGTCCGTGGTCTCGCAGTGTTCGCTGATTGCCTGGCTGAATGGACTGGTTAGCGGAGATCAGCGCCGACCTATGGGAAGCGGTAGCGCATTAGAGACGTGTTCGTGACGATTATGGCCGCCATTACTTTACTTTACTTTACTTATCCGACGACGGACAGGAAGCTGCAAGTGACAACAGATATAGGCCTAATACGAGAAAACTAGACAGCGACATACAGCATATCGTAATCGTATCGTATCATTTTCGCGCATTTTTGCGCCTACAATGTTATCGTGGGCAAGTGCAGGTGTTTGTTGGTGTACAACACACTTGAGGGACGGACGCTAAAACAACACGGCGAGCTCACAGCTGTATGAGGAGGACGACCCGAGTCCCGACCGAGTAGCATGCAGGAGATATACCGAACACACACGACCGCGCGGCGAGACCGAGCGGCCAGATATCTGCAACAGTACTATGATCACTACATGTACGTAGCCAGCTGTACGGCGTGGACACTGACACGCTCCGTTTCATCCGCACGGTCAGGAAAGGGTGTTGGCGTATACCGATATTGGGTCAGGTCACGCTGAGGTCAAAACAATCGACAAACGAACGAAACTGTTGCGTTTCTACCGCGCGATACTATGCATAAGCGCGGTCTATGCCGGCGCGCTGTGTCTGTCCGCCCGGCTGTCTGTCCGTCTGTCTGTTTGTCCGTCTGTCACGTTCGTGTATTCTGTCGAAAAGAGTAAACGTATCTGCAAAAGTTTTTCACCATCGTGTAGCCACACCATTCCAGTTTTTCCCTACCAAATCTTATGGCAATATTCCGACGGGACCCCCTAAGGGAGGCGTCGAATGCAGGTGAGGTAGGCAAAAATCGCTATTCTCCGCCAACATCTGGCTATCGGAACGAGGCTGGTGGAGTGCGAGCAACAATTGCGACGGTCCACCGTACAGTTTACCGCACAGACCGCCACCCATCAGCGTCAGCATCGACGACCACGAGGGAACACCACAGCATTTAATTGTACACAGTGGTAAATCTGAACCAATAATAGAAGATTGTGATCGACGATTGTATTATTAAAGCTAACTACTGACAGATACGAAGCAATGCGCGGCCTCTCTGCGTCTTGTTTGTTTCCTACACTGCTGCGGCTGTGTATTTCACTTGCTGTTGAAGCTAGCTGGAGTGTTGAGTCTCTTCGACTTTATAACGGACTAATCCGTATTATATTTAAAGACACACGGAACGCTGATACAAAAAGATACAGAGACGCAGGCTGTACAATGGTTCGCGCGCGTCAAGCGGACGGATAGCGAATGCACTATGGCACTCGGTGGAGCGCATGTACGTCCGACAAAGTTGTTCCCAAGGCTCGCAGTGAATACAACCATTTTAAAACCACGCGTCGCTGCAACGACAGGCGCCCAATAGCTATACGTGGGATTTTACCGACGTAATAAAATTCCGCGTTGCAGCGCATACGATATCGGAGAAAGCAATCCGGTTCCGGCATCCGGATCGGGCTCAAAAGTTAATCAGTTGGTCCATGTCCCGACATCTGTCGACACGCAACATTTCATCCAAATCCATGCACGCGTTTTTGAGTAATCTTTCTAACAAACAGACAGACAGACAAACAAACAAACAATGACAAAAACATGTACCTCCTCCTTTGTCAGAGGTAACAATGGACCACTTGTGCCCATTTGCATCAAAATCGGTTCAATCGTTTTCAAAATATCCGTGTTTACAAGTTTGGTAACAGAAGAACGCCTGGCGGAGCCACAAGAAACTTAGCTATCGCGAACAAATCGCGCGTAAGCTGCGCACACACAATACGTCGAGGACGTCTATAGTGACTCCGTGACTTGAGATCTAGGTTAGGTGTCATTCTACAGACCACAAATTATAAAGCTAAATAAACAAACTTATACAATGTGTTTACTAGAACATTCCCTTTGTTTTCTTAAATAACTCCCAAAAAATTACAGATTTCAATAAAAATTTCAGACTATATTGCTGAAAGTATGCTGATTCTATACACTTAAATGGTACTATTTGATAGACCGCATACGAGTTCCTATTAGCGTTCCAGTTACTATGGCGCTGTCTTGTATCGTTTGCGAGATATAGCAAGTTATTTGTCGAAAATCGCAATATTTTTATACCCCACCTGTATTTAGCGCCCACACAGGGGGCGACCTCGTCGGAATTTAGCGAAGATGTTTGATCCTGTGCTGAAGAAATTGTGACGATACGTTAAGCCATTTTGATACAATACCGGAACATGACGGACAGACAGATAAACAGACAGTCGCGATAAAAAGTGCAGTAATTGGTAAAGTGAGATATATATATAGTCTACGTTTATCACACTCGGCACCGCAATCAACTTGAAATACACTGTTCTCACAATAGTAAACTCTTACTGTAAATGTAAATGTAAATGTAAATGTCAATTTATATAGCGCATCGTCGCAAAAAGCGCCTCTAATGCGCTCAATACTGCTATTCATAGTTGTTAAGAACGTATTTTATGAGTTTTTTTATTTTCTGTAAAAACATGTTTTAATGTTTTATTTCTGTATATGTTTTTTTATTTAAACAACATTTATAATATACTGACTTGGCCCAAAAAACAAAGGATAATCCTTATTTGTGAACTTATTTTTCCATTAGATAGCTAATGAACTAACAAAATCATTTTGCCTACGTCCAACTTGTTTTGTTTATTTTAATACATGGCTATCTCGGTAATACCGGTAATCGACGTTATATAGCCTAGTTTGACTATGTGGAGTAGGGGAAATGTTTTTTGAAATGTTTTTTTTTCATGTTATTTTAAATATCGAATATAAAACATGTTTTAATGTTTATATTCTCATATCGATGTTTTTACAACTATGCTGCTATTGCTACTACGATTAAACTGTGCAAGATAACGCAGCCAAACAGTCCTGGCCGATCGTACGCAGATAACTTTTTTCTCAAAACGATCGTAATTTTGCGCGACTGTGTCTCTGACAGCGAAGCACAAAATAAGACTCGGTGGACGCCGAGTGTCGACGTCGTTCGTGCCCAGTGAGTAACATAAATTATCGATCGGCAGCGCGGCGTCCGTCTTTCATGCAGGCTACCACGGACGACCACACACACAGTCAGTCAGACAGAGAGACGGACAGACCGACTACCATTGATCGGTTGATTCGCAGGTCCACGCTCGCCTGCATTCCATACTTGATCGTCTTACTCGCAAAACACACATACTCGTAGTAGCAATTAGCGGGTAATAGCCTAGATAATAAGTCTTTAACAACGTCAGTGTTTTATCAAGATGTCGATATTTAGTGGGAGGCAGCGGATCTACAGGAGAACGGATTGCTCTAGAAGAAGATAATTTTTGTATAAATAGACCATAAATTTTAAAGCCGGATAAACAAACTTATTTAAATGTATCACTGAAACATTCTCTTTTGTTTTCTCCCAGAAAAAAATAACAGATATGAATAAAAATTTTAGACAATATAGCTGAGAGAATGCTGATTCTATATATACTTGTCTATTCTTAAATATTCTGTGCAAACAGCAATGTAAAGCAAACTCGGTAAAAGCGCCGTAGAAGCAGCGGGTTTTGCCGTTGAAGATAAACATTTCATTTAATGGCTGTAAATTAGCATTAGCATGAGCATAAGTTTTTCTATTGCGTAGACCCCTATACAGTAAGACCGAGGGCGCATTACATTGTCATTATGTCATTGTGTTATTCAGAGCAGTATGCACGTTTGAAAAGAAACGTTTTCAGTACTCGGCGAAAGGCAGATGTCGATTGTATTCTTTTCAGTTCAGTCGGCAGCTGGTTCCAACTTCCACGCTGTCGGTGCGGCGGTGGAAAACATAAGTGAAAAGTGAAAAAAGTAAAAGTGAAAAAATAAGTGAAAAGTATGTAGCAAAATGCTTGTTTGAAATGTTTCCTGAGATAGCATGTAAATCTGAACGGTTAAAGATACTGATCGGAGAATATGACAGCAGTGGCATCACTAACGTCACGTCTGCATTGTCCTCTACCACACACACTGCCCGCACAACGAAAGACCAACAAAGTTAAAGATCTCGCAGAAAGTAATTTCTTTAAAGTGTATTTTGTTTTGAATATACTTATCGGTTGATTGTCAGACATTATTAATATAATTGAATCTAGATCAAACCTTTCTATTTTATTGTTGACGTTTCGGCAATAGAAAAGGTTTGATTTAGATTCAATTATATTAATAATGAAAGTGTATTTAGCTGAAGACTTCATCATCGCTCAGGAATCAATATGTGCAAGTGTTTTGCCCACATTTTACTCACTGAAACTATTTAGTGTTCATTTATATGGTCAAACCCGTTGCTGCAACAACACTTTCACCGACTTCCACTTTCTATTGCTCTTGGCTATAAACTTGTAAATTAAAGACAAGTTATTTTCGATGCGTAAAATCAGCATTCCTTCAGCTATCGTCTGAAATTTTCGTTCAAAATTCGTTAAATTTTGTAGAAGTTATTCAAGACAACAAAAGGGGATGTTTTTGTGAACAAGCTGTGTATGCAACACGTAATGTTAGACGGAAAAATAACAATTATTAACATTTTGGGCAATGAGCCTATGAGATTTGATTGGATATTTGCCGAGCACCCGTTTCTCCAGCGCACCAGCAGTCAGCGTGCTGAGCTAACAACGATTGGTACCAGCATGATGGGTGGCTCGATCCGTCGATCGTCTATTCTCGTTAACAATTTTAATGCGCACATTAAAACCGCACAGCAACGGATCATTATACAGAGCAACACGCTGATTGTTACACTGGCCGTTGATGGGTGGGTCGTTACATTTGGTACAGCGATGAGGGGACTGGACTCCTCGCTGTACCAAATGTAACATCGGCTCATAGGCAGTGTTTTTTTCTTGTTCTCTCTGCTCGCTTTTTGGCCGACCGTTAGGTCTAGGCCTATGCCATAGGAAATCCGTCCGTCCGTCCGTCCGTCCGTCCGTCTGTAACGTTGGTGTATTGTGGCCAAACGGCTTAAGCGATCGGGATGATTTTTGGCA
>Ga0209149_1000886_pt1 | contig 13791 bp, 9 predicted proteins | sample WorMetTyACAVOLI2_FD_187423 | JGI IMG/M metagenome (GOLD analysis project Ga0209149, IMG submission 187423) | Marine gutless worms symbiont microbial communities from Max Planck institute for Marine Microbiology, Germany - Olavius algarvensis... ... | reverse complement strand
CCAGAAAATACGTGGGCGATTTCACGGAAACAGGCGGACAGGCGGACCGCTGAAGACAGGTGGTCTGCAAGAACAAGGTCGTGGGAGAGTACAACAGTCGTTTGATACACCGCCAGACAGCGATAGAATGATTACTTTACGACCTTGTATACGGCGGCGGAAATCACTGGCCGGTTTACTTTGATGCAGCAGCGGCAGCAGACAGAATGATTGATTTATGACCTAAGATCGCCCGCTGTGCGACAGACAGACAGGCAGGTGGTCTGCACGTGGGAACAAGAAGTAGACAGAATGATTGACAGCTAACAGCTGTAAGCTGAGAGTAATGGCGTCTACATGATAATTTTGTTGAGGCGGCATTCTTACATTATAATACTACACTTAATATACTCTCCAATCTCATGCGAGGTTAATGTAGTTACCTGGTTATTCAGAATTCGTGCATTTGCACTTGCGCAGGCAAAACGCGCTTTCGTTAGAGATACCTGGTTTTTCCGTTTAAACTGTATGTCACCGGCTACAGGTTCGTCCGCGTGTTAAGAAGAGTTACCTGGTTTTTCGTTCATAGGGCCTAATAACGCGTATTAAGTCGAAAAAGCAGGTATGATAAAAAGTATTTAATTTTACGATATTTATTTTAAATTTGAAAATTTTGAGACAACAGCTGCATTTTACTGTTTATACAGATGCTGTGTGACAAATTTCTTAGCAATCCGTTATGTACGACGGGAGTTTTGCGTTGGAGAAATTTGAAAACTTCAAACGAAGTTTTCTCGATTTCGCAAAAACGGTAGTTACCTGGTTCTTCCACTAAACGCTTCAATTGTCTTTTCATTCATGCAACGTTTTGCGTATTTTGTCGCCGAAAAGCAGTTGTTTGTGAGTTTTCTTTAGCGTAGCAGCAGCTTGGTGCTGTGCTAAACTGATCAATACTAAATGACGTCACGGAAATTTGAGCAATCGATCACGTGATACGCAGATATAAACTACAAAAAGTGATATTTGTTGTTAAGTAGTTGCGTAAAGTTGGCAATTAAGCGAAGTTGTCGCCTACACGGTGGACGTGGTTAACGAAGTGTCTAGAGTACGGCCATCCGTAAATCGTGATTCTGAGCTAATATGATGGCTGTGTAGCTTGGAGCGCTATAGTTGCGAAATAGACGACGGCGGCCGCCGTCAAGTCTAAAAACCGGCCCGGCCCGGCCCGGCCCGGCCCGGCCGGGGCACGTAAATATTACCCCAGTTATCACTGCAGTCGACTTTGGTCAATTTTCTCTGTACAATACTGGTACATCGTTTTTGCCGCGCGAATAAAGATATCTTCGAATTTTTTTTCACCATCGGGTAGCCAAGCCATAATAGAATTTTATGCACTAGTATAAATCTGAAGCCGCAGTAACATGGTAATAAAAAACTGCGCTGTAGGTATGTTGAAACTTGAAGTTGACTACAGACAAACACGAAGCATCGCGCGGCCTCTCTGCGACAGCTGAGCTTTTTGTTTTTCTGCTGACCACGGGGTCTATTGTCAGTGTCAATGCATTTCGAAACACCAAATATAGTAGATCTACTATATTTGGCATGAAATGGAAATATGCGACATGAACATAGATACTATGGAACGCCAACATGCAGAAACTCTTATGCGATGCGATCTATCGATGGTGCCATGTTCAATGATCTTGAATGAACCTTTACCCAGATTTCAAGATCACGCCATTATTTGACGTTGAATATCTCAGAAACGGCCATGGAATGCGAATAGGAAACCGTACACAAGCTTTCGAGTGGTACCATATTCAGTGACCTTTGAAGGTCATTTCAGTACTGTTGTTACTTTGTCTGCGCAGCTTACGCGCGATCTGTTAGGGATATGTAAGTTTCTTGTCTTCTTACGTCAGAATCGCAAAAAAACTTGTATTTTTTATTGTGAAACCGTTTTCATTGTGAACAATACACGTAACATACAAGCAAAGCCTGCATTTTTGCCTTGCGACGCTATGCACAGCGCGGCCTGTGCCAGTAGCTGTCGTGCGGTGTCCGTCCGTCTGTCTGTCTATCCGTCCGTCTGTCACGTTCGTGTATTGCATCGAAATGAGTACACATGTAGATCCACCTGGTAGGATCGCTGTATAAAAACTGTTTTATTAATCGATGCCTGTTTAAGTTTAGATGATACTCTGTGTCACTGTGTGTTTTGTACTATTTTTAATGTTTTTTTTGTGTGTTTTATAGCTATTTAAGCTCATTTACATTTCATTGTACAGTGTGCGCCTGACATGCTGCATTAAAGGCTATACTTAACTTGACTTGACTTGGATCTGGTAGTTTTTCAGCACCAACTGTTATCGCAATATTCCGATGGCGACCCCCTCCCCCCGGGGTGTCGAATACAGGTGTGGTATGAAAAAATCGCTATTTTCGACCAATGTCGCGCTTTTTGGCTCAGGCCAACTCAGCCTCCTACCCTTGGCGGGATGGGAAATGAGTAGTAGCTACGGCTACAGGGTGAAGGCCTAGTGTGGCGATGGTGTGTCTGCTAGCTGCACCGTGGGTCCAATTGTTCGTTAGTGCGAGCAATGGATGGCCACACAATGCGCTGCGGCATCATTGGCTCATGCCAATCAGCTGCCACTTCCGAGATTGTAAAGCGCTGCTGGTCACGAGTCTGACTCACGTAAGTGGCGCTATAGCAAGTGTCCAGACCTTTACCTTTCTATTTATCACGAAAATGATACAAGACACAGCGTATATGATCTATCGATTTGTGCCACTTACCTTGATAACCTGGCCAGAATCAAGGTCACGCCATTATTCCACGTTGAATATCTTGGAAACAATACAAGATACGGCCATGGTTACCATTGAACGCCAATAAGAACATTAGGCCTACTCGTATGCGATTTATCGAATGGCGGTTTTTCCATGACTTTGAGTGATCCCCTGACCTAGATTTCAAAGGTCACTGTAGGCTAATTATTCAATGTCCAGTAACTCGAAAATGGAAAAAAATAGAGCTAGGGATAGGGAGTCGCATAATGAGGTATATCGACTGGTGCTACATTCAGTGACATTGAATGCTTGTAAGGGCGAGCCATTATTCGAGGCTGAATATCTCGAAAATGATGCAAGATTGGGCCATAGGTAGATAGATAGATAGATAATGTCGATTTATATAGCGCATCGTCGTAGAAAAACCTCTAATGCGCTGGTCACACTAGTACTTAGCGAACAAGAATGTTTTCAATGAACGTCTGAAAGACTCGTCACTACACGTCGGATCACGGAGGTCAGCTGACAGCGAATTCCAAGTCATTGGTCCAGCGACAGCGAAGGACCGACGACCAAGTGAGCTGAGTCGATAACGCGGCACAAGAAGTTGTACAATGGAGTATTATGCGGTCTATATTATTATTTCCAATAGCTTGAATTGAGACATAGAGACACTGATACAATAAACACTGACAAGAACAAACATCTATAGTTATTAGTTACAATGAAATACTATTGGGAACCTACATCACACGGCTACTGAACGGTGTTGATCTGAGCGACGTTGAGTGACAGCAAGATTTCAATGACACGGAGCGTTGCGCGGCCTCTATAGCTGAGCTTCTTGTTGATACGCAGATTGGACAGTTTTTACGCGCGATAGCATAGCAACGTGGTAGTTACCGGCGTCCGTCTGTCCGTCCGTCCGTCACACACCAGTACTACGTCCAAACAAGTAACCAGAGGATCATGCGGTTTTCACGATGGCGTGGCACATTAGTAGTAGTCTTTTTATGTCAATCACACATATGATAACATACAAACATCTATAATAACATGTAATTACGAACACCAAAGTACAATACAGTACAACAGTACAAATGACAGCAAAGTTAGCAAATTACTCATCTACAAGAAAACAAACATCCTATTAACAAAACTATTCTTAAACATCTTAAACTTTACATTTGGCAGAGAATATTGACCTCGTTTACGTAGGTTATAACGCGTATCAGTTTTTGGAGGCAGAAGGTGATGCAAACAGTGACAATCATTTAACATCTGAGTAAAAAGCTGGCCATCCTGAAAGTCAGTCAAATCATTTATACTAAACCCATCTGTAATCAATCCACGCTTTATTGCCTTCCTACCCAGTGCGTCGTATCGATTTCTATCATCAGCAGACATCTGCCCATCAAAAGCTGGTATAGCATACAGTAATTTTGATAAGATCAGGGAAGTAAACAAAATTTTTAATGCATCGCCACACAGCCCTTGATGTTGTAACTGAGAAAGCAGATAAAGACGCTGATTTGCTCGCGACAGAGACAAATTACATGAACTGCTGCAGACAAAGTACTGGTCATTCTGACACCAAGCAACACAATCTGATCAACTCTCTCAATACCAGGCAATCAATGGTCTTGGTAGACGGCCGTCTAAAGATAATTTCCTTTGTTTTATTAAGATTATTAATTTTTAACTTATTATTTTCTGACCAATCTTGTAAATTTTTGAATTCCTTAACAATATCCACTGCACTATGCTCAGCAACCAGCAACGTAGTGTCATCAGCATACTTGATGATGATGTATGAATGAAGAGGCTAAAGATCTGCCGCATAAATGATATAAAGGTACGGTCCAAGTCCAGATCCTCGTACAATGCTCTGACTGATTGGCAACCATTTACTAACATGCCCATTTGCTACAACAGCTTGTTTACGACCAGTAAGAAAATGATAAATCCAACTTAAAATATTACTTGACAGAGAAAGTTTCCCAAGTTTTAAAAATAGAATAGGCCTACTATGATTAATTGTATCGAAGGCTTTAGAATAGTCAACTAGGACACAGCGAACATAAGAAGAGCTTTCCAACATTTGTGTTACGTGATGCGTGACAGCAATCAAAGCAGCAGTAGTTGAACCTGTAGGTTTATGCAAACTGATCTTGAATATCTTTTTGTGGCAAAGCATTACAATAAATATTTACGTACAATAATTTTCTCAACAAGTCTTGATAAAATTGAAGTGACAGAAATTGGTCTGAAGTCTGAAGATTCTTTTGGCTGTGCAACTTTGGGAACAGGTGTTATGATAGCTTTCTTCCATGCAACTGGCGGATCCAATTCGCAAACTAAAATTCACAAGGTGACATACAACAGGAGCTATCTCGACTGCACACTGTTAATAGAACCAATACGGGATGTTATCAGGACCAGGAGAAGTCTTCTTTACCTGACTCAGTAAACGTAAAACCTCATACTCATGTAGTGGTATGTATTTTGCTTCATCAACCTCAACCGTGTCGATAACATTCTGAATTGTTATGTCATTATAAGAAGAATCAGTAGCAATATCTGAAAAGTGTCTATTAAACTCATCTGCATCACTTTTTGCAGGAAGTTTGTTATGACGTTTATTTAAACTTGTGTTCACTACAGACCATAGGCTTTTAGTATCTTTATGACTTAAGCTGAGAAGAACGAAATTCAGATACCAAATTTTCTATTTTAACAGAAATTTCACTGGCCCTGTCAATTTTTCTCTTCCTCATAAGCGCGTTTCTTTTCCGCAGCAACGACTTAACTAAATGTGTGATATGAGGAGTAGATTCTGTAACAGTAATTTTTCTGCAGGGAATTGTTTCATCAATAATACAATGTACAGTCTCAGCAAACTTATCATAAGCAAAATCAATATCTGTACACTGCATAACAACACTCCAGTCAAAATTCTGTTGTAACGTAACCAACAAACAAGCCGGTCAATAGTATGTTGCCTCACATCATAAAACTGCACTACCTTTCTTTCTCTTATAGACATACAACTCGCTTGACCATTACAGTTGATACTCAAAGCAGGTCAGAGTTCAGACAAGAATTAACAACAACAAGGCTATCTATTAGATCGATACGATTGGTAATGAAGACATCTAATACATGTCTACCCCGAGTAGGAGTTGTATTTACTTGCACGAATCCATAATCGACCAAAAGCTGAGACAAGTCAAGTCTGTTCTAATCACCCATACAATAAAATATTCCAGTTGGATAGGTTACAGAAAGTTCATCAACATCTTTTCTCAGCTTTTCAATAAATTCAGTTACATTGTAAACTGGCTTTGGAGGATGATAGACAGTAAAAGCAAATAGACTTCGTTATTTTTTACAATCTTCAACCAGCATAATTCATGGCCAACCTTAACTCCTGGTACATGCTGTTTAGTCATTAGAGTTTCTGTTAAATAGCAGCCTTTCACATACATACAAACTCCATCACCTTTACGACAAATTGTATCAGATCTGTACAAAACATAACCAGCTATATTATGTGGTTTAACAGCAATAATCTACTCCTATACTGTAAATTTTACAGTATAGGAGATTATTGCTGTTAAACTACATTTCTATCACAGCAGCAAAATCAGCATTTTGGCAATAAGTCAGTGTGGAGTAGTTGAATGGCATTGTTTTTCTTTTATACGTGCATTATTAACGACAAAACAAGACAAATTTATCACTTTATCTTTATTTTGCAAGTCATAATGTTGTAACTTCACAGGTCGGAGACAATCAACCGCTTGAGGCAACCTTCCATCGCTTCTAAGCTGACGACTTGTAGGCCCACGGCGTCCAGTAATTACAGGAATCCGAGATGGAAACGTACCGTCACTGAAACAGTTCTGACTAATAGGAAATTGCTTACGAGCTTTCTGGTATACTGCAGCACATCAAAAAATGTCGTTTAGCTGCCACGTTTTTTTGTAAACCCCAATGTTAGTTTCCGAGGATACCAAAACTTTGCCAAAATTCCAACAGGATTACCCGCAACGGGGGCTTCAAATACTAGGTGGGTTGGATTTATTAGCGTTTTCAGACCAATATAGTCGCCTGTATCTCGGAAGCATTTCCAATTGCAGACATATCTACAGAACACGAATAGGAAACCGTACACGATCTACCGAATGGTGCCATTTAATGATCTTGAATGACCCTTAACCCAGAATTCGACATTGTATATTTCAGATACGGTGCACATCTGCGAGCTTCTATCTGTCGTCAGCAGCTGCTCGACGTATCACGTCACTGTCTCATCATCATCATCATCATCAGCTGAGCACGTTGGGCTACCAGATGGTGAAAAAAAGTTTGAGAATATGTTTACTCGTTCGACAGAATACACGAACGTGACAGACAGTCAGACAGACGGACACCGCACGACGGCATACGCCTCGCGTTCGCTGCAATCATTAGGTTTAGTATCTGTTGCATTCGCTAGGACACAGCACGCCCACGCGCGCCATCTGGCGAGAAGTCCGCAGTGCACTGACCTAGGTCACGTGACGGCTTTGTGTTTTGTTGTGTTAAAGGGTGTTGTGGTTGACGAAAGTTTAGGTTAATTTAGTTGGGGAAATTTAAGGTTTGGGTCACCAATATAATGATGTGGGTATAACAAGGCGCGCGTGCGTTTGCAAGATGTTGATGTAGCAGTCGGTGGCGTGGAATTGTGGAAGAAAAGAGTTGTAGGTCACGGCGGCGTCCTAGCCTCTCAGCTGACCGAGCTGCTTGGTGCAGGGTTCAGGCTCGTCTACCTGACTGGCCAGTGAATGAGTAGCTTCCAGTCCCAGAGGCAAGACGGATGGCGTTGGTGCGTCACAGGGGTTTTATGTCGTCTGGTCAGAGCTTCGGGGTTCCTTCCGACATGAGCTATGCGTCCAGTAGTTCGTCGTTTGTTCATCAGGCCGCCATTCTTATGTCCAGTGGAACTTCGATGTCGAGCTATTCGTCGTCTCCAGCAGGTTCAGACCCCGACAAACCTGTGGGCTATGGAGCTTTTGGGGTTGTCTGGTGCGTTGCATTCACACCTTTAACTCTATCAACTGCATTTGACTTGTCTACAATTATTTTGATTAATTGCAGAATTGCCATTAAATTGTTCACTGATCGTGTGGATTATTCAGCATGCATCTATATCGGGGTGTCGAGAAACACTGCAGCCGCCACAATCACCGTAAAGGCAACAACGATGAAAAGAAGTCCCCAGAATGCGGCATATAATCATGGCATCGGCACTCGAAAAGTGTTTAGTGAGCCAGAAAGCAAGCTTTTGTGGGTTCAGTAGTGTAGTGGTAGAGTATCGGACTCGTAACCGAGAGGTTGCGAGTTTGACTCACACCCGGTCCTCTGCAAGCAACCTTGAGCAAGTTGCTAACCTACTGTGTGCTCAGGCCATCTCAGCCTCCTACCCTCAGCAGGATGGGAAATGAGTAGTAGCTATGGCTATGGGGTGAAGGCCTGCTGTGGCTGATTGGGGCAATAGTATGTCTGCTAGTTGCACCCTGGGTCCAACTGTCCGTTAGCACGGGCAATGGATAGACACACTGTGGCACCATTGGCTCATGTCAAGCATAGCAGTATAGTAGTGTTTAATGCTGCTGCCACTTCCGAGTTTGTAAAGCGCTGCTGGTCACGAGTTTGACTCATGTTAGCGGCACTGTAGCAAGTACCCTGACCTTTACCTTTGACCTTTAATAGCAAGTAGTTCATACTGCTACTGCGACCTCAACAAGTGGTCGAGGTCCTGTAGTCCTATGGCCCAGTAGCTCTACCAAACTCGTTAAAACCATACAACATATATGTAGATCTTTATTTCACCATTAATATGGTAGTAACAATAATAAAAAAATATATGCGTGAATGATGAATGCCAACATGTACAGGTTGAATTATTGGGCCATAGAACTATATGATCTCAACCACTTGTTGAGGGTGCCATTGTGATAAAAAAACTACTTGCTGTTAGGTGAAAACTTGCTTTTTTGCTTCACTAAACACTATTTCCAAGTGCTGATGATTATATGTTGTGATTATATGCTGCACTGTGGGGATTTCTTTTCAACTTCATCGTCTAAGCTTTAATAATTTGGGCTGTTGCGGTGTTTCTGTACACCTTCTGTATGCACAGTTATACTCTGTTGGTCTTCATTTCTAATAACTGGAGTAATTTAGATCTTTCTTCTAGTCAGTGTTTATTGTGGTTTTGTGTAACATGCATAATGAATCTCTAAGAAAGTACCTGCTGTCTGTGCTGTAGTGAAGAGCTGGAATTATAGCGACGTACTTTGTGCATGATAATGATGGCATTTGATGTCTGTAAAATGAGTCTGCATTCACTGTAGGGCCGTTACTGATCCAAGGAACGGCAGGCGTGTAGCCATCAAAAAACTTCCAAACGTCTTTCACAGCCTTGTGTCATGCAAACGAGTCTATCGAGAGCTGAAAATGCTGTTTACATTTCAACATGATAATGTACGTATAGTTCATTCATATTTCATACTTGTTGAGAGAACATGGTTATCCATTGACCTTGCCTTTGGTTAAGTTAGACTAGAGTAATATTATTGATAGTCTCTCACATTTGGGCTTAAGCAAGATATTCCGTGTCTGCTATAAGCTTTTGTTACTTATTTGATTCAGAGTTTGCATGGCCATTTTGCAGTGTGACAAGAAATTTAAATTGTAGTCATGTGAACTGTAAGTCAGTTAAGTCAGAATTCAGCGGACCTGTATCCACTAAATATGAAGTGGTCTGGTTGGATTTTCTGGCATCAGCAATATAGGTGCTTACAGTGGCAGAGTGAATTGGGGAGGGGGAAAGTTCCCGACCTAGTTGATCATGGGTATCTAGGAGCATCGTGACTTCTATTGGCAGAGTCCAAGGTGGAGCCACGGCCAACAACATAGTTGGTGCATTTTGAGCGTGTAAGAACAGTCTGATGACAAGATTATGTGATGTTTTGTAGCACCAAACACATTGCTTCATTTACTGCTCTCATCTGCAGCCAGTTGCCCGATCCACTGCCCAAAATTCTTCAGCCGTAAATCTGCATAAAAATATTTAGTGCCACATTTGCCACCAAATTTTGCTAGCATCAGAAATTTACAAAACTAGCTTGAAGTTTGCAGTGTTTCAGTGTCAGTCATCACTCATCAGTATTTTACTTATTTTTATTTTTTTTAGCCAACATATTTTAAATGGTGTGTGTTTTTATTTTTCCATGTACTTTTATGCAGCCAGATTTTGTGCTTTTTTTTTGCATTAGTAGTACCAGTATAGTACAAGGAACTTTTCTGGCACAGATAACACGTAAATGACAAAATGTGATATATTAGGCTAGCTCCACTGATTTGACAGTCACAAAACTGTAGAGTGTACAGTGACGGTTATTACACCTGTGTTACCTGTACAGTGATGCAACAAAACACGTCACAAAACTGTAGAGTGTACAGTGACTGTTATTACACCTGTGTTACCTGTACAGTGATGCAACAAAACACGTCACAAAACTGTAGAGTGTACAGTGACGGTTATTACACCTGTGTTACCTGTACAGTGATGCAACAACATGTCACAAAACTGTAGAGTGTACAGTGACTGTTATTACACCTGTGTTACCTGTACAGTGATGCAACAGAACATGTCACAAAACTGTAGAGTGTACAGTGACTTATTACACCTGTGTTACCTGTACAGTGATGCAACAGAACATGTCACAAAACTGTAGAGTGTACAGTGACTTATTACACCTGTGTTACCTGTACAGTGATGCAACAGAACATGTCACAGTGTACAGTGACTGTTATTACACTTACCTGTACAGTGATGCAACAAAACACGGCACAGAACGCGCTGTTGTGCTCTGTAGTGCGTTGCCAACCTATGCCTGTGTTGTGTGTTGTTTGTTTGTAGATTCTGTCTGCTGTCGACATTCTCAAGTCAGCTGATAGTCTGATAGGCAGCGAAATGTATCCTTGTACACTGCTAGTGTTGCTTTCTCTTGCATGGCTGCATTGACAGTGCTAAGCACATTCATAAACAACATGCCATGACAGTAACTTAAAGCTATAGTATATGTAAATGTCCATTTATATAGTGCATCATTATATGAACATTGCTCTGCATATACCCTGTGTGCAGATACTGTGAAGCTGATGTAGTTGGTTGGTTGTGGTGGGTCAGAAGGATGTATTGTGGTGAGATAGCTGGATGAATTGAGGTGCTACTTGGTACCATACAGGGCTTTGCTTTGGCCAGTGACACATAGTGCGGTTGCCGATTTAGTGTAGCAGTAACATCAACATAGTTACTCTACACTAATCCTGGTTAGTGCCTGGATGGGTGACCGTCTTTGGACGGGTAAACCACCTCGGTGCAGAACCAGGCACCCAGACCTACTCAGCCTGAGCCCGCTCTATGTGGTTAGGCTGGAATGAGTACCCAGCAAAATCTGGGGGAGTAAACAGGCACATCATGTGATACTCCAGGCCATATCCGTGGTCTTGCAGTGTTCGCTGAATGCCTGGCTTAAGGGAATGGCTAGCAGAGATCAGCGCCGACTTACAGGAAGCAGTAGCGCATTAGAGGCATGTTTGCAACGATGCGCTATAGAAATCCACAGTTTACTTACTTGACAAGGGTTGGAAACCCGTGTGAACTTCAGACCAGAACAACAGTACAAATAGTTTTGTTTTTCTTGTTACCTGCGTTGGCTACTACTGGTGAGTCGCGTCACGACACGTGGGTTGGAGGGTCTGTCCCTCAAAATAGTCGAGATTTACTTCCCAGGTAAGGAGCAAAATGTTTCTGCAAGGTCTCTATCACCCCGCTGCATGTGAATGAATGAAAGTTGAACAGTCACAGTTCTGAAGATAACGATGCAAAAATGCGGAATTCATTTTTTTGTGTAGCTCCACCATTAAAAGTCCCGCCACAACAGTCCCTTTATTGCTGCATCACGTTGTGAAGTTGAGAAAGTCAAGGTCTAGGATACAAAAATGCCATTTTTTGGCAGTAACTGCACTGCGTGTGATCTGGTTTACTTCAAGTGCAGAGGACGATGTTCCAGTTCTGGGGTCAGCATGCTGGCTGTGCCTCGCACTACAAGTTTTCTTGTCTGTTATTGTTTGTTGCATGTAGGTGAAGTAGTAGGCATCAAACTAGACATGATGTAGCTGTCACTAGAGCGATACAGATGTTATTAGATGACTTAACTCTCGTTGTAGCTACGTCGTAACGGAACTGATGCAAAGTGACCTACACAGAATCATTGTATCTCCACAGCCACTCAGTGCCGACCACATCAAGCTCTTTGTTTATCAGATTCTACGTGGTGAGTGAGTGCTGCAGTGCATCACAGCTGCAGAATGTTATTATTGGAGTTATGACGCTTGTATGATAATGTCGTAGTCTGACAGCAGATAGCATTGTGCAGAACCATCAATGGTTCAACGCACAACCAGTGTCATCATTCACTGACAGTGGATAAGTGAATTTCACAAACTAACACCGGAATAGCCATATTTTTGCAAGATGACAGCTGTGCACACAATGTGTATATGATAGGCAGCAGATTCAGATATCTCTCATCTGTGTGGTTTGCTCAGTCTGTTAGCTGGCCTCCAGCACCCTTTCCAGCTAGGCATTTGCTGTCTCCAGCTAAACGGTTGGTGATGCCAACGGCATTGGCCAATGAGATAGTTCAGTTGTATGATTGAAGCTCTTAGATATTACACGGTGTCTAAAAAACTGCGCTTTTTTTAGTGGGAGTCATTCACGCAGTTAACAGTAAACTGAGAAAGTTAAAGAAGAATAACGTCAGAAACACTAATAAAACTAGACATCTGAAGTAAGACAGTCAGAGCAAGTGCTCAAAATGTCCTACTCGCGCATTCATGCAAGAGTGCAGTGTTCCGGCTTGAGAATAGATTTTTTGGTGAAAATATTACCAATACCGGTAACAGTTTTAAAAACAACAATTTGTAAACACATGGAAATTTGACAATTTTTCTTCACCAACAGATTTTTGGAAATTTATTCCGGCGCGCATTACTATGCCAAACATTATAGAAATTGGTTCACATTACACTTAGTTATTGCAAAAATAAAAAGTGTGCAGTTTTTTGATACACAGTGTGTGTATATATACATATAACAGCAGCTGTGAAGTCAGTGTATTATTATTATTATTATTATCTTATTATTCAGCAGCATTGATTGACATATGTGCGAGTCTTAATTTCTAAACGTGACAGGTTACAGGACGTCAAATTCGTTGTAGGACTGAAATATCTGCATTCCGCTAACATTCTTCATCGCGACATCAAACCCGGCAACTTACTCATCAACTCCAACTGCCTTCTAAAGGTTTCTTTCTTGTGTTCAGTACTGTTAACATGAGTCAGTTGTCATATACATTTTACCCCTTAATTATTTTAGTTTTAGTGATACCGGAGAACACACCTGCTTCGCAGGCACTGCAACTGTCAATAGAAGCCCACACCATCACTCCTCCCGCCGCTGACTGGAAGCGCCCGCCGGGTCGTCCACGAAGAAATTGGTTGCAACAAGTGGAAGAAGACATTGGCCTATCTGTTGGTGCTGCCCGGATCGCAGGCCAGGATCGTTCGATGTGGAGGACGCTACGACCCTCAGCTGGTCAAGCACAGCAGTGAGTGAGTGAGTGATATCTGCTGTGCCAGATGAAGTGATTGACGAGAGATTAACAAAATCTGTGCATTGCAGATGCATTCACAAGTATGGGCCAGTAGTGTAAGTTCCCATATTTGTGGGGATTCTGACCCTGTCTGACACAATTTGGCGTTGGCTTATGGCAGAATCATGGCTACACATTCCATCCCGAAGATCTGGAGAAAGGCCAAGGTGATAGCCGTTGAAAAACCTGGTAAAGATCCGAGTTTGGCAGCTAACTACCGCCCAATCTCACTGCTGAGTGTGTG
>Ga0209149_1000885_pt1 | contig 13794 bp, 8 predicted proteins | sample WorMetTyACAVOLI2_FD_187423 | JGI IMG/M metagenome (GOLD analysis project Ga0209149, IMG submission 187423) | Marine gutless worms symbiont microbial communities from Max Planck institute for Marine Microbiology, Germany - Olavius algarvensis... ... | reverse complement strand
CTTCTCAACTCTCTGTTCCACGACACAACCTTGAATTTGGCTCGCGTGCATTTCGAATCTCAGCACCAAAAATCTGGAATTTATTGCCTGCTAGTATCCGTAATTCTCCATCACTCCCTACATTTCGCCGGCATCTAAAAACACATTATTTTCAGTCAGCCTATGCTAACCCCTAATGACCACCCACTTCCAACGCGCCCTGATTCTTTATAGATGTCGGCGCTTTATAAATCATTTACTTACTTACTTACTTAGAAACAGCTGCAATTATTAAGTGATAATTGTGTGCAGCAATTCTATTTGGTTTTGGAGCCATACTCTCAATGTTCTGCCAAGGATGTGAAAGACATGCGTAGATGGGCATATGAAATCTATTCCAGTTTTCTGGTTGAGAAAGCCGTGAGTTGCACTAGCAATTTTATAACGATACTTTATACTAGGGGTGTGACGGAGTTCGAATTCGAACTGGAGTGTTGTTGAAATTCAACAGTTTTTCTGCATTTGAACCCGTCAGATATACAGAGTTAATTTTTGGTACAATTCAAATTTGGTTTTGTGTTTTGAGTGCCTGGTTTATTAGCGACTAATTGATACACAAGTTGCTACAAATTATAAAGTTATTATGCCGAAACTTGAAAACACATTATTAAATACTGAAATAGTTCTACGTTGTTAGTTTTACACTCTTATTCTAAGCAGTTGTTTGGTAACACTGTTTGCAAGTAGTTTGTGCGGTAAATCCGCGTTCGAATCTGTACGGATGTTGAATGTGAAATCCGTATCCGACGGAAGCAGATTTCAGCTGGCTCCGTCACGTCCCTACTTTATGTTTGCCACGGTGATAGCCAGCCGATGCTATATTGGTTTTTGATCGCCTGTGTTATGGTGATAAGATATGATGATGTTTGTTGCCATTGGAACATTGCAGGAAAATAGTTACAGCTGTCACTATGAACCTACGGTTGCCGGTTTAGTGTGGTGGTAACATGTTGGACTTGATCAACGTAGTTACTCTATGCTAGGACCGGTTAGTGCCTGGGTGGGTGACCATCTTTGGACGGGTAAACCACCTCGGTATGGAACCAGGCATCCAGGCCTACTCAGCCTGAGCCCACCCTCTGTGGCAGGCTAGAATGAGTACCCGGTGAAAGCTGGGGCAGTAAACAGGCATATCGTGTGATACACCAGCCCGTGTCTGTGGTCTTGCAGTGTTCGCATATTAGAGGCGTGTTCACGACGATACACAAATCCACAGTTTACTTTACTACTTTACTACGGGATAAATGGCAATGCTGTGGGGATTATGCTATTGAATTTGCCAGCTGGCCTACAGTGGGGCATGGGGCGGGATTTGCTGTGACTGGCAACTCTTGTTATTATTATTTTTATTAAATACTTTCATAGCCGTTCTTTGCAGTTCCAGTGCCGTCAATAAATGAACAGTGTAGCACTTGTGTATACTCACCAGTTATTGCTGTGATTGGAACGTTAAACCCTACTATACCATGCCATCTTATTGTTACCATTATTCTTGGAATTGTTGAATTATCAGTTTTACCGTAAGAGACAACCTGCCTTCCCCTTTCATGAGCTTGTTGGGTGGTAATTTTTCTGGAGCATTGGACCAGTTTTGGAACTATTAGTTGACAAGTTTACCTATCTAGGGGACATGTTAAGTGTGAACAGGGGTGCTGACGTAGCCGAGGTGGTCAGGATACAAAGTGGTTTGAATGAGTGTAGACACCTGGCCCCTAGTTGTTTGGGGGAGGGTGTACAGCAGTAAGCATAGCCAGTGGAGAAAAAATAAAACCACAGAACAAGTATATGTGCAGTGAAGAGAATGATTGTTGTAATGGAACACTTTTGCTCATGTGCCCTTCAGTATACCATCAGTGTCATAATTACTGGACCCCTGGCTTTAAACAGTGTAACTTACTATGCAGTTTATTTGCATGAAACCTGCAGATAGTATAGCTCATCAAATAGTAAAACTGCTGCGGCAGGAATGCAGTTTATCATGGAAGATAAACATCTCATTAAACGGTTGTGACTGAGTGAAAATTATGGATTAGCTTCCTCAAAATATTTTTTGACAGAAGATGATGTCCTCATGGGTCAAATACGCTGATCAAAAAATGAGTGCAAGATCTTTAACTGCAGTGATCACTTTAGTTGTGTGGGCCGTTTGTGGTTGACGACAACCGAGACGTGAGTCGATGATGCCAATGATACCATTTTCTCTGATAGGTGATTTAATCAATCAAAATTATACTGTGTCAGGAAACATCTTAGGAAAGCAATCTGCTTCGTACTTTATACTCACTGATGAGCATTTAATTAAGTATTTATCTGTGGTAAATCACATTGCTGTAACAGCAATTTTACTGACATCCTGTTTAACAGAGAATATGTAATTAAAAAACAACTTACAACTTACTCAATAAAGAGAGAGTATATACAGATGAGGCATACCCTCAGCTATATTGTCTGAAATTTATGTGTTTATATAAACTGCATGTTGTTAAAGTTATGCTGTTTAAAGCTCAGGGGTCCGATAATTATGCACGTTGGCACTGGGAGCTATGCATGTAAAATAGGCCTGATCCATTTCCTGGTTGAATGGCGTAAAAGTTGTAGGCAAAATTAGGAAACATTTTATTAAAACAAGGTGGATAAGATCAAGGCTGTGAAGCTAATATATGAACAGGTAACAATCAGAAAACAATCAATGGTAACCTTAGCGGACAGATCTAATGCTGTCATTGTTTTGTTTGTAGCCATTGAAGGTAAACGTTCCAATTGAGATTGTTGCTGAAATTGATAACGTCCTTTTGAGTAAAAGTGACAGTGAGGAGCTTCTCCGCCCCATTTTCACTGCTGCAAAGAATTACGTGCAAACTGAAATTTCGGACCATCTTGCCGACTTTAGAGCCAAACGTTCCCTTGGTAAGTCAGTCAGTCGTATGTATGTGATTTCGTAATTTGCTGCTGGTTACTGTGAAGATAGTAATTGTCTTCCATAATGCTGATTTTATGTGTAATGTGCAAATTTCTGTCAGAATGTTTAATTGAGTAGGCTGTTATCTAATTGTGGCACGTAAAGCGTGTAAAGGTAATAAAGGTAAAGTTCTGGATATTTATTATAATGCTGCTTACATGAATCAGACTTGTGACCAGAAGCGCTTCACATTCTCGGATTTATAGTTCTGCAGATTATAGGCGGCAGCAGTCCATACACAGAAGCCTGTTGTATGCTGGGTATTCAGTCCACCACTGGATGACAGCAGATGTTGAGAACTGTGTAGAACACTCTCCAAGCAGATTGTTAACAATGAGGTCCGCAGTCTTCATTATCTGTTGCCTGCGAAGCGTGACACTCAGCTGATTAGCGGACTACGGTCGACTACAGTTTATCCAACATTTCGTGCGGAGACAAATCAATTTAATAACTCACTCTTACCTCATTGCCTCTCAGACTACCAGTCACGTCGTGACATTTTAGTTTATTCCTTACTTTGTGTATGTGTGACTCTGTCTGTATTTATGCGATTGTTTTAATCGAGGCATTGGCTGCCAAAACACAATGAATGTTATGTTATGTTAAGTGGCAGCTGATTAGCATGATACAGAGGTAGCACAGCATATTATCTCGCTATCTGGATATTTATTATAATGCTGCTTACTTCATTGGTTGCCGGTCCGACGACGAGTTGACTTCAAGATGGCCAGCTTGGTATACCAAGTGCTGTCAAGCAAAGTACCTGGCTGACGATATTCATCTCGCCTCAGAAAGTTCTGCTCGCTCCCTCAGGTCTTCTTCGGAGAGACAGAGTTTGTGTTTTTTTGCGTTCGTGACTTCTTAGGCTGTTAGAGTTGTGCCTTACAAATTTTCCTACTTACTTACAGAAAGTGCTCTGTCACTCGTGTTCACAGTCGTTTTGGTGACAGATGTTTTGCTGCAGCTGGACCACGTATCTGGAACAATTTACCTGCCAGTCTGCGAGACAAAGAAGTCAGCTGCACAGAATTCAGAAGACAACTGAAAACATTCATGTTTCAGATGGACTGCGGCACATCGTGACTTTTTTGATTATTGCGCCTTATAAATACTCTTACTTACTTACTTATTTGTTGCCCATGCTGATAGCCAGGTGGTCTCATGATGCAGCTAACAGACACACCACTGCCCCAACAGCCACACCTGGCCTTCAGCCCATAGCCCACAGCAGGTAAGCTATTACTCATATCCTGTCTCGCTGAAGGTAGGAGGCTGAGTTGGCCTGAGCACACAGTAGCTTATCAACTTGCTGAGGGTTGGTGCCAGTGGACTGTGTGAGAGTTGAGATGCAACCTGTCTGTTATGATGGCCCGTTAATTTAGAAAAATTTACTAGCGTGTTTTGTGTGACTAGGACTGGGAACACTGTACGGTGACAAAGAGCTACGAGACAAAATGGACCCAGTGTCTATTATGAGAACTATCGAGTCTACGTTGTGGAAACATTTTGAGAGATTCGTGTAAGTTTCTGTTTTCAAATTCACAAAAATACTTCAGGTTAGCCTCAGTGCTGACTGTAACAAGAGGCCTGTCTGATGCTGTGGTTGCAAAAGTAGCACAGACAGTTTATGCTGTTCTTCATATGTGTTCTACTCTGTTCTATTCCGTCTTCTTTCTAACCTTTCATTGGCCGTTATTGCCTGAATTAAAATGAATGATTTGATAATTTTCATACTCTGCAGTTTCATACTCTGTTGGTTGAGATCCTTGATCAATGCTTAACTTAGACCTTAGTTCATCCCGTGTCAAAGACACATCGGGCCGGCCACACATTGATGCCAGCCTTCTGTGTTGACAGCCAGCTGTTGCGCTACTTTCCAGGTCATGCCGGTGCTTTTCAAATCTTGTTGTATTTGCTGTTAAATTTTGTTAGTTTTTATTTGAATGTGATCATTAGTTAATGGTGCAGATGACAGTGGTGATGATGATGTATTGTTGCCATTGCTGCAGCAACAAATTAAACTTGGCTGTATTTACAGTGGTAGGTTTACTGCCAGAGTGCAGGAAACATCGACACAGCATATTAAAAGTAGCATTGTCAGTTTAGACCGCTGTTTTATGTTGTTTCTTGCTTCATGTCTTATGCTGCACAGCTTTGTTTTGATTATTTCTAGGACTTTTGAGCCAACTACCTGACTAATGTTTCTTGGCAGGTGGAGTTGTATGCGTAATGAATCCAGTAGCAGTTGCAAGTTAGTGATTTTATGCAGGTTTCATCAGTAAAGGTAAAGATAAACGTCTGGACACCTGTTATTGCGTGCGCTGCTTACATGAGTCAAACTCGCGACCAGCAGCGCTTTACAGTCTTGGAAGTGGCAGCTGATTGGCATGAGCCCGCAGTAGGTTAGCCACTTGCTCAAGGTTGCTTGCAGTGGAGTGAGTCGAACCTGCAACCCCTCTTATTTATGAGTCCGATACTCTTACTACTAGACCAATGCACAGTATCTGTTTGATTCCCTTGCCTACTTCCATTTGAACAGTGTATTGTTATGTGCAATATATGTGTCTTCTGATTGGCTGTTATATTTGACTGTGTGTGCATGCAGTGAGGGAGCAAACAGTAACGATGAAGGCAGTGAGCGGAATGCGCTGGTGGCATCGGCACTGGCAACGTTCTTCAAACACGTTGGGTACACAAGTGTCAAGAACAACGTGCTGGATAAATGGCCGACGTTTGTTGGCAAAGACAAGAAAAGTGGATTTTTTGGCAGCAAACTGAAAACAAAAGTAAAATATTTGATTAAAAATTAATGAATGATTTGATAGAAAATTATTATATTATAAATTATTAGTGTTTTATAACATTGAAAATTTCTTAACCAGTTGGATATTGACTAAACCCTTTTTTATCGTCTGTGAAAACGAAAAAAATATTATGCCTTTAAAAGATAGCTGCTCAGAATTGTGTTAATTACTCATTTTAGCTTCAGTAAATTTGTCACTGTTTGTTGTGGGAACGAAGGACATGGCCTATAAAAGTTATCTCCAGCTATGCGCAGTATTTCTTCTGTGGGTGATCTTTTGGAGGATCTATCTTAGCACACAGTAACCATAGTGGTAGTAGTAGTAGTAAGTAAGTCTGAATACTTGGATCCGGCGCCAGAATCATGAAGACGTCTCAATGGCACCGGGCGGTCGAGAACAGGTGCATCTTCAGTGCCCGCTTGAATGTGCTCTCCGACAGGTCCGGTGACCGTAGTGCTGGTGGCAGACGGTTCCATGTGGCTGGTCCGTTGACTGTGAAACTTTATTTTCCAGTTGCAGTCCGGGCGCGTGAACTAGTAGAGTGTAATGGTAGCAGCGGAGAATGACATTTTAACATAATGAGCATTCTCATAGTAATGGTAGCAGTAGTAACATTACTCCTGTGAAGAATCCGTCAGAAGTTGATTGTGTTATATTTCAGAATGTGATACAGAAGTCGCATAATTTCCAGCAGCAGCAGTATGTGATGACGACACACTGCACTGTCTGTCATGGCATACTGTGCGGCATCGGCTTTCAGGGTTACCAGTGCACCAGTAAGCATTCTTAACACTCGTCATTCTCCTAGCATCTGTACACTGCTGCATGTTGTTGAATATGTGTAATATGGTAAATTATTGCTGAAAATACATTTTAAAGGTAAAATTAAGTGATACTTGGATGGATGTAGCCATCACATTTGGCTAGTACTTATATGAGCATGGCATGTCTGAGAAGAAATACAGAAAATGTAGTTATGCAACAGTTTTATTTCACCACTGGTTGTTGGACTGTCTGGATATGTCTCTCATAAGGCTAAAATTTGACATACTAAGCTGCATATTGCACTCGGTGCATGATAATGTGAGCAGCAGCATTAATTTTATGCTTAAATAACGGTATTTTTTGTAGCAGTGACGTCCCCAGTTTTAAGCTAAAGAATGTGGATGCAAGTCAGTAACAAACAAGTTTCAAAGCTAAAGACAGGCTTATGCAGTTGTCTAGTATGCATTAAGCTGCAGTATTAATTATCTCTGCCAATAACGCAGAGGTTGTGTGATCATTCTTTCTGTCTATCTGTCATTCTGTGAGCAGGACTACTGAAAAAGTAATGAGCCGATTTAGTTGAAACTTGATGTTAGGATTAAGCATACCAATCAGAAGAACTGGTAAATCCAGATCTGGAGCCAGATGTCTGCCGGATCTCTCCCAAAATGTTGTGGATTCATTATCTTGATCTTGCTGGCACCAGTCATTCAGCGCCTCTGTAGCTCTGCCTATGGCGCTTTACAAATACGTTTAGAAACTGGTTAATGTTCGGTGGGCTCCGGTCCTATTGCAATTCCGGATCACTTTTCCATTTTCCTCACCATTGCAGAATACGGGATTTTAGGAGATTTATTAGCATTTCTTGTACAGTCACTTCCCGATTTTTACAGAACGTGGCGAAATGACTGATGCCAGCAAGATCAAGATAATGAATCCACAACATTTTGGGAGAGATCTGGCAGACATCTGGCTCCAGATCTGGATTAATCTGGCAATGCAGATTCGAATCCGTCACTTTTGGTTGAAATTTTGGCATTGACAGAAGGTTGTGCTTTATGAGCACAGTCTTGTTCGGTATTTTATTTGAACTGTTGTTGAGAACATGTGTTCATTGTGTTCGTAGAGTGTGAGCAGAATGTTCACAAGGCATGTGTGGACACAGTCAGAGAAATGTGTGGTGGCAAGAAAGAATCCAAGAAACGACCACAATCTGGATTCTTTGGTGGCAAAATACCGCCATCGAAGTCTTTGGGTATGTCACTGACTTAGATCTTGGTACACTGTTGTTTTCAGTGGAGCTTGCAAGTCTGTGGGTGGTCAGAACTGTTGTTTGGCTTGGTTATGGTCCCATTTATGTTGAACTTAGTGGTGGTACATTTAGCAGTTTATGTTTTGTTGGCTGTCATTCAGGATTTAAATTCTGTGTAGTTGCTGCTAAAGGCTGTCAGCTATGTAATGGCTGACTGATAGATCTATTGTGTACTTTGTAGTAAACAAGATATTAAACAATTTCTGCTAGCCTCTCGTCCTAATTCATTGAAATCTGCATGGCATAAACTTCAGTTTTTGGGGGATATTGATGTACATTTTTGTTTACAACTGAGATAATTTTTGATTAAAAATTTTTGACACATAGGCAACCAGAAATAACTAGATAAAACTTATTGTGTGCTAGTATTTGTCCATTGATTTCCATAGCAGTTGCTTTTTAGCATGTTAAGTTTGAATTGATCTTCACTGTATGCTGTAAACTAGTGATCAAGCACTTTCTGAATTAGATATGATTTTACTAAGTTGATTTGATTTTTGAGTGTTATTTTTAAATTTGATTTTTTAACGCCACCATTGTAAGTTGTTCTTTTTGGCAGCGAGAATTCTAAAAGTAATTCTTTCTTTTTCTTTTCTTTCTGTTAAGTTTCAGTGCCGGCTGTTTTCTTTGCCAGTTGTTGTGATGCATATCTGTTGTAAAAATTAAATTACACTCTTGCTGTTAGCATTGCATATTTTTTATTGAATTATCAAAAGCAACAGTAATCTGTAAATAGTGCTAATGCAAACAGCCTAAAATGATTTGCAGCTAAAGATGCCGGTCTGTCAGATACAGGCTTTGTAACTGCGAGTGACAAAGCCGACCCGGATATGCTCGGTAAAACTTAAGAACTCTTTTCGGCTTCCGTTGTTAAGTTGTTCCATGGCCGTTATGTGCATGGCTTTGTTGAATAGCAGTCTTTTCCATTACCGCTCAAACAAGTAGCATTGGAACTAAGCCAGGTGACTAGTTGCATGAAATCGACAAAAAGTCGTGACAACGATACTGTCAGATTAGAGAGAAAACTACTCTACAGATTACTTTCGGCAATGCACTATTATGACAACCGTTTGACTGGAATGCTAAATTAACATCAATAATGCTTAAATCGCAGTTCAATGTTTTGTAGCTGAAATTGAAAATGATTTTTTTTTGGAAAAAAAATTCTGAATTCAGATGCAGTCTCATAGATCAAGATGAACTTCACAGGAATGTTTGGTGGAGCTTTAAGACAGTATTGGCTGAACAGTACTAGTCATTGCATGCCAGTTGTTTTGTTGTGTTCTTACATGTCTGTTGAATGTTACGATAGTTAAGTTTGTTGGAAGCATGCATGGCACATATAGTAAGACTACAGTGTGTCTACAAAAAAAACAAAGCCAACTAATTTTTAGCATAGCATCATCAAACCGCAACTAAATGCTCTGATTTTTGGCACAGCGATTTAAGAGACAACTGCGAGTCTGGATATCATTATGTCTTCCACCTCACCTGTGTAATGGCCATGCCTAGTAAAACGTTTCAGACAAATTACATTTTGGCAACAAAGAAAACAGTCAAACAGTAAAAACCACAAATTCAGAAGTTTACTCTGCATTAGCATAACTCCTTAACACATTGAGCCATGAAACCATAAGAAAATGTTACACTGGCTTTATTGGAAATGCAACTGCGGTTGTGACTTGAGTGGATAGAGGAATAATTCCTGCAAATTTTATAAAATTTTGTCAGTCATAACTAAAGTTAAGCTAAAATTTCTCTGGCTTTGTTTTTTTTGTGTGTACACAGTGCATATATCTCGTCTGTTAATCGCTTAATTTTATTGTGACAGTCGATTAAGGGTACAGTTAAATCACATCCTTTTGCAGAGCCATTTTGACATGATGACAGTTTTCAATAACTCATCAGGTGTGTGTAGTCTTTAAGTTGAAACGTGCTGCAAAATATGACAGATACGTAACTTACACCACAGTACAAAGAACCTCAAATGTGCATGAAACCAGCAACACAGCACAGAATGTTGTGTAAATGATCTCACCCAACAGCTGCACTCCAGCATTAGGTGTCTTTATACACTGTGTCCCAAAAAAGTAGTACACCAAACTCGTGACGATAACTTTGTCAATTCTTAACGGATTTTCAAAATTCGTTCTCTGCTGGAAAGATAAAGTAAATTTCCAACAAAATCCATACAATACTTCCCACCACACCTTCAGTATGTTGCTGCACTACCTTGCAAAAGGTATGTGACATGCATTGATTTTTGAACTTGCACTTTTAATGCACTTACCTTATTTACTCAGATCTACGGGTTTTGCCGACCCACAGATTCTGCCAACCTCTGCAAGAAAGTGTCCATCTGTGTCGATGAGGTTTCGGCTTGGATGGCATCCAATCAGCTGTAGCTGAATCACACCAAGACTGAAGTTCTCTGGTGCACATCTTCTCGTCGACAGCATCAGATCCCGTCTTGTCCGGTCCGCATTGGCACCACTAACGGTCAGCCAGTTTCTTCGATCCTCGGGGTCTACATCGACGCTGACGTGTCCATCTTCTTCTTGTATGCGTTCATGAGCCATAACTGGTCAGCCACGAAACAGCGTCTTCATACGCAGAGTGTAGCCAAGATAAGCCGCCATTCAGTTTTGTCAGGGGACAAGATTCGACAATGTGAGACATTGTCTAGGTCTCGCCACAGATCAGTGTCTGTAAGTCACCATTTCCTTCTGCAGGCACCGCAGACATGTCCATGAGGACCTACGTCACAGCCGTCATCAGAGCATGCTTTGCGGCTCTACGTCAGATCCGGAGCGTGCGGCGATCTCTGTCATGACATGCCTTGCTGGCCTTGGTTCGTGCACTAATTGTCAGCAAGGTGGACTACTGCAACTCGGTTCTCGCTGGTATCCCCGGCCAGCTGCAGTCCGTCTTGAATGCCGCCGCCCGTTTGGTTTTCTGAGTGAGGCGGTCAGAACGCATAACCCCATTGCTTCGTGAACGCCATTGGTTGAGAGTTCCGGAGCGAGTCACATTCCGGCTGTCCGTTCTGGCCTACGTCTTCATGGAACAGTGCCGGCATACCTTGCTGAGAGCCTGCTCCAGATATCTAACGTCGAAAGTCGTCGCCGTCTGCGTTCTGCTGACTCAGCCATGCTGGTGGTACCGTCCACCAGACGTTCAACACTCGGTGACTGTGCCTTCCCAGTGGCTTCAGCACGTGCGTGGAACAGCCTGCCGTCGTCTGTCAGGAACACACTGTCGCTGACGACGTTCCATCGCGAGCTGAAGACTTTACTTTTCCGGTCGTCGTTTGACAATGATTAGGCGATCGTGATTGTACTGCACAGTATAACTGTTGTCTGCCCGCGACTACTGACTGTCGGAGATTCTGTCATTATTGTCTGCTTTTCCTTTTAATTTTGTATAGTGCCCCTGCAATGTCTTTGACGTGATAGTGTCACCTTAATCAGTACATTGTTACTTACTTACTTACTTACTTGTTGGTTCAATTCCAGTTCCTGTTAAATATCCTTTGTAAATAGCAGTCAGTTTATTGTGAACTGATGCAGCATTTGCTGCATGTTTGGCATGGCATTGACCAGACCATCATTGACAGTGCAACTGGCAAGTGGCATGGACGTCTTCACGCCTGTGTGCGGGCAAAGGCGGACACTTCAAGCAACTATTGTGACAATATTCAGCCATACGACAAGAGACGTTTCAGTTTTTGTCAAATGTGACATGATTTTTAGATAGGTTTTTTGGAAAGTACCACAAATTCGTATTTCTTACTTTCACAAGGTAGTGCAGCAACATACTGAAGGCATGATGGGAAATATTATATGGGTTTTGTTGGAATTTTACTTCTCTTTCCAGCAGTGAAAGAATTTTTGAAAATCTGCTAAGAATTGACAGTTGTTGAGATGGGTGTACTACTTGTTTTGAAACACAGTGTATGTGAGTGTGGTGATATGTGAACACAGTAAAAATTGGGCTTACTACTGAACGACTAGCGATTGATCCACAATTTATCGACTAAACATGCGGAATAATCGATTTAAAAAATTGTAATCGATTCCGAGCACGAAGTAAGACTAAGAGTTGTTTGACATTACAACAGCATACGCAACTCTGAGGCAACCTACAGCGACACGACCTGGTGCTGATCATGATGTTTCCAGCATTATATATGCATCGTCTACCCTTCGACCTGATAAGTCATCTACACTTAAGGGACCTCCATTTGCAGTTTTTTCAACAAATTTGCCGGAGCCAGGTAAATAACTAGACTGTTGACTGACGGTTATTGCCCATGATGTGTTATTGTTTCTGTTCTACAAATGTTGTACTTATGCATGGTTTTGTTAACTCTGCACCATTCTTGCAAGTGGCTGCTCGTTGCTGATGGCTCATACTTGCATGTTTTCGTTGGAATGATCGCAGTTCCTTCAGTTGATTGAATTGATGACTGATTAGTTGTTTATGTTCCTTGCTTGGATAAATGTGTGATATCTTTGATAGTGGATACAAGAACTTAGCTATTGCAAACACATCACACACACACAGTATGTCTGTGGCATCTGTAATAACCCTGTGACCTTGAAATCTAGGTTAAGGGTCACTGATGGTCACTGGAAATGCAACCGTTGGATAGATCATACACGACTTGCTGTTAGTCGAGTCAATTGACGTTTAATATTATTGTGACTTTGAAATCTGGCTTAGAGGTCACTTGTGGAGCACGGGTGATTAAGTTATTGAAGCGGTAGAGTAGGAAAATACCTAGAGGTCAATACCAGTACCTAGAGGTAACTGATGGTCATTGAAACTGGTGCCATTCGAAAACTTGGGTGCAGTTTCCTATTCACCTTATACAGTAACTGTGGGCGTATCTGTAGCCATTTGTGAGATATCTGGCATCAAAGCATTGTGTGACCTCGAAAACAAGGTTAGGGTTTGCTCGAGGTCACTGGAAATGGCACCATTTGATAGACCACACACAGCATTTGATAGACCGACCACACACGAGTTACTCAAATATATCATAGTAACTATGACGCTGTCTTGCATTGTTTGCGAGATATCGCTAGTTATTGGTTGAAAATCTCGAAATTGTAACTGTTGTAATGTTATATCTTCATCAGTGTTTACATTAACTTACTTGACTTATTGCTGTGGCGATGCGGACGCATGCATAGGCAGCTTCACCAGGCTCCTCCATGCAGAACGATGTCGATGTTGCTTGATGAATGTTGAGGTCACGTTGCTTACAGTCATCCTTCACCATGTCAATCCATCTTTTCTTGGGTCTTCCTTGTCTTCTTGTTCCATGCACATATCTGTGTAGTGCCAGTTTCAGATACCTAGTATGATCCATTCTTTGCACATGACCCGAATACTGCATTCGCTATTGCTGTATGCAATTTGCTATGTTCTGGAGTAGACCAACCCTATCACACACCTCTTTATTCTTGATCCTGTCTCTGCGAGTTAATATTCACGTGTGTTACTTATGCAGAACATAATATTGATGCTGTAGCAAGCACGGAGTGATACATTTTTTAACTTAATTGCATGGATTGGTTTGTACAGTGTGACATGGCAACATGTCTTGCAACTTCTGTCAGATCCGTTTTGGTTAGATGTCCTGAATATTAGTTTATGCCCAGTGTGGTTTATAGTTGTGTAATTTCAGTCTTTTTTTTTATCCAGCAAAATGATTATTGGCTGTTTCTCATAAAAATAGCCATTGATATATATAATCATGAGAAAAACATGTTTGGATATGTTTTTTTTCTATGCTTGTTGTAAAAGGTAAAAAAGGTAAAGGAGCATATAGTTCTTCGTGAAATTCACCTCAGAACTACGGGACATCACTTGTCAATAGGATCACACAGTATTACCTGCTACCCGAC
>Ga0209149_1000884_pt1 | contig 13804 bp, 12 predicted proteins | sample WorMetTyACAVOLI2_FD_187423 | JGI IMG/M metagenome (GOLD analysis project Ga0209149, IMG submission 187423) | Marine gutless worms symbiont microbial communities from Max Planck institute for Marine Microbiology, Germany - Olavius algarvensis... ... | reverse complement strand
CGATGCAGCTGTGTCACTGAAATGCATCACAAAGGAGTCTAATCTCTGGTTAGTGTATTTAACTGACTATAGTTGATGTATGTTTTCGCACATTTTTTATTATCTCTTTGCAACGACACAGTCTTTTATACTGACAAAGCTTGCTTATTGTTCAGCCGTATAATGAGCAGTACAGCAGTGTCTGCTTTACATAGCTGCTATACTTCTTCTATAGTAGTTGTAGGTAGTGACTTAACGATAATTTTTGTTTTATTTTTGTATTATTTTATTTTTTTGCTTTCTAGTACCAGCTCACATGGATTGTCCTTGAAAACAGCCATAAAATGATTGTGGTTTGTCGTTTCTTTTTATGCCTCCTCTAGTCTAGACTCAGAAGAGGCACAATTTTCTTGACCAATTCATCCATCTGTTTGTTCGTTTATCGTTTTTCTGTTACGGTACCAATCTTGTGAACATGATATTTTGATAATGAATGAACTGATTTTGCTGAGAATTGGCACAAATGGTCTATGGGGTGACAGAATGAACCAGTCAACTTTCGGGTCAAGAGGTCAAAGGTTAAGGTCACATGACGCCAAAGTTAGATTTGAGGCCTAGTGGAGGCATCATACTTCACTCCTTTAGTTGAGTGAGTTTTCTGGTTCTTTAATTTACCTCTAACAAAGGAGGAGGTAAATGCGATTGCTGGCGTTTGTCTGTCTGTCTGTCTGTCTGTTAGCAAGATTACTAAAAAAATGCATGGATGGATTTGGACGAAATGTTGCATGTCGACAGATGTCGGGACATGGACGAACTGATTAACTTTTGAGCCCGATCTGGTTTATAGTCAGGATGCCGGAACCAGATTGCTTTCTTTGATATCGTATGCACTGCAACGCGGAATTTTATTACGTCAGGAAAATCTCACGTATAGGTATTGGGTGCTTGTCGCTGCAGCGAGGCATGGTTTTAAAATATAAATGGTTTTATTCACTGCGAGCCGTGGGAACACCTTTGTCGGAGGTACATGCACTCTACCGAGTGCCCTTCTAGTTTTGTTGTTTTTCATCTCGTGTAGTAGCCTATGCTGGCTGCCCATCAGTTTTGAGCACGTGTTAAATATCTGCATATTATATCATATACTGTGGTCCATAACAAACGAGGCAGTAAACTTCTGTCAGTAACTTTGGCAACTCTTAACACAAAATTTCTTTGCATTGCTCTGTCCAGAAATGAATTTGTAACACATTTTTATGGACCACAGTGTACGTGGGCATATTTGCATTCTTCTCGTTGTTTCATTATTGCTATCCATCAAGCCTATTTAGCTATTATGGTAAATGACACGCATACGAGAAGAAGAAGAAGAAGCTATTGAGCCCCTGTGGCTCCAAGTGTGTCATTAAATTCAGTGTTCAGTATGCCAGTCTGTGCTTGTGTTTAACTAGCATTTTTTCATGCTCGTGTTTGTAAGGTTGGCTGGATCTCCCAAATGTTTTACTAAGAATTGCTGGAACAGTATATTGTTTATAACCGTGCGACACGTATGCGTAGCGCGGACTATGCTGTGGCAAGATGTCTGTCCGTCCATCTGTCATGTCAGGCTGGTATTCTGTCGAAATGGCTAAACATATCGTAAAACTCTTTTTACCATCAGATAGGCACACCATACTAGTTTTCCCATACAAAACATTATGGCAATATTCTAATGTGGCTGTCGAATGCAAGGGGCTATGAAAAAAAATTGTGATCTTTGACCTATATCTCAGAAACGATACAAAATATGGGCAAATTACTGTGGAAGACGAATTGGCAACCTTTCCCAAGATTTTGAATGGTATCATTTACAATGATCTTGAGTGACCCCTAACCCATCTATTAGATATTTGTTGAATGCAGGTCATTTGGTGTTGCGTTATGGGAAGTATTTACATGTGGTGATGTTCCATATGGTGGTCTTTCAAATGAGAACGTGTTACGACGAGTCATCAAAGACGGCTCTGTTCGCCTGGCACAGCCTGACCTTCCAGTCACCAACGTAGACCGCCTGTAAGCTGCAGTTTAGATTGTTTAGCTTGCTATAAACTAACAGTGGTGAGCTGACATCAATTGGTTGTAGTACTTAGTTAACTTAGTTTGTAGATAAAATTCTACTCAAGTTTCATGCTTGCACATAAATATACACATAACAGGTATAAATATTTGTATACAAATTATGTAGTTATGTGTAATTATATGTAATATAACATTATGTAATTATATGTAATATGTATAACTAGCTGTAGTACTACGGATGGAGTGAATTGGTGCCTACAGTGTTCACCCCACCTCTGTCCTTCTCAGTGCCTGCGGCACCACCATTCTTATGCCTATGGTGCTGTGACCTGCCTGAAACAGTCCCTGGGTCAAGATGAATTCATGTTCCAAGTTTAGTCCGGATCAGCCCAGCCATTTGGCCACTGATATAGAACATGCACGCACACACACAATGTGTAGTGATATATAATGTATAGTGATGTAATATAATATAAAGTAATATATAGGTGTACTATATCTTGTGTACTGTGTAGATACCAGCTGATGCAGATGTGTTGGCAAGATTCGCCAGGAAGTCGTGCATCTCTGCGTGAGCTGCGGATCATGCTGCTTCACCTTCACTCTTCATCTCGTGGTGATCCTGACACTGCGTCTTTTGATCAGAAGTGGAACCAACTGATGCCACGCCCATTGCTGCCAAATGCAGAAGATCCTTCGACCGGCAGCGGCAACAATTCAGTTCGTTCTCAGACAGTGGATATCGTCGATATTGACCTCAGAACAATTAGTGGGGGCTCTACGCAACCAGCAGGCTTTGTATCCGATTTCTCAGAACTGAATGCGTCACCCAATCGTACCCGGCCACCAGTTACGTCCGGCTCATTTTCTGTTAACGCAGATGATTCTAATGCAAAATCTCCAGTGAATGAGATGTCGTTAGCAGCTGAGCTTGGTGCACTTGGCACATTTGCAGCTCCCCACAGTGATGAAAGTAACACCGAGATAGAGTATATGCATGAAAATGCAACGGCACACATTAGTGTGCTTGCTGAGGTTCACAGTCAGAAGTCGGACACAGAACAGCCAGACAGTCTAAATGTGCCTTTGTCAGAGTCAGTAGATATTACTGATCAGTTTTCATCTTTGAATGCCGAGCCATTTAGTTCTTCGTCGGTGTCACAGGCTCAGACGTATGCGTCATACTTGAAGACTGTGCACACCTCAGTGATTGAAGGAGATGAGGATATGGCCGATGATCCAAAGAGTAAAGATTTACTGTCGTCTGAGGCAGTTCAGAACAGTGATCCAGACATTGTGGTAGATGTCATCAACGACTCACCCTAAATTGTTCGTTTTTATAAATCTTGGGTCTCGGATGATGGAAATGCTGTTTCTGTCAGAGAGTAGATTAATTTGCTTTTGCTCAGTCCTGTCATGCCTTAATGCATAAGAAGGATTTTACACTGAAAATGTGCACATGATACTGTAGTCATAAAATATGGTAGTTTAGTTGCACTTTTGCTGCACTACATATCGGCTTAATACATCTTGTGTGATTTAAGGCACATGCCCTTGCATATACTTTTGTGTCCGTGGATTGTTTTAGTGATATGTAATCAGATACTTTGGCCATTTGTTTGTGCATGTGTGTGTTTTGTAGCGAGTAATTGCGATGATGTAATTACATCGATTTTATGTGTTTTTAAACAATTTCTATCTCAAATAATTATATATATGTATGATTGTACAGTGTTTTTTTGTATTTCTGAAAATACTGAATAATACTAGAGAGATTTAGGTTTTAGTTTCTTAGTCACTTTTCAGTGTTGTGATGCTGTGACTGACACATGCTTTTAACACGTGCGTAGAAAGATACACTGGTCAGCACGAGCTCGAGTTGATCTGTCAGTTAGTTGCAGTGGAGTAAATTTGTTGTGTTAGTGTTAGTGTTGTAGAAATAAGGGATGATAAAATTTGATGATGATAATGGTTTGCATTGAGAAGTATTGCATTTGAAATGTACAAATAGAAATGAGAGACTGACTGATAAAGAAACTACTGCTGTTTGTTCTAGTCCAAAGGAAATGAAGTAGTTTGTTGAGAATGAGTATTTGAGATAAAGTTATCTCTTTTTATTATTTTGTCTACATTTTAGTGAGTAGTGCATATTCGTTATTTTATTTTTTTGCCGTAAGTCTGTCTGTTGTGTTTGGATTTACAAGGCTGATGCATTTGTTACACTATCCTGTTTGTTCTTGTTTAGTGTACAGTCTATAGAAGCAATTTGCTATGATTCCGTAGCTTGTTGCATGCTTTGTTTTGCTCAGCGTAGTTGGATAAGCTGTAGGCACATCACTTGCATGTAGAGGATTGCAGATTGCACATTTATGTCATGCAACAGGTGCAGTTTTACATCTGACAAACCAAAAATTGTTTGGAAAAGCTTTTTCATTGTGGACTATACAAAACAGTGTCTCAGTCCTCGTATCTAGCTGCACTACAACAATAGCAGCAACTGTGAAGAGAAAATGGTGATAAAGCTGAAAGAATAACAACATATTGAAAAATGAGTTGTTATCGTATGATGTTACTGTATGGCAGATGTTTTATTTTGTGTCTGTAAGTAAGTTAGTGATTTTACATTACTGGTAATACAATACCACATTTTTCAGCAGTAGATCTGAGAATACAACAGTGAAAGAATTATTAAAATCGGTCTAAATTTGCCAAAGTTATTGCAAAAATAAAAGTGGCACCCTTTATTTGAGATACAGTGCAGTTTTGTTTCATCTGCTATACTGTAGACTGCAAGTAGTCGATAAGTACACTATATCACACTGACATTATATAAAACTTTGTAACATGTGAATTTAAGAGAGTAAAATGTAAGAAAAGTACTGAAATGAGAACACTTTGGTTCATTCGTTGGCTTTATGCTGTAATTATTCTGCCGTTTTTCGGTGTGTAATGAACAGTGTGTGTGAATGTCTGTTCTTGCTAATTAGATTTTCATTGATGTGTACCACAGTGGCAAATAGTTCATGTGCCTGTTTTGCATGATTAATGTGACTACATCTTAACTGATAAAAACTTTATGTAGTATCACATTTTTGTATTTGACACAGTTGAATTTTATTATCTTGCTGTAATCACCGGAGTCAGTTCAAGGTGAGTGGTAGTGTTTTTTGTTGTGTGTAATTTTAATCAGTACTGTGTTTCGTTTTATTTCTCATGATAATTTTGCGAATGATCTGTGTTACGGTTGTTGTTGTTGACTGCTGCAGGAGTTCTGTGCATATTCAATGCACAATGTACTTGTTTTGTCTAGTCTTGCATTGGAGTTTGCTTTTATTGTGCTGTCTTGATTGTACACTTCATGCATATGTATCTCTTGTGCTTGTAGAGTAATAGGAAGTCTTCTGTCATGTAATAGTAATAAATAAGCCTAATAAATGTAATAGTAGGCGATTTGCTTCGTGACCCAGCCATCTCCATCAACATCTTCAGACAATCCTTGAAAACTCATCTTTTCAACAACAATTCTGATTGACTGTGTGTCATTGTTATTCTGTACATTTATTGGTTTTCTTCAGCTCCGTCACCGCACGCGCTTTCGTGACAGTTTCTGTTTAGCTAGCGTGTTTAAATGTCTGTTTACTTACTTACTTACTTGCTGTATTTTAGCCATTGGTCATATAGCTTGTCATATTGTGGATGAAAATGTGCAAATGCAATTGATTGAAATTGCATCACATGACATGATGACATGTAGCTTAATCCACTGTTAATTGCATTAACCATTCTCCTGAGTAACATAATGTAGTGTTTGCTAGAGAAAGGTGTCATTTGTACATGCATTTAGTGCAGAAAAGAAGAGTTAATGCATATTTGTAATTATTTATATTTGGTTTGTAACATGACAGAACAAACAGGCAGACATATTTCACTGTTGCCTTGGACATCACATAACATTTGTATTGTTAAATTCATAGACTGAGTGAATGTAAGTGCACTGCATTGCATTGCTGGCTTGTAGTGAAGCTTCAGGTGTAGATACAGCAGCTTGTGCAGGTTTGGTTTATGCAAATGTCATTTTTCCAGCATGACACAAGAGTGCATGGAGTTGTTGAGATTATACTGTGCATTGACATTATGATTTATGTCAAGCTGTCGAGTTCATTACTGTAATCACAATAGCTTGCCTAGCCAATGTTGCCATTTTATATTCTGTTAAAGTTAAACATTATGCCTGTATGTGTTATGCTACAGACTTCAGTTTTCCTTCTGTCAGTCAATTAGCAACATCGTACGACTTTTCTGCTCTATGCATAATACAAACAGAACTTTAGCTAAATAGTGTTCTTATATGTAACATATCCATGAACTGGTTATATTGTTATTTACTTGTGAATAAGTATACGTAGCATCTGCTGTTGATCTCTTACAGTACCATATTTTGGGGGGTAATTTAGATTCAGTTGTATAATGTGTGCAGTTCACTGTCAGTTTCAGTTAGGTGAAACATGGAACGAGGTGGGTGATAAATGCAAGAAGTCTGCATTTAAATAAGAAGACACAGTGGTCTACAGTAAATGTGAGTTAGGAAAAGGTAGTAAAAACAGACTGGTAGCTGTGCCAGTGTGTGGGTTCTGTGTTGTATGTGATACTGTCTCCAGATGGTTGGTTGTGTGGAGCAGTGACAGAATGTTAGTCTTTTGACTGGCAAACTTTCCCTGCACTGCGCTCGATCTACAGCTGACGGGTATCCACTTATGTTGGTAAACTGTCTGCTGTAGGTCAGCCAACTGGGCCAACTCAGCCTTTCAACCTTTTGGGGTCGGTAGACGAGTAGTAAGCTGGACGCCATCACGAGTCAATGGTAGCGCCACCTGGTGAACGCTTATGAGATGAAGGCAGGCAGTGTGTAATTGAGTGATCCATGCCTGAGCACCTTGCATGTACTACAAAAATAAGCGCTATATTATTCCACTTACCGGTACATTTACTTTTTTTACCTTTCTTGCAATTGTTTTGAAATAATGGCCATACAACGAGTATGTTGTTGTTGTTACGTGAAGCAGCGAGTGATGTTGTGTTTGTTCACTGATGTGTTATTGTTTGCATTCTAGTTGCTTAGAGAGCCACAATACAGCATTGTAGTTTTTGGAATTCACCAATGTGTTGTGTTAGAAAAGGACGTTCTTTATGTTGCTTTGACTACAACTTTTATCAACAGTTTTGTACCTGTTAGCATGCATGAATCTGAAACGTAAAAAGAATATACAAGTTTCTTGACAATGGCTGTCGCCACAACCACATGGTGTTAGCGAAGAGTTTGTGCACATTTCTGTAATCTCGAGTTGATTACCTTATTTTATCACATTTGGGTACTGAGAATATTTCCCATAAACTTTTTTTTTTAAATAAGGAAATATTGTAGTAATTGTTGATGTGCCTTGATATAGTATACTGCATGTCATTGTGCATCTTGTTGGTAATTTGGCTTCCATTTTTTGCAAACTTTGCGGCATTTAACTAATGTGAAATATGTGCAAATGTGATTGGTTGAAATTGCGTCACATGACTTGTAGCTTAATCCAATGTTGCATTAACCATGTTTAGCTCTCCCACATTTTAATCAATAGCTTAATCCAATGTTGCATTAACCATGTTTAGCTCTCACATTTTAATCAGTGCCCCTAAACAATATATCTTTAACTTCTTAAATGAAATAAAACTCTTTAAACAAACTTTAATTTCTGCAGGGCACGATATGGCTTTTTTGAAAATCTTTATTCACCAGAAATGGTAGTTTGTGCTGAAAGTGCCGTTAAACTCCAACCAACCATTCACCATGTGAAAAACCACAGCTGTTGTCCATGTGTGGTTCTGCAGTGTGCAGGGTCTTTTTTGTGTGTACTGCATTCTCTTGTCAGATTTGGCTGTGTCTATACACTGTGTTCAGAAAAAACACCCACTTATATTTTCTTGCATAACTCTTAGAGAAAGTAACCAATTTGAATGAAAATTTTAGACAAAATATCTAATGAAATGCTGATTCTAACAGCATAAAAATAATTTATATTGTTAAACGTTCTTTGCTAGCAGTGATGTAATCCAGATGTCAGTAAGTCATTACATCAGTAAGATTTACCGTTGGAGATCACATTATCATGAAATGCTTGTGACTAAATAAAAAGTATGACGCAAACCACTTTCTGAAGATGTTTCCTGACAGACGATAGACTTACCTAATGGGTTAAAACATTTAACAGAGAAAGTGACAGCAGTGGCATCATTGACTCGTGTTCGGGTTGTGGTCGACCACACAATGCCCACCCCACTGCAAAGAACAACAAAGTTAAAGATCTCACTGATATTTTTTATCAGTGTCTTTACCCCATCAACATTTCATCTTATGTCAAAAACATTTTGAGCAACCGTATTTTTTCACTCACATCCATTTAATGAGACATTTATCATCAATGGTAAATCTCATTGCAGTAACGACACTTACTGACGTCTGGTTTACATTGCTGCTAGCAACGAACGTTTAAGAATAATACAAATTATTTTTATGTTGTTAGAATCAGCATTTCATTAGCTATTTAGTCTAAAATTTTCATCCAGATTGGTTACTTTTTCTAAGAGTTATGCAAGAAACAAAAGTGGATGTTTTTTTCTGAACACAGTGTATAACTGTCTCACAATGTGTAATGACTATGTTGTTCTTGTCTTGCACTGCAACATCAATGATGGACTATGATCAGTGAAAAATGCATTACACTTACTTTCGTATCTGGTTATGTTGTGTTGTCCACCGAACATTTTTCAGTTCTGATGCGTTTAAGTGATATTACTTCATCACCTACTTTTGTATCTTATCTCTCAACACAGTGTCTGGAGTGAGATAACGTCCCATAACCCACTCCGCTGAAGCAAGCGCGACCAGTTTAGCGCGCTGTTTGTAGACCCATGTTGTCCCTAGCACGACAGTCATGAAATAAGTACGTTATACCAGTCTCTCGTGGTATACACTCATTATACATGTGTATACCACTCCAGACTACGGTATAGCCTATACTTAAGTTTCACGTTGTTGTAAATCAGTAGAAGTAATTAATGCCAGGCACATTGCAGAGTGCTGCCACCTGACAAACTGAATAGCATAATTTCAGAGCCACCGCCTGACTATTCTGAAAATTTCCTGACAATAGTTATAACCGTTTGCCAGTAATGTTGCTAAGTTACAAAAAGTTTATAAACGTCTACCTTTGGTGTGGCAAAGTAAAGCAAGATTATAAAACCCTTCCAGCTCCTGCTGGGGCGAGGTATTACGAATATAAGTACACTGTCACGGAAATACTTAATGCATTTATTGAAACTATGTAAAGAGATACATTATCACAGATCAGGAGTAACACATGTGTACACATTATTAGCAGCCATTTTCAGGTTTTATGTGGGAATCCTATATAGGTTGCATGCCCTTCCCAATGCCCAACCGACGCTGTCAAATAACTGAAGGCACTATCACAGATCAATAGCACTGCATTAAAAGATGGTACAGTACTCATGTGTTAACCAATACCTTTCTGTATAGCAACATGTACATTGTATGTCCTAGATTCAAACTACTAATGGTAGCGAGGTTAGTCTACCCGCATGGATACAAACAGAAAAAATAAAGGTTAGAGCACAACAAGTCCAGTGTACAGTAAATAATCCATGAAGGGTGGACACACGGACATCCCACGACTTGTGGCTGATGTTACAGCTAATGAAATACTGTAGCAGAAGCTGGACATCTTAATGGTATGAAGCAATAAGGCCACCGGTGGCGACCAAGAGCTGATATCTCGCAAATCAGGGATGAACACCTTGCAGTTACTGGCACCTTGCTGTTCGATATGGCCACTTGGACAATGCAATGTTTCACAAGGGACGAGCAATGATGACATTCACTATTATTCACAGACCAGTAATGGACACAGCAGAATTAGTTTTAAAATACTGATGATTAGTTCATACAACTGTCTTGAATTGATACATAATGGATCATATTAAATTAACATATCACAGTCAAGAAACAAATCATCAATTCAGCATACAAACATTACTTCTCAGAATGTATTGCAGCAGGACGTTTACGCATCACACGAAAGACGTGAATATGTCCGTCATTTGAGCCAACGTACAGGTGACCAGATGTTGGTTCAATTAATGCCCGGTAAGGCTCGCGAAGCTGGTAATCACTGCCTTGTTTGCTGATGAGTTCACGAAGCAGCACTAGCTGACTGGGACTGAACAAGCAGACCCGGTTGTTTCCACTGTCTGCGACAACGACGCAGCCTGACATGTCTACCGATGCGTGCACTGGGTTATTCATCTCATTCCTGCCTTTGCCCGGACTTTTGCTGCCGTAACTCGACAAAATCCTGCTGCTTTCTGCCTCGAACATGAAGACACGGTGCCAAACAGAAGATGCCCAGCCCTGATAAAATAAACATACATATCACACACAATGACGATAGGGCTAAATATCCACATGGATACTGCACGTGAACCATCAATTCTTCTTTCAGGTCTTGGCCTCGATGCCAATTTTTATGGCGTTGGCCTCGAAGGCCCTGGCCTTGGCAGGTGCATTGGCAATTTTTTGGCATCACCTTCAAATGCAAGAAAGATAATAAAATTAACAATAGTTATAACAAATTAATAATAATTTATGTGTAATTAAGGTCCAAGCCTTGGCCTTGAAGGTTGAGGCCTTGGCCTCGAGATTTTTGCCTTGACTACATTGCATAGACCATTAATTTTTTCACTGCTGCATTCAGCAATAAATAGTGGAGGAAACAGAGGAAACTGAACCTGCCTCAAATTTGCTGTTAGACAACTTTCCGAAAACATGAGTGCTTAACTGTACAACTTTTCATCCATAATTAGCTAGATCTGCACAATGTTAGACGTAAATTTCGGTTTAAGGTGATATGACATTAGTTAGCAGCCACTGTCACAGAATATCTCGTGGATCGCAACAACGTCAACTAGATGCAGCAAAAAATATAAATCCACACAGAAAACCCGCTCGTTTATCATCTTAAACAAGCAGGTTTTTCTGTTTGATGAATTTATTTTCTTCGTCTTGATAAGTTCAGGTAACGGACAGCAACCAAAGGTGGTAGACATGGGCAATGGGTGACCCTCTAAAAGTGGTTAATTTCTAGTGTTGATTTGGATCCGTACGTGGATTCCGAATCGCTTTTCGATTTTCTTCACCACAGTCACCTGCTGATTTTTATGAAACTTGGCAAAATGACTGACGCCGACAAGGCAATGAATCCACAACATTTTGGGAGCGATTTGGCAGATATCTGGATCCGAATCAGGATTAATCCAGAAATCCGGATTCGAATCATCATCGTGATTATACAAATGTCCATGAAGCACATACAACTATCAAACTAATCGGAGATACAGTATAATAACTGTCAGTGACTGTCATTCCCAACATTATAAAGTTAAAGATCACAACCAACCTGGCATATAACAAACTGAGTATCAGAAAGTGGAATAGCCTGCCATAACATATCCATTCCTTCTGCAGGAAATGCAATCACACGAATCTTTTGTCCATTGTGATCATATTCCTGAATTTCTTTTGCACACGTCAATATAACATTGCCGGTGCGCTGGTCAACTGCCAAGTTGCGACCCTCGTTAGCAATGCAGCACTGTGCACGCGTGTCTCCAGTGGCCGCGTCTAGGCAGATGAGCAATTCTGGAGACTGTCCAACCTCCATTATGTATAAACATCTATGGATACTGCTGGCAGCCATATCTCGTGGACAGCGCATGTCTTGACATCCCAATAGACGTTTCCTGAAAAAAAAACGAAAATGCAACACAAGATAGTTGTTGCTGAGATACCAATCACAGATTTACTTACCTTAATTTACTTAGTAATTTATCTGCTAACTGTTCAACTTCATAAATGCTCACACATCACAGATACAATGTAATGATAAGAAGTATGGACACCGGGTTCGGCCGACACGGTATGCTCCACCCGCCTCTAATGACACAGGTACGTCATTTCGTTTCCCGAATTAAGAAGAGGCAGAGATGCGACGTACAGACGATGTGAGCTTATGACCTTGACCTTTGACCTTCGAGGTCACCGCGATTGTCGGTCATACGTGTCTTGGTACTTGGTCAGAGTACAAAGTGCAAATTTTGTTGATACTACGACTATTCGTTTTCCGATTATGGGCCATTGGGCCAACACAGCTCAGACTGATCGCGTGACCTTGCGACCTTGACCTGTGACCTTGGAGGTCATGGGTCGTCGTCCTCCATCCGTACATCAAGTTTGAAGTTCGTACGCCTTGCAATTCAGAAGATATGGTGCATTAATGGGCCTGGTGACCCTGACCTCTGACCTTTTGACCTTGAAACTGGTATGCTAGTCGCATCTAAGGTGGGGAACTTTCCTTCCAAATTTGGGCATGCTAGGCCTTTGGGTTCTCGAATTATTCGCTATGTACGTGATGGGCAGACAGACGGACGGAAGCAACCTTGACTTTTGACGTTGGAGGTCATGGCGCCTGTGGCTGATGCGGGCCGTCGTCCTCCATCCGTTTACCAAGTTTGAAGTTGGTAGGCCTTGCCATTCGGAAGAGTGGCATGTGATGTGTGTCAGCATTAATCGGCCTGGTGACCCTGACCTTTGACTTAGACCTTGAAACTGGTGTATGAGTCGCATCAAAGGTGGTGAACCTTCCTTCCGAATGTGGACATGCCAGACCTTTGTGTTCTCAAATTATTCACTATGTATGCGACGGATGAACAAATGACAACGGACGGACAGACAAAAGTAATGCTTACTGCCCCCTTCCCTACGGGCGGGGACAAAAGTAACCTACGTAATTGGTTAGTTGTGACTGGTAAGGGAAATGAGGCCAAGCGTTAAGTTGGCCCAGGGGCCGACAAACTTGCGATCCATCCCTGGATACAACAACTACAAAACATACACTCCAAGCATCACATAAGTAGATGACAGACAGACAGAATGAAAATGATGAATCAATCAAACATAGGTTTTATACAGACAGTAAGGTCCTTTATGTCAGACCTCATTCACCTTTTGTACTTTCAATTACAGTGTGTTACAAACTCACAATAGGCAACAATAACAGCCTAACTGATCAAGAAATTATACTATTAGCATTCCTGCACAGCGACAGAGATGTAGGCTACACGTGGGCTACAAACAGACCGGCACAGAAATGACTAGGGCTGTAAAATTAACGCCTTAACAAATGCGATAACTTAATTTAATCGTGATTAAAAAAATTAACGTCATTAAAAATCTTAACGCAGGAAAAAAACTTCCCGAACCAGCAGTGCCAACAGTGAACACTAACATTCTGAAGTTGAATGTTTCTCGACGTTAAACGGACGAATAATTAGTTATTCGATCACACAATCGTCAACACTGTCAGTTGTCAATAAGTCCAGTAACCTGCACTAATCAGTCACTGTAATCAGTCGTCAGTACTGGAGTAGACTAGCATTCAACAGCAATGGGACGACGACGTCTACCTGCAAATGCAACACAAACAAATATGAAAAATGTAACCAACAAAATGTGCACTAAAACTGCGATTAACGCGCGATTAAAATAATTAATCGTGTGAGTATCCTGGTAAACGGACCAACTTTTAGAGAATGGGATTTTTTAGCCCGGAAACGGGTAACTGTGGTACCAGTTTCAATACCCATTAGA
>Ga0209149_1000883_pt1 | contig 13825 bp, 10 predicted proteins | sample WorMetTyACAVOLI2_FD_187423 | JGI IMG/M metagenome (GOLD analysis project Ga0209149, IMG submission 187423) | Marine gutless worms symbiont microbial communities from Max Planck institute for Marine Microbiology, Germany - Olavius algarvensis... ... | reverse complement strand
AGTTATCAGCACTGTCCGTCAATCGCTCTGTCTTCACAAACATACGTAACATATGATAAACAATCTGTTGTACTGGCGTCCAGCTGTTTAACAGTACAACTTCTGCTCGTGAGAATGACAGTCTCCACTGATGCTTACTCATCCATTCATCTTGCTTACACTGTCGATGTGCCACGCCCACCACATCGCATCCTTGTGTGACAACACTATCAATAGTTGCTGAGTCTGGCCAGCCGGAGTTTCTGTATCGCTTTGGCCAATCAGAGGCTTGTGGCGGCCACGCGAAACAGTGAATACACGGAACAGCGTCGATCAGTAAACCAAACGGACGTAATGAGTCGCAACCAATCCGGTTGGCTGGCCCGTGAATCGGGACTTTATCAGAGAGGATATATAACCCGTGACTTAAATAAGTGTTTGGACTGCCAACATACTCTGTAGTTGTGTAATTACCGTCATACTTGTTCTTTGTAAGTACATAGTTCAAGGTCAAGTGTACATAGCCCGGTGAACGACTTATGTGTATTACATAAACTTTAACGCGACTTTCAAAGTCTGTTGGCAGCTTTGGTGGAGGATACCCCGCTGGTATTGCAAGTTCGTTGCTATAGTGATACATGACGTCTGTGTCATCGACACACGACAACATGGGTTCAATGTAGAACTCGGCAGCACTGCCCGTAGTTGCTGGAAATGCTTTACACTGGAGGTCATCAACTGGATGAACTATTGGATAGGAAACTTCACGGAAAAGATTTGCAAAGCCGAGGCGATGTGTTGGACGCATTCGACAAGATCTCTGTAGAAAGTCTGAAACAGCTTCTACCTTTCGATATTCTTCATCGTTAGTCATCTTTGTTCAATTATTCTGTCAAAGCAAAGTATTTTTATCTTGTTGAAAAAAACTATTATAATTGTTCGCATCAGCCAAAGTACAGTAAACACGTACAACATCAAATAAAAAGTTACATATGGGTTTTGTGTTCTTAATCATAATATCTATTTGCCGTAAAATAACATCAGAAATGACGGACTACAGTGCGGCCAAATAGCCCATGGGCGCCAAAAATGTCTTCCTGCCGGGGCACTGCAATCTCTAACGGGGCACACCTCATGACACAGAAACCGCGATAGGGCATGCAAACCCGGGCCTTTTTTCAAACCCGTGTTTCCGGTTTCAGAGTTTGCCACCAATTCAACATGCCTTCTTTGTGGGATGCGCTGACAGCCTGACATTGTGGGTTTTTATCGCGCCGCGCGTCAGCACACTGACGTGCGATATTGATATAGCAAATATGTATGTCCGTCCGTATGTCTGTCTGTCCGTCTGTTTGTCCGTGACGTTCCGGTATCAGATGAAAACGGCTTAACATACTGTCATAGCTTTTCACCATACGGTAGCCCAATCATTCTCTATCAACATCAAACATTTCGACGAAATTTCGACGGAATCACCCCCTACGGGAGTGATAAATACAGGTGGGGTATAAAATTTTTGCGATTTTCTGCCAATAAGTCGCTATATCTCCCAGACGATACAAGATAGCGCCAGAGTTACTATGGAAGGTGAATAGGATCTCGTATGCGATCTATCAAATGGTGCCATTTCCAATTACCTTAATTGAACCCTAACCTTGTTTTCAAGGTCACACCACTCTTTGACGCTAAATATCTCACAAACGGCTACAGATACGGACACAGTTACTATAGAAGGCGAATAGGAAACCGCACCCAAGTTTTCGAATGGCACCATGACCTTGAGTGACCTTTAACCCACATTTCAAGGTCAGGATAATATTCAACGTCAAATAACTCGCAAACGGTACAAGATAGAGCTATAGTTACAATGACGGACTAATAGAAAGTCATACATGGTCTATCGAACTGCGCCATTTTCAATGACCTTGAACGACCCCAAACCCAGATTTCAAGGTCAGGCCTTTGCTTGACGCTGAATATCTCCGAAATGGCTACAGATACGGCCATAGTTACTATGGAAGGCGAATCGGAAACCGTACCTTTCAAGCGGTACCACTTTCAATAACCTTGAGTGACCTCTAACCCACATTTCAAGGTCACGATAGTATTCAACGTCAATTTGTGTTAAAATTTTGGACAGAAATTCAAGGGGTTATATGTCAACGTTCAAGTTAAGTGGAAGAGGGGGTATTAAAAATTGGCGTGTTTCTACGAATATTTCGCTTCATTTCGAAAAAAAACATCCGGGCTATGAGCTCCGCAATACCGGCATAGATGTAGGCCTATAATGTAGTGTCATCGCGTGCGTAATTGTATCCAAAGTGACGCTGATGAAGCTTGGATAAAATGTGCAAGATATGGCGATAGTTACAATGGAAGACGAATAGGAACTCCTATGCGATATATGGATGATGCCATTTTCAATGATCTTGAGTGACTTAGCGAGGCATCGTGCGGCCTCTCCGCGACAGCTGAACTTCTTGTACTAAACATCAATCGTATATCGGCCATGCTCACGAGAAAACTACCCAGCATGATTGATAACATCATAGTTGACGTCTTCAAAATAATCTGTTGCAGTCTGAGCCAACTGATTCGTTTATGGTCAAAATCACTGTAGCTCAACTGCCGGGGCACAGCCGGGGCACAAGGTTTTACAGCCGGGGCATGATTGCCAGGTTGATTCAGCGTAAGCCGCCAACAACATAGAAAATATGCTGTACAAGTGATTTGGAAAAACACATAGAAGCTGAAACTGACAATGTTAGCATAACCTATGTAGAGATGCAGGCTTACTGGAAAGCAATTTCATTAGGATGCACCATAAGTCTAACTGCATACCACAGAACTAAGCAGACCCATTACTATAGGCCACTAAATCTCCGGCACTAATCTACAGAAGTATAAGAGACATTGCCTGACAGTAGGGCCTATGATACAAACACCAGAAAATTATGCCCATTATTACACACTGGACTTGCATAATGTACTAGTCTTAACCTTCACAGCGCTACGCCAATATGTTACACATTTCCTCATCCGCTCATCGCATGCAAGCTAAGATATCATCGATTTGTAACCGTAAAGTTAAACGGTAATAATAATAATAATAATAATAATAATATGACAATTTATAAGGCGCAGTAACATAACGAAGTCATTACAAGGGGGCTGTAAACTTGGAAAGTGAAACTGCCAGAAAACCTACGACGTAAACATAGATCGAGTAACGAAACAATTACAGTATATTGTCATTAGTATCTATGTTTGCCGGTTTACGCTGAATCAACCTGGCAATCGTAAAATTGCGCCCCGGCTGCCCCCCCCCCTGGCGCCGCCACTGGTGCTGTCCGCCCATGGTTAATATAGGCCTACTAATATGGCATAGACACATGTAAAAACAACCTAAAGAAGCCTAAATGAAAAGCTAAAATATGCTAGAAGTGCACTCGGTAAAGCGAATACCTCTGATAAAGGTGTCCTGACGGCTCGCGGTGAATAAAACCATTTTAAAACCACGCGCCAGCGACGGATGGCCAATACGTATACTTGGGATTTTCCCGACGTAATAAAATTCTGAGTTGCAGCGCTTATACGATATCGGAGAAAGCAATCCGGTTCCGGCATCCGGACTATAATCCGGATCGGGATCAAAAGTTAATAAGTTCGACCATGTCCCGACATCTGTCGACACGCATCCAAATCCATGCACGCGTTTTTGAGTAATCTTGCTAACAGACAGACAGACAAACGAACACGGGCAAAAACATGTACCTCCTCCTTTGTCGGAGGTAATAACAAGAAGTGTGGCACACAGTGTGTTCAGAAAAAAAGCATCCACTTTTGTTAACCAATTTGAATGAAACTTTCCGACAAAAAATAGCTAATGAAATGCTGATTCTGGCAGCATAAAAATAATTTGTATTCTTCTTAAATATTTTTGGCTAACAGCGATGTAAACCGAACATCAGTAAACGTGTCGTTGCAGCAGTGAGATTTACCATTGACGATAAACATCACATTAAATGGGTATGAATGAAAAAAATTACATAGAAAAATGCTTGCTCAAGATGTTTTTGACGGAAGATGAAGTCTGGATCGGGTAGACACTGATCAAAATATAAGTGCGAGATCTTTAACTTTGTTGATCTTTGCAGTGCGGTGGGCATATTGTGTTCGACCACAACCCAAACACGCGAGTCAGTGATGCCACTGCCACTTTCTTCGTTAAATGTCTATCATTTGCCAGGAAAGTGGTTTGCTTCATACTTTTTATTTGTTCACGAGCATTTAATAATAATATTATCTCCAAAGCTAAATCTTATTGCTGTAACGACACTTTTACTGACGTCCAGTTTACATCGCTGCTAGCAAAGACTAATTAAGAAGAATACAAATTATTTTACGCTGTTAGAATCAGCATTTCATTAGCTATTTTTGTCGGAAATTTTCATTCAAATTGGTTACTTTTTCTAAGAGTTATGCAAGAAAACAAAAGTGGATGTTTTTTTCTGAACACAGTGTAGAAATCTTTAAAACAGCTGGAGTGACCTTCAGCGTTACTCAAGGTCATTACTAATAGCGCTATTCGATACAACACATACGACACCCAACTTTGACCGTTATCGATAGGCCTATATCGTGATTTTGTTTATAAAATAGGTCACTCAACGGTCACTCAAGATCACTAACGACAGCATAACTGTTTGAATTCAATAGGCCACGCATCACTTTCTAGTAGCCGCTTGTCCATCTTGCACCGTTTCCGAGATATTAACACTTGTTTAGCGTACGTGACTGCCTGTGACCTTGAACAATGTTCAACTCGATTACGACACTTAAATTATAATCAACCTACGATTTTCAATTCGCGGGTAGGCGTATAGTAGCCAATATTATGTTATTTTACGACATATTGGTAAGCCTGCCTCGGTGGCGCTGTTAGTAGCGTCGCAGTACGCGCTGCCTAGCTGCGGTGATCGGCGAGTTTGGGTTCGAGGCCCAGGCTGGCCCGATCATTGTGTCAGGTTATAGCGGCGTATGCTTTGAGATTAAATCCTCGGAGAGGCACAGTGGGTTTCGACGGTGTCCTCTTTAATCTGTGACCGTTGGATAATACTGGGTTTAGAGACGCTCAGTATTAGTCGCTGCTTGAACCACTGATAACAGATGGCCTCCTGCTCTATGCCTGGCCGGTCATCAATGGCTCAGTTCACACGCACCGCTAAATTGGACTCTGGGACCCACGGTGCGAGGTGCGCATGAGCTATGGCTGTCCATCATGCAGTATGTATTAGTCGCCAGAGAAACAGTGGTTATAGGCCGAGCAGCGTAAATATCATGGCACAAGGTCTCTCCACTCCCGATGCCTCCCTTAGCCCCTATACACACCTCTCTATAAAGAGAGGTCGCGAAACAACTACACACTTCACACACCATCAGATGCATTCATCAAAAGAAGCTGGTACTCAGTTCTTCCGGTTCTTGACACGACGGGAAGACGCCGTGTCAAGAACCGGAAAAACTGAGTACCAGCTTCTTGAAGGCCTCTGATAGAGGTCGAAACGTCAACTTTTTAGGTAATAGTTTTGGTTGTGTTTGATGAATTTAACTAATAGTAAACTTCCAACCAGATGAATCTATTCACCGATGTAATATACCGGTAGTTATTTAAAGAATCTGGCAGAAGCACATTCTGATATAGATCTATTTAAGAACATCGCATTGCTTATCAAATAGTATCTAATAAACACAAACTCGTTCTATATTTTGCCGCGCGATGCTATGCATAAGCGCGGTATAATGCTGTCATGCGGTGTCGGTCTGTCTGTCCGTGTGTCCGTCACATTCGTGGATTGTGTCGAAACGGGTAATCATATCGTCAGACTTTTTTAACCATCGGTAGATTCGTCATTCTAGTTTTTCTACACCAAACGGGATGGCAATATTCTGACGGGGACACCCATAACGGGGGCGTCCAATGCAAGGGGGTTGAAAAAAATCACGATTTTTGACCAATATCTAGCTTTATCTCCGAAATGATGCAATATACAGCCATAGTTACTACGGAAGGCGAATAGGAAACCGCAACCAATCTTTCGAATGATACCAGTTTGAATGACCTTGAGTGACTTCTAACCCATATTTCAAGGTCACGATATTACTCAACGTCAAATAACTCAAAAACGGTACAAGATAGAGCTACATTTGTACTGGCGGACCAATAGGAAGTCGTATATGGTCAATCGAACGGCGCCATTTTCAATGACCTTGAACGACCCCTACCCCCAGTTTCAAGGTCACGCTATTCTTCGACGCTAAATAATCTCAGAAACGGTACGAGATACATAGTTTCAATGGAATACTAATAGGGACTTACATACGCCCTAGGCCTACTCAACAGTGTCATTTCGAATGACCTTGAGCGACTTTGAGTGACTTAGCAAAATATTCGATGACACGAAGCATTGCGCGGCCTCTTTGCGACAGCAGAGCTACTTGTATATGTCTGAACGTAAAATGTTGAAGTATGTTGACTTACTATGTGCTGCTGGAAGTGAACCTAGTAGTTTCTCGTGCAATCTTGCGGCACTGATATTAGCTACTGAAAAAATTGAGCGTATTACGCTTGAACACTGCAGCAATGTGACATGCAAGTCATCGTGGGAGAAACCAATGTAGCTGTTATGTAGCCTGCTGTGTGTGGTAATTACAGTATCACGTGCGTGTTGTTCGCCACCATGGGCGACGATTAGTGATCAACATTTAGGGGGACAAACATCGGTGCCTTGACAACGTGCGCGGCAAATTAGTGGGTGTGCCGTGGGAGCGGATTGCTCTTTGACGCCATTGGAGGGTCAGTGAGTATCACCAGAGTTGGACGTGGGTTCAGTTTTCTTGACCCGACCCGACCCACTAGGAAAGTGACCCAACTCGACCCGACCCAAAATTAACATGAAACTCTGGACCCGACCAAGACCGACCCATCTTGCACGACTTTCAGTTGTCGATTATTCTTCACCATGACGAGCACCAAATGTCAGCAAAAAGCGACCAAATAAACGAAATGAAATAAATAAGTAAACGGAATAAAAATGGCAATGTTACAACTACTTATCATTAGGAATAATAGTCGACGAATTTCTTGCATATAAATTGCATATTTATTAAATATTCTAGACATTGGACCCGACCCAACCAAGACGGAGAATTTTATGACCCAACCCGACCCGACCCCGACCCGACACACCGATGGACCCGACCCGCGTCCAACTCTGGGTATCACACGTATATTTTTGGAAATTTTACGTGCCAACGTATGCATGTTTGTACCTCCGCCAGACTGACAGGCGGAGGCATAATGTTCTCGACCTGTCAGTTCGTTCGCCTGTTTAAAACCACGGCTCGCTCTAGCGGCGCGCCGCCAATGGGATTTTCCCGACGTAAAATTCCGCGAAGCAGCGCTTATACGATATCGGAGAAAGCAATCCGGTTCCGGCATCCGGACTATGATCCAGATCGGGCTCAAAAGTTAATCAGTTCGTCCATGTCCCGACATCTGTCGACACGCAACATTTCATTCAAATCCAAGCACGCGTTTTTGAGTAATCTTGCTCACAGACAGACAAACACGGGCAAACACAAGTACTTCCTCCTTTGTCGGAGGTAAATGAATAAATCGCCATGGCGTATGCATCATTCTCGACACGTTGTAATTGAGTAGCTTTCCTATACTGGGGCGACAAGAGCGAGTCATTTTGGTGCTAAACGAGGCAAAATATTGGGATACATTTTCTATCATGTCGCTCCCAAATTATCGCTGTACGTGTTTCCTCGTATCCGGTTTCGCTCCCATGTACACATACATGCCTATCTGACGACAGATGCAACGCAGCGAGGAATAGGCCTAAGTATCGCCTGCAGCAGCATCCGCATCAGTATATCAGCCGGATGTCCGTCGGCACACCCACACACAGCTATCGTTGTAGGGCTACAATCGTGACTGTGCGTTAGATAATCAACAGGGACACGAAACGCAACGTATTCTATCAGCTCACGGCAATGTCCTGCCCTTTACGAGTCGTACAGTCCAGAGGCAATTATAGTGCCACATCAAAAATATGAAGGTACACTGGCCGTTGATGGGTGGGCTGTTACATTTGGTACAGCGAGGAGGGGACTGGGCGGCGCCCCAGCCCATCCAGGCCCCTCCTCGCTGTACGAAATGTAACAGCCCACCTATCATCGGCCAGCGTACCAATTACAGCATTGCTGTATAATGGTCTGTTGCTCTGCGGTTTTAATGTGCCCATAAAGGGTTAACGTCACTGCGAAACCATTTTAATAATTTTATACACCATGCGACTGTTCATTGGTCGTACAGAACCGCCACGTGAGTAGTCGTCAACATGCCAAGTAGACAATATTTCATACTTAGAGCCGGCACTCTCTAAAGACGCTGAGCCACGGCCACCACGTTAACCCTAACCTTTGACCTCCAGAATGAATGCAAACGCGTAGAGGTCGCCACGGATACCTACCAAGTGAGGTCGAAATGTCTCCAGCTGTTCTGTCAAAGACTAACGAACAGAGCTCACTGCAGCTGTGGCTGTATGTTGCACAATTTTTGATATACCGATTCCATATACAGTAAAGTTCAAAAAGTAAATATAAGCGTATTGTCATCGCTTTGTGGATCATTTTTTTGGAGTCCGCATACATTGTTTTCTCACAGCGGGAGTCTTATGACGTCAAACCGGGCGACTGAAAATGCAGGACCGGAAATTGCGGGACTGAAAAATGACGGACTACACTGTGTTCCAAAAAAAACATGTGACCACATTTTTGATGATAAGTTGAAGTAGAACTGTCCGTTTACACAGATTTTTGGCACACTTACTACCAAAAGTATAGGCCATCGACAGGTATTTTTAGTTTCCCACCTCACCTATTTCGTGCAGCTACTTTACCTTGGGAAACTGTCGAGACCTAAATATCACGAATTTAGCGTTATATTGCTGATTTTCTCAATGCTTCAATACCAGGATATTAACTGCAAAATTGTCACCATATTATTTTGCTTACTTATTATACAACTTATGGTTTATAATAGAACAATAACAAGATTTATTGCAGACGATAACGTTGTTTATCAGTGAGTGAGACGGAGATACGATTGGCTTCAGACAACAGCTGAGCACGACATCATTTGAAGCATGTGAGCTGGAGATCACGGTGAATTATTTTTCTGTGTACACGTGAACAGAGAATGGCAGTTTTATTGGAAATCTAACGAGATGACCGATGCCTTTTTGGCTTGTCCTCCTGATTGAGCACAAGGTCCTTCACTGCTACGCGACAAACGCGGTCTACCGCTGCCTGGTTGCGGGACCACTGTACCCGTCTTGTGGCTTCTGTTCAGCAAACTGTCGATGCTTCCAAGTTTCCAATTCTTTTCAGGCAATTCACTCAACAGCCTTCGTGTACCATACTGCTTTGACAGATAGAAATTTTTAATCAGAGTCACATCTTCCTGTGAAATTTTCATGATTTTGTTTAATTTTTGCTGATATCTAGGTCTTGACAATTTCCCAAGGTAAAGTAGCTGCACTAAATAGGTGAGGTGGGAAAACAAAAACACCTGTCGATGGCCTATACTCTTAGCAATAAGTGTGCCAAAAATCTTTATAAACGGTCAGTTCTACTTCAACTTATCATCAAAAACGTGGTCACATGTTTTTTTTTGGAACACAGTGTACCTTCTGTGGGACGGTAAAACGAGTATCAGCTTTCGGGCTGAGTAATAATAATAAATGGCGATGGTGGGTGTAGTTTCTGGCATCATGTACAGGCAGACTCACAACCTAAGTCGTCTGGCTTGGTCTTGGGTCGGCGGCCGCTTGGCGCTATTCTACATTCATCAAATGAACCGGGTGAACTCTCACAATGGCTCTGCCATGATGACAGCACCATAAACATTGTCTAGGTTATTATTATATGTAATACTTGGACGTCTGACCGCCTGACCGGTCTTACTTAGTACAGTCTGCTCGACTCAGCCTTCTACCATCTGTGGGACGGTAAAACGAGTATCAGCTTTCGGGCTGAGTAATAATAATAAATAGTAATAATCGCGCCATCCCCACTCACCCGTCTCCCCAGCGGAGCACTCTGCTCCGCTGGGGAAACGGGTGAATGGGGATTGGGGACGGGGTGCTGATACAGCGGTCTACCCCACAGCAGCGGCAGCGCCCATCACAGCAATCTGAAGCAACTTATGATTCCATATTACTCCAGCAGCAGCCAGAGCCGCGCGACGTGGTGCGACGCTGCAACATGTGGACTCTGTGAGGCATAGGTAGGCCTATGCTTTGTGCATGTTGGCGTGATATAGAGGAGTCCATGCTTTGACACACAGACTCGCGTCGCGTTGCTTACGCTCAAGCTACATGTAGGCTATTTGTTCACGTAGGTCTGGGCTAGCACCTTTGTCGTTATCCGGAAGGCCTACTGTTCTTGGTCGTCGTGTAAGCTTACGTGTATGGAGTCGAACACAAATAACATTACCTCTGCGTGATTGCATGGTCTTATCAGCGTCAACACCGTTCTGGGACTTCTGAAGAGGTCGACGTGCGTCAGGGGCAAACGCACTTGGTAGTTTGTTGCTATCTACCAGTTTGACGCAGAGCCACAATCGCGCAGAGCGCGAAATCGTGCGGAGCGCGATTGTGGCTCGTTATTTATTATTATTACATGCTGTGAGGGGTTTGGCAAGCACTTTTCATTCATGCAACATTTTGCGTGATTGCCACAGGGGCGTACCAAGGGCAAACAAAAAATGAAGGCCAGGGTAGGTAACAATGACGATTTTTTTGCAATTGTGGTTCGAATAACTGGGAAACTGTTGTAGATAGACAGCGGACACACTAAATGGGCCGTATCTTCAGAACGCGAAGGCCTACGAACACTTCAAACTTGGTAGACAGACGGAGCCTAGATATGCGAAAGTGACCATATTAATCCTTCTACTCACAGCAGCCTTCAGCGACTAACCAAAATACTCAACAACACGAGGCATCGCGCGGCCTCTCTAATTTGAATGTGGATTTCCTAGATTAATCCAGATTCGGATCTCAACGTCTGTCAGATGGCTCACAAAATGTTGGATTCATTACCTTGTTGGCATCAGTCATTTCACTGAGTTTCGTGAAAAATGGCCAGTGACTGTATGAGAAATGCTAATAAACCTCCTAACTAACATCCCTCTATTCTGCAATGGTGAGGGAAGTGAAAAGTGATCTGGAATCTGTATCCAGGCGGATTGCCACCAAAAGTAAAACAGTTCTTTCGACTGGTAGGCCCAATCATAACACCAAGTTTCACTGAAATCAGTTGATTATTTTTGCAGTAATCCTGCACACAGAATGAGAGAATGACACACTAACGGAATGACAGATAGACTGCACCAATCACACAACCTCCTCGGTGGAGGTAATAAAATTATTCAGGCATTAAGTACATAAACTGACAAATGTTTCTGACGGGTTATTAGTACGAGTTTGGCATATTAAGAACATGATGTCGACAGTGACATCAACAATATGTGCAACTGTAACATGCTAACAGTCACTGTGCTGGAGGATAGTGGCCATGTGGCTGCGGATACTGGCCATAGACAGGTCCTGGGCGTGAGTATGGGTTCGGCTGATTACTGGCAGGAACATTGTGATGCTGCTGTGGTGCTCCATAATGCTGCTGTGCTACATAACCCTGCAGCAAAACATGCACAAAAATACAAATATAAGCTACTACAAAACTATATGACTGCATGTCAACAGCCACTGTTTTATAAACTAAAATATGGCATTTAACATGAACAAAACTGATTTACTGCCTTTCCCCCTCCTTTCTCTTCGTGGGGGCCAGCCCTAGGCAACTAAGGAGTTGATCTGAGATTCAAATATGGATTTTCGGAGTAATGTGGATCTCAGTGTCTGCCTGGACGCCCCCAGCGGAAAAAGTTTTGTACCCAAAGCGAGTACTTTACCACATCTAGTTGTCTTTTTAATTTTAACTTTCTAGCTCTAGTAGTTTCTCAGATATTAGGGGGTCCCAAATTTACATTATGGGCCCTGTGCCCCCCAGACGCCCCGTAGTGGAAACATTTTGACACATCTCCACAACTTTTTCACCAAACAGCGTTATTAAATATTATAGCATGGATGTGAGATACCGGCCACAGTATGTGGTGCAGGTCAGTGCCTTCAAAGCATAATTTTTCTTCTTCAAGCTGTACAACAGCTTTTATAGATCATTTGTAACCGTATAATTTTTTGCAGGTTTTCCTGGCCATTCTTCTTTCATAAGGTTACAAAATAGTTCGTCAGATCGCATCACGTCCTATCCACCCTTGTTTACGGTCCCATAGAGTACTTAACATACTTCTTGTTTTGTTTACTTCTTCTGTATTATGTCCGTCTGTGCAACGTCACATTTTCAAAACCCTACGGCTACGTGGCCACCTGAACTTAGCCCGGTTGGGAGAGATAATCCACCCTGTGGGGTGTTGTGACTTGTTTACATGACCTTAGTCTTTTTCACATTAATCCTAATAATATCATATGCCTGAGTATTCAGTTTATCCAATAACACTGTTAATCCTAAATACCACTATTTCATCATCTGCATATCTAATTGATTTGTTTTGTCACCTACCAATCCTCCATGTTGTGTCAATAAAGGCTTCTTTCACAGTGTAGCACGTTAGTTGTACACTGTTGTAAGGGCAATACACTGTGTCCCAAAAAAGTATACCCCTCATTGTTCGATAATAACTTTGGAAAATGTGGACCGATTTTGAAAATTCTTTCACCAACTGTTTCGTGAGAAAATTCTCTATGCACATACACAAAAACTGCCACCTCACCTGCAATATGTTGCTACACTACCTCGTGAAAGTCAAAGATCCAAAAATGTTACTGATTTTGACGGCATCCTCAACTAACTGTTGACATGTTCCTGAGAACACTTTGAACACTTGATTTAACATTTGACAGTAGTTAGACAGACTGTCTCAAGACTGCTGACATTGACTGACTGACTAATATTTTGAAGGTTGTCAGACGACGTCTCGAATCAACAGCTGAACGTTGTCCATTTGAACGTTGTTGAATCATGGTAACTTTTTCACCATGATTATCTTCGCACTGTCTTCCTTCTTTCTACGCTATACTTCATGTGTTGTACACATATTTAAGTAAAATCATTAGTGCAATATATTTTTGTGGCAGGTTACATAAGATCTCAGCAAATTTTAGTTAAGCACATTAATTGTCACTTTCAACGTGAAAATTCGGTTACTTTTTGTATTTTTGAATTTAACAAAAAGTGCAGGTGAGGCGGAAATCTTTGTGTGTGTAAGTAGAGAATTTTCCTAAAAATCACCTAGTGAAAGAATTTTGAAAATAGGTTCATATTTGCCAAAGTTATTGTCAAACATACAAGGGTATACTTTTTTTGGGACACAGTGTACATCAAGTCAAAGGAGGAAATCAAATCTTGACCATAACCCTTGGACCTATATAAATAAAAGTTGGCATGGTTGATTATGTCCTCCACCTGACCCCACACGCCAAAAATGGCGGCTATCGGAAAGGGGCGTTGCGTGGCAGTATGGGTGAAGTTGTCACCTTGTGTGCTTTTTAAGCGCCTCACTTTACGTTAGTAAAAGAGGCGCTTATTGAGATAGGCTGTGTCGTGACGTCGTTGGTTGGTTGTCACGCACGTGCACTGTGGCCAAACGGTGCATCCTAGGCCTATAGTTACTATGGAACACTAATAGGAAACC
>Ga0209149_1000882_pt1 | contig 13831 bp, 6 predicted proteins | sample WorMetTyACAVOLI2_FD_187423 | JGI IMG/M metagenome (GOLD analysis project Ga0209149, IMG submission 187423) | Marine gutless worms symbiont microbial communities from Max Planck institute for Marine Microbiology, Germany - Olavius algarvensis... ... | reverse complement strand
ACGTCACAGAAGCTGGTACCTCGGACGCAACGTATGTACGTCACGAACTTAAGGAATCAATGCATTATCAAACAGCCGTCAGTCTGCCCATTCTGGCTTGTTGCAAGACTTTTGGCACACCGCTGTAGCAGATGATCTGCTAGCAATTCATGGACTCTCTGGTGCAGATACTGTAGCTTCACTGTGTGCTTCTGCAGTGGCGCGAATGTCTACAACTGCTCGCTCCTTCAAATGTGATGACATGATCATAGGAGCAGCATTTCTACCTTTGCATTTACTATTGTAGAAGTGTACGAGAAGTACAAACACGTCTGTATCATCACACACAACACGAACAGACTTGCCTAAGAGTGATAATGAGATGGCATGTTCTGTGATAAGGATATCAGCCTCCTCATGTGTAGAACAAAGATCACGACGGTCAATCCTCACACCACTGGCTATCTCCTCGCGTACACAACCTGACCCCAGAGATGCTTGCGCCAGCAAAGCAAGTCGTTCTCACGAATACAAAGAACAAGGTCCAACTAAATGCCATGCTCGCAGAAGGCCTTCTCGACTCAGACTATTATACCAATGCATCACCAAACAATACTCTTACTATTGCTGGTATAAGCGACGTACCAGTGGAGATAGCCAGTGGTGTGAGGATTGACCGTCGTGATCTTTGTTCTACACATGAGGAGGCTGATATCCTTATCACACAACATGCCATCTCATAGCATTTATGTAATTATTGTTAAATTAGCATGTCAATTCTTTGTCGTCGCCTCCTCGTAGCCTCCTGTCGTAGTCGTGTCGTACTTATGACCACAGCTTTAGCAGTTTTCAAAGAACGCCAAAAAAACTGTATACATCTGTCCAGCCTGTCCCCGGAACAGCGAAATGTCCGGATCGTTCGTAAACAAAACATGAAACCAACAACTGGAGACATCAAACGATACGAACGTGCTACCGAGTGGTGCACAATATTTTTTATAGCATTTATGTAATTATTGTTACACCATCATGTGACGCCGTTAGTTGCTGTTCTGTTGTTTCAGCGTTATTCTTTCAAGACGTATGAACACACATTTCTCCTCAGCAACGTCTCCACTTGCTTCTGCAATAAACAGAACCAGATGTAAATTTTAATCGATGTGTACAGTAGTCTCATGTCTGATGTGGTTTTGCCACAGTTCTTTTGCCGATTAGCAGGCAGGTTTACGTATTTTTTCTCGGCGTTAAGTTGTCATTCGATACGTCTCAGTTTCGCTTAAAGAACATGCGCATCACATGAAACTGCTGCGCCAAACATTTCCTAGCGTCTTCGATTTTCGGTGATGTCGGTGCCAATCATGGAAACATTTTCTACAACTTCGCAGCATGGGCAGAGCCAGCCATCCAAAACAGCGTTTTTCTTAGTTGCTGAGATATGCCACGGCACCGCAAACAGTTTTACCCCATATCTGCAGCACAATGCGAAACAAAAGCCCTGAGTGAATAGGTCCATTTTAAGTATGAAAATTTGGGGTTAAAAATCGCGCGCCAAAGCCCTCTGCGTCGCCTGGTACAGTATTACTGTTAGCGTGCCTTAAGGGGCAGATATGCAATGATTACTGCCGTCGGCCCGTTGTCCGTCATCCGTTGTCCATCCCGTGGTCATATCTCGAAAACTAAGCAAGAGAGACTCATAGTTATTATGGAAAACTATTAGTAAACTATTAGTAAGTTGGTGTCGCCGATTCTGTTGCCCAGACGCTGCCCTGGAGAGATATTCTTGTTTCAAATATGTGCAAATATTAATAAGGCTTCCTGTTCGACTTTGCGTCAGACGACAGCTGTTGTAAACCGAACACGACCGTCGTCTCGCTGCCGGTGTTGTCAACTGTTGTAAACGGACTGCGACGCTCGGAACTTGTTCACAATCGTCGTCCGTTGTGTCGGCGACGACGGAGTCGAACACAAGAGTCGGAGTCGGGCAGCTTCCTTTCGCAGTGCGATATTCTTCTAAATTCTGCGCAGCAGAGTTGCCGCAGCAGTGAGAAGTTTATTTAAATAGCAATTCAGTTAGCAAGTTGCGTTACTGTCACTGATGTGTGAAGTCGGTCATATCTGCAGTGTTATATCAAACAAAAATTCAGTAGTAAATATCACAGTAACCGGTGATTATAGTAGGTAAAGCGTGAAATAGATACAATTTTAAACGTGTGCAACAGAGTGCGACGTGCCGGCATATTCGACACTCCTGCACTCATCAAACTGCACTGGCTGCCAGTCAAACAGCGTGTTTTATACAAACAGGCTTTAACAACTTATAATGTTTTGCTTCACAATAGTCCTTCATATTTACGCGATCTTTTAACCATTCATAATCCAACTCACAAGTTGCGGTCATCTTCTAACCATCTCCTCTCTGTTGATTACGTGCGAACTGTTTAATCTTCGCGTTGTTACAAACACTCTGCCGCTACTAACTGGAACGATCTGCCGTACGACATTAGAGACTTCGGCTCTGTTAGCGTTTTTAAGCGTAAACTTAAAAGTCATCTTTTAGCATTGCCTATACTGCCTCGTCACGTGTCACCCCCGCGCCTACGAATAACATTTTATGTTTCATATCGCGCGTTAAAAGTTTTTACCGCGCGATGCGATGCATAAGCGCGGTCTTTACGGTCATGCAGTGTCTGTCTGTCTGTCCGTCCGTCCGTCACGTTCGTGGATCACGTCAAAACGAATAAACATATCTTCGAAATTTTTTCACCGTCGGGTAGCGACACCATTCCAATTTTTCCGTACCAAAGGGGATGCCGATATTCCGATGGGAACCCCCCTAACGGGGGAGTCGAATGCAAGAGGGTATGATAAAATGACGATTTTTTGTTTTTCACAAATATCTCGCTTTATCTCAGAAACGCTTATAGTTAGATGGGCACATGCAGCGAGACAATTTGTAAGCGTCGAATTCTCTTTCCATCCATACAATATTTAGCGTGATTATAATATAAACCTGCGCAGGTACTTCAAGTTTAACCGTGAAGCTAACTGCAACACCTCTATTCAAACTTTCATCTGTCCCATGTGTACCGCTACATTGTGCAACTTATGCTGCATTGTAGTCTGTTGTGAACTTCTTGTCTACGTTTTCTGACAAAAGTCCTGCAATACCTCAACAACTTTACAAAACAGCGCCGCGCAGTTTGTCAGCGATAGCTGAGCTTCTTGTTAGATGTCTGAAGCTCGTGATTTTAGTTTTTTTTCCTGATTTTAGTTTTTCGTGATTATATACATGTAGACTAAAATGGCTGTTTTACTTCGTTCACCATCCACCAGAGTCGTATACAGTTCACAGCTGGGTTGAAAACCTATTTTTTCGTACTTTTATTGAAGAGTGTATTCGCGCTCAGATATATGCGACATACAGCTGAAGGCGGCGAGTCTGTCCGTCACACAGTGCAGTGGTGTAGTGGTAGAGTATCGGACTCGTAACCGAGAGGTTGCTGGTTCGGCTCACACCCGGTCCACTGCAAGCAGCCTTAAACAAGTTGCTAACCTACTGTGTTCTCAGGCCAACTCAGCCTCCTACCCTCATCGGGACGGGAAATAAGTATTAGCTACGGTTACGGGGTGAAGGCCTAGTGTGGCTGATTGGGGGCGCTAGTGTGTCTGCTAGCTGCACCGTGGGTCCAATTGTCCGTTAACGCGGGCAATGGATGGCCACATAATGCGCTGCGGCACCATTGGCTCATGCCAATTAGCTGCTACTTCCGAGATTGTAAAGCGCTACTGGTCACGAGTCTGACTCATGTAAGCGGCGCTATAACAATTGTCCAGACCTTTACCTAATTACCTTTACGGTGGTCATACGTCAAAACTAATGAACGTAGGATCATGCGCATTTCACCGTCGGGTGGCCAAGGACTGTAGTTTTAAGACACACTTTCATACCCTATGTCTCAGGGACTCCTAGCCCTAACCACAAGTGGCCGAAAACGTGTTGCGGGAAAGCCACACCATGGTAAAACCCCACGTAATCATGCGTTCGTGCTTCTTTCTGCCAGCTCACAGGCAGAAAATATTATCAGTGCGCTATTTTTAGCGACGAACGACGCGCATGAGGGCGCGTTGCTATTGGCTGCAGACCAGACGCCGCTGACGCTGAGCCCGATCTGTTAGTGCTGTTCAACGCCCACAAAGTGTCGCATCACATCATAAGACACCAGTGGACTTAATCAGTGGTAACCGGTAACTTAATATTAGTCGCTGTTATTTTGTCATTTCAGCGTTGTTCTTGCAAGACGTCTGAACGAATCCGTCGTCTTCTCCTTCGATAACAGCTTGACAGCAACTGCCTGTCTACAAGTGTTTTTTAATCATCAGAACCATTTGTTTGGAAAATATAACCATTTATATGAGTACATTTATACTCGAGCGCCCTCTAGCGTAACTATAGCGCTCGACTTACGTCAATGCTTATTTGTTATTTGTTATTTATTTTTGGCTCGCGATATCTCCAGGACCGCCGAGTCAATCTTCATCAAATCTTCCAGGAAGATGGCAAATGGGCTGCAATAGAAAAGTTAAACTTTTGTTTCTGAACTGTTTCGGGATTGGGAGGGAGGTTCAAAAAAGTCACTTTCGCTTCGGACCAAGCTTCACAAAATGCAACGTGGCAGCAAAATCGATTTACTTACCGAAAAAAAAGAAAGCTGTCTGATTTCGGCCGGATAATTTTACACACAATCGCTGAAAACCGCGCGAAACGGTCGAGATCCCATGGTGCATTTGGTGCCAATATAAACACGGAGGCGCTCGACACACAACATTGCCATTGGCTAATGTTAATCGTCTAGTTTGAATCTGAACAATATTACGTCAGTTTCATTTGTGGCTGTTTTAACTTTTTTCGTTGACTTCGTGCGAATAATCATAATATAATATTGTACACTTTGTTCACAAAAAATAAGTCGGTTTAGTCGTGCTCATTGTGAAGCAGTACCGATGGTGAGACACGGTAATGATTTTTATACTACACTGTGTCCCAAAAAAGTGGTACACCAAACTCAAGGCGATAACTTTGTCAATTCAACGGATTTTCAAAATTATTTCACTGATGGAAAGACAACTAAATTTGCAACAAAACCCATATAACATTTCCCACCATGCCTTCAGTATTTTGCCGCAATACCTTGCGAGAGTTAAAAGTTCAAATTTGTGGTAATTTCCAAAACACAATCTAACAAGAACTTAGCTATCGCCAACAGATCGCGCGTAAGCTGCGCACACGATACGCTGAGAGCATCTATAAGCATAAATATTACACCGTGACCTTGAAATCTAAGTTCAGTGTCACTCAAGGTCACTGGAAACGGAACCGTTGGATAGATCATACACGACTTAGTAGTAGTCGAGGTATTTGATGTTGAATACTATTGTGACCTTGAAATGTGGGTTAGAGGTCACTGAAGGTCATTGAAAGTGGTAACATTTGAAAGATTAGGTACGGTTTCCTATTCGCCTTCCATAGTAACTATGGCCGTATCTGTAGCCGTTTGTGAAATATTAAGTGTCAAAGAATGGGGTGAACTTTAAAACCAGGTTAGGGGTCGTTCGAGGTCATTGAAAATGGCGCCGTTCGACAGACCATATGCGACTTTCTATTGGTCGGCCATTGTAAATATAGCTCTATCTTGTACCATTTTCGAGTTTTTTGACTTTGAATAATATCGTGACCTTGAAATCGGGGTTAGAGGTCACTCAATGTCATTAAAAGTGGTATCATTCGAAAGATTGAGTACGGTTTCCTATTCGCATTTTATAGTAACTGTGGCCATATCATTCTGTAGCCGTTTGTGAGATATTTAGTGTCAAAGAATGGCGTGACCTTGGGTTAGAGGTCATTCGAGGTCATTGAAATTGGTGCCATTCAAAACCGTGGGTGCGGTTTCCTATTCGCCTTCTATAGTAACTATGGCGATATCTTGCATCGTTTGCGAGATATAGCGACTTATTGGTCGAAAATCGCGAATTTTTTATACCCCACCTGTATTTAGCGCCCCGGCCGGGGGCGACCCCGTCGGAATTTTGTGAAGATGTTTGATGCTGGTAAAACTAGAATGATTGGGCTACCGTACGGTGAAAAAACTTTGACGATATGTTAAGCCTTTTTCATCTGATACCGGAACGTAACGGACGGACGGACAGACAGACAGACGGACAGATTTGCTATATCAATATCGCGCGTCAGTATGCTGACGCGCGATAACAATCGTGTCACAGTGACAAAAACTGAAACGTCTTTTGTCATATGGCTGAATATTGTCACAAAAGTTGCTCGAAGTGTCTGCCTTTTGCCCACACACGTGCGCGAAGACGTCCACACCACTCATCAGTTGCATTGTCAATGATGGTCTGGTCAATGCCATGCCAAACATGCAGCAAATGCTGCTTCACTTCACAACACTTGTTCATACAAGAACTTCGCTATTGCAAACAGATCGCGCGTCAGCTGCGCACACAATACGTCGACGGCATCTATAGGTCTAATTGCCCATGACCTTGAAATACAGGTCAAGAGTCACTCAATGTCACTGGAAACGGAACCATTGGATAGACCATACACGACTTACTTCTAGTGGAATTATTTGACGTTGAATATTGTCGTCACCTTGAAATGTGGGTTAGAGGTCACTTAAGGTCACTGAAAATGGTACCATTTGTTTGGCATGGCATTGACCAGACCACCATTCACAATGCAATTATTCGCCTTCCATAGTGACTATAGCCGTATATTTAGAAATTTCGCAGATATTCAGCAACAAAGAATGGCCTGACCTTGAAATATGGGTTTGGGGTCGTTCGAGGTCATTTAAAATGGCGCGGTTCGATAGACCATGTACGACTTTCTATTGGTCCGCCATTGTAACTATAGGTCCATCTTGTACCATTTTTTGAGTTATTTGACGTTGAATAATATCGTGACCTTGAAATCTGGCTTAGAGTTCACTCAAGGTGATTGAAACTGGTGCCATCCGAAAGTTTGGGTGCCGTTTCCTGTTCGCCTTCTATAACAGCTATGGCCGTATCTGTAGCCGTTTGTGAGCTATTCAGCGTCAAACCATGTGAACTCGTAAACTGGGTTAGGGGTCGTTCAAGGTTATTGAAAATGGCGCCGTTCGATAGACCATATGCGACTTTCTATTGGTCTGCCATTGTAACTATAGCTCTATCTTGTATCATTTTCGAGTTATTTGACGTTGAATAATATCGTGACCTTGAAATCTGGGTTAGAGGTCACTCAAGGTCATTGAAATTGGTCCCATTCAAAAGCTTAGGTACGGTTTCCTATTCGCCTTCCATAGTAACTATGGCGATATCTTGTATCATTTGCGATATACAGCGACTTATTGGTAGAAAATCGCGAAATTTTTATACCCAACCTGTATTTAGCGCCCCGCAGGGGATGACCCCGTCGGAATTTCGTGAAGAGGTTTGATGCTGATAAAACTAGAATGATTGGCCTACCGTATGGTGAAAAAATTATGACGATATGTTAAGCCGTTTTCATCTGATGCCGGAACTTAACGAACAGACGGACAGACGGACAGATTTGCTATATCAGTATCATGCGTCAGTATGCTAACGCGCGATAAAAATTAAAGCATGCGGTTCGCATAATATGGCAAGCGGAATTAACATTTATTCACAATTGTTGATATCAATAATTCGAATTACTGATATCAGCGTTTCACGTCAGCAATTCGAGTTAGTGACACCAGCAATTGTGAATAAATGTTAATTCCGCTTGCCATAGCGTAACGTTCTCGTTGTTCAGCTAGAAAGTATCAAGTCGCCGCCAGCACGAAGTGCAAGTGGCGTCATTGCGTGATGATGGTGTCGTTCTGTTTGTTTGTTTGTTTGTTTGTCTGTTTTGTCTGTTCGTTTGTTCATGTGTCGCCTTAAACGCTACGCGGCGGCGGGTGCTTATCGTGTCGATCCTTGATTGTTATTGTGCTTGTTGTGATTATTGTTCTCCGGCAATGTCGGTCACACTTTGTTGGCTACTACAGTGCACAGTGCACTCTCAGCAACAAGAGTGCACTCCAGACAGTCAAGAGTGCACCGTAGAGAGCAAAGCCAGCGAATCGTGACAGATATTCCCGGTGAATAATGTATCGAAGTTTAGGCTGAGTCGAGAAAATGCATTGGAGCTAAGTAAGTATATGCACGACAGGAAATGTCAGTGTTCGATACAGCGCATACTATTACGGTACCGTTCCATAATAACTATGGCCCTATCTTTTATTGTCTCTCACATTACAGGAAACACGTGCAACATTACACGCGTCGGCATCCGCCGTCCGCGTCCGCGTCCGCGTCAGACGTGCAACATTACAAGAAACACCTGCAACATTACAGGAAACACGTGCAACATTACACGCGTGCGCGTCCGCGTCCGCATCCGTCGTCCGGATCCGCTTCCGCGTCCGCCGAATACACAAAGCCTATGTTAAGCCGTTTCGATACATTGCCGGAACATGTGTTGTTTTAATGTTTTAATCTAGTGTTACTTTAGTTAGTTATGGGCTGCTGTAAGCGCTCATATTTGAGCCTGGCATGTCCTGCTCAACTGTCATTGTCACTGCTATTGCTTGTCTTATCTGAGCAAATTAAATGAGATGAGATGAGATAATAGACAGACATATACGGACAGAATTGCTATGTCAATATCGCGCGTGCTGTGCAGTGTGCTCTGCTGAGCTCAAGCACGATAAAAACTGCTACCACGAGATACAATATTTTTCGGCTAAGATGCACCAAAGTCAACTTCGACTGGAGCTCCGCCCCAGACCCTGCTGGGGGAGCTCACAGCGCTGAGTGAGCGCTCCCCAAACCTCCTAGCTCGCTGGCGAGGGTCATGCCCCCATTGTGGCCCCCAATCTTAAATCTGTGTCGACGCCCCTGTTCAACACGTCACAGATTTTCAGTCGTCCGTGGCACAGGTGAATAGCTGCGTCGACGACGTGTTGTTCAGTGTAGCGCCAAACGTTTAGCAGGCGCTGTAAAGAATAGTGCAATCATCGCGAGTCACGTGATGTAGCTCTCACACGCACTCCGTTTTCAGCCAGCAGCAGCCTCGGCGTCTATACGCGCAGCATGCAAGTCAGCCTCGCGTCGTCGCCGAGGCGTCGCTATAGCGTCGTTACGTGACCGCCGACATCCGGTCTCGACTTGCGAGTTTCCGGGTCGCGTGTTATCGGTCAGACACGACGACGTCTCCAACCGCGAGCAGAGATTTCGGGATATCAATAAATTACTCGACGAGCCAGTGCCGCAGGCGATGCTCGAGCAGACGCAGTCACAGAAGATGTAGAGGCAGGAGATGACGCAGAAGATGGCGCAGAAAGGACAGTCGATAAATCTCTCAACGAAGTGGTAAAATAAAGCAACGTATGAAGAAGCAAAGTTGCACGACAGTGTGCCGAGTTCTTTCGTCTGCTGAACGTATCAGCAGTCGACTGTTAATCAAGTATTTCTACCCAGTTAATCAGACGGTTAGTAACTAGTCTGGTTTATTGTCTGTTGGTGCTAGGCCTATATTTACTGTTCTGCTTGATACGTACACGAAAACACATATTTAATTTAAATGAAACACTTTATTTTGTACAATGCTGCAAATATTGTTACCTCCGCCAAACCACACCGGGTGGTTTGTCGATCGGTACGGTTTGTCTGGCTGTCATTTTATGTGCAGGATTACTGCAAAATGTAATCAGCCAATTTCAGTGAAACTTGATCTTATGATTGGGATTACCATTAAAAGAACTGTGTAACTTTTGGTGGTGATCCGGTCCCGGATACGGATTCCGGATCACGTCATTTATTCACCTCCGTCACCATTGCGGAATAGGAGATAGAATATATAGCATTTCTCATACAGCGACCGGCCGATTTTCACGACACTCGGCGAAATGACTGACGCCGACAAGATAATGAATTTACAACATTTTGGGAGCGATCGGCCAGACACTTTCGGTTGAGGTTAGACGCCTTGGCGGAGGTTTGCGCTCTCTGAGCACAGTCTAGTTGACGTAAATTATGTCTTCGGGATAAAGTAAGTAAGTAACAAGAACGATTAAAGTGTCCAATAATGACAAAGTTACTTCACAGGCACTACAAAAGTCACGGGAAGGAACGCCGGAAGAGATGCGTCTTCAGGCGACTGCAGAAAACTGGCAGAGATGGTGCGGACGTGACATGGCGTGGGAGATCGTTCCAGGTACGAGTGGCGGCGACCGGAAAAGCTCGATCGCCAACGGTCGACAGCCGTGTACGACGGACAGACAGCGATTCATAAAACATTCCTTATAAAACTTCTGAAGTGAAGTGTGCCAAAATCATACAAATTATGGAGGCGTTTTAAAAGTACGACCATCAAACAAAAGAATGCGCAAACTTTTTAGTCCAGCCAGCATGGGACGTTATCTCACTTCTCACTTCAGACACAGTGTTGAGAGATAGGCGACAACAGCTGGTCATGAAATAAGTGCTTGTATACAAGCGGGCGATGCGATATGATACGATACTGTGTATTTAGCGTGCAGTCCAAAACTGACGCGTAGCTAGCGTAATAATAGTCCACCAAAGCCGGGTTTACAGTTAGCCGAATCTAGGTATGGTAACTACTTTGCGGTATGAATACGATCATACACTTTATGTCAGTCACCACGATTGATGTTCGTTACGGTTGGCTAGGCAGGCTGACTAACGTACACGGTGCGGCTAAATTACGATGGCCTTACTAAAATGCGGTGGCCTTACTCCAACGAAAACTGCAATTTCTCACAAACGATCACATCTTTTTATAATATAATGTGACATTTTCCGAGTTGTCTGCCGAAAGGTACGTTTTTGTCTTAAAATTCTGTCGCCAGCCAAAATACATAAGTTATCAAGCCCCCGTCGCAAAAGTGGGAGCTTTACGCGACGGCGATGTCAGTCTCTTTGTTTGTCTGTCGCTCGATCTGTTAGCGATAGCTAAGTTTCTTGTTATGTATAATTATGTTCACTATCAAAACAAATTACCGTCAAAAGCAGTAGGCCTAATCTGTGGCTGGTTCTACCTATCTCATACTATATGGTGTATGGTAAATAAATATTACTATTAAACATATACAGTTAAATGAATATGAGCTCAGTTACTGTAGTCTCAGGCACAAATTTGTTATTATTCGGCAACGCAATGCTAGTGTGCGTTTTGTCGATAAATCATCTGCTGTAACTCTGTTCTTTTTGTCCGGGGAGTGGATAGATATCTGGGCGACGGTAACGTACACCGATCGGCGTGAAATTTTACGTGATGGTAGAGCTATGTCCCGGCCAATGCTTCTCCCCTTTTGGTGGCGATATCTTCAAGGATCGCCAAAAGCGGGATCAAAAAAGGCTTGCATGAACATTTTTGTCCTCTCAGACAACACCGATTTTTGCCATTTGAACGCGAATATCTCGACGAGAACTTAGCTATTGCAAACAGATCGCGCGTCAGCTGCGCGCACAATACGTCGATGACATTTATAGGTCTAATTATCCCGTGACCTTCAAATGTAGGTTAAGGGTCACTCAAGGTTACTGTAAACGGAACCGTTGGATAGATCATACACGACTTAGTAGTAGTCGAGTTATTTGACGTTGAATATTATCGTGACTTTGAAATGTGGGTTAGAGGTCACTCAAGGTCATTGAAAATAGTATCATCTGACAGCATGGGTCGTGGTCCTTGAAGTTATTTGTTACTTAGGCCACGTTAAAAAATGTAATGTAATGTAATGTAATGTACGGATTCCTATTCACTCTCCATAGTAACTATGGCCGTATCTGTAGCCATTTCAAAGATATCCAGCGTTAAAGAATGGCCTGATCTCGAAGTCTGGGTTTGGGGTCGTTCAAGGTCATTGAAAATGACACGGTTTGATAAACCATCATCCATGTATGACTTTCTATTGGTCCGCCATTGTAACTATAGCTCTATCTTGTAATATTTTCGAGTTATTTGACGTTGAGTAATATCGTGACCTTGAAATCTGGCTTAGAGATCACTCAAGGTATTAAAAGTGGTGCTATTCGAAAGCATGGGTACAGTTTCCTATTCGCCTTCTATAGTAACTATGGCCGTATCTGTAGCCGTTTGTGAGATATTCATCAAAGAATGGCGTGACCATGAAAACAGGGTTAGGGTTCGTTCAAGGTCATTGGAAATGGCACCATTTGGTAGATCGCATATGAGTTTCTATTAGCTTTTCCTAATAACTATAGCAATATCTTGTATCATTTGCGAGATATAGCGAGTTACTGTTCCAAAATCGAGAAATTTTTATACCCCATCTGTATTTAGCGCCCCCACAGGGGCTGACCCCGTCGGCATTTCGTGAAGATGTTTGATGCTGATAAAACTAGAATGATCGGGCTACTGTATGGTGAAAACTGAAAAACTATGACGATATGTTATGCCGTTTTCACAGAATACTGAAACGTAACGGAGCACAGACAGACGGACAGACAGAGGAAGAGACGGACGGACAGACAGATTTGCTATATCAATATCGCACGTCAGTATGCTGACCCGCGATAAAAAACGGTAAGTCGCGGCTTTACCTGTTAATTGGAGCTTAACATAAGCTCGAAGAGAGCTTTCTGAAAATGTAAGGCACGCGGCTACAAGGAGAGTCTACTGTAAGGAAAATATGTTGCATTTTTGAGTATTTTAGCATCACCTGTCATAAACAAGATCCACTGATACGTGGCGGTGCGTGCCACGCGTGAGTGGATCTTGTTTATAGCGGGCGAGATGGTGGCAGTGTTGATGTCTGGCGTCCATGGACGTGTGTCTCAATGTAATGTAATGTAAATGTAAAACATAATTATTAAAGTGGCTAATAACAGCAAGCTGGTGCTTAGACCACTGTCAATAACGTAGCACAACAACATATCACACTATATCGGGAAACGATTTCAAAAACAGGAAGGATTTTAGACGACGCCGAAAAATAGTTATTGAAGATGATGACTGAACGTCAGCAGGTAGAGAATTCCACAGCATGGAGGCCGCCACCGAGAATGAGCGGCGAATGTTGTTGTTAAGCGCATTTACTATGGGGCAACACTGCCTGTTCTGGTACTATGCCACTTGTATCTGTAGTTTCTTAGTTTTACTGTTTATTTTCTACTTAACAAATATACTCCGTGCTGTTCAGTTCATTTCTGTGCACAGACTGTGACTTACGTATATATCGCTGTAAAAAAATAGTTTTTTTTTGAGAAATTGCAATATATACCGAGTACGTTTTAGTGGCACCGTGTATCCCAGTCTCATCGGAGACGCATGCAGCGGTAACGCCTTGCGTGCTTTCATGTAGCTTAGCTACAACATTGCAATTATGAATGACCGTTAGGGGCGTATTGAGAACTTTCTTTCTTCAGTACTATTCGTATTTGCCTTTGCCCTTCAATGTACACTTTTGAGAGTACACTTATATCATACAATTCACTCATAGACAGGGGCGGATTTAAGGGGGGGCGAGCCGGCTCCGGCCCCCCCTTTGGGCGACGGACCGACGGTCACAGTAGGCCTACTCTTGAAAACAGTACTGTATTGTGGCGACGCCATCGCCAGTTATTTATAAGCAGGTTACAGCGACGCATCAATCATTATCTCTCGCTCTTCAAGCACGTCTTGCAAAAGACGACACTCACAAGGCTGAAATAATGTTGTAAAACTAAGTAGCCCACCTGTAGGCGTCAACACTAAAATGTAATATTATAATTTTATAAACCTGTCCCATTACATTTTACTTAC
>Ga0209149_1000881_pt1 | contig 13836 bp, 6 predicted proteins | sample WorMetTyACAVOLI2_FD_187423 | JGI IMG/M metagenome (GOLD analysis project Ga0209149, IMG submission 187423) | Marine gutless worms symbiont microbial communities from Max Planck institute for Marine Microbiology, Germany - Olavius algarvensis... ... | reverse complement strand
TTGGGTTTTCAGTTTTTTATATTTCAATGTACAGTGCTAGATGCTATTCACATCAAATGAATGTGTAACGGAAAATAATTAACTGCACTTTTATTATAATTTCTTTAAAGCTTTAAACATAAAAAAAATAAAATCTTTGTTGTTAGCAGCACGAGAAACGACACTGGATTAAATTTGGGGTGGGTTTTTTGCTGGTTTTTAAAGGTGGGTTTACCAAAAAAAACCCGCCAGGTTTTTTGGGTATCTACCCGGGTTTCTGAACCTTGACTTTTTCGCTCACAACTCGCAGTGACTAGATGTGCTGCTGTACATAGCTTATTTGTAGAAAAGTTTGGCTAATTATCACACGCAGCGAAGACGGTACTGTTTTCAGTTGTGTCCATTTGTGGGTATGTGTGCTTGTTTGTCAGCACGATAGTGCTTAACCCATCAAAGATATCATGAAATTTTTATGGCAAGATGTGGTCGAAAGCACGGATGAGTTCAGAAACGGCTGCATTCCAACGCACTAACACACGGCTCGCATCACTGCTGTTTCACTTGAATTTGGATTTAGCCAATCGAGTTTCTCTGCAATTAGCCCAACTTCTAGTTTCAAAAAGTTTCTGGCACAACCTATAGCCATTTGTCCCATCCCAACATCAGACTGCCTGCCAGTGACTTGTGCTCAAGAAATGCTGTTATCATAACTTTCACGTTTTATTTTGTTTTTAAATTTTCGACAGATAATTCAACAGATATGATACGCTGAACAAAATAACGTCGTCGTTTCAACCACAGAGTAATATAAATACTCAGCGAGATTCTGAATCAACCAATCATATAACAAGACAGCGAGTAAACACCAGACCACCTACTGAGACATGCGAAGCTACTGAGGTTTTTTTTGACTTTTTGTGCTCATCGGCATTTGTTTTTAGTCTTTTATCCAGTAATTTTCTGTTTAGTGTTGTGAACGACTAAGCTAGCTACCCATCAGTTTTGAGCACACGTGTACATGTACACACTGTGTCCAAAAAAAACAAAGCCAGAGAATTTTTTGCATACTTCTATTTAGGACTGACAAAATTTTATAAAATTTGAAGGACTTATTCCCGAGTCTACTCAGGACACAACTGCTGTTGCATTTCCAACGAAGCCTGTGTACTACCATTACCTGCGACGTTTTATTTTAATGACGTTGTGCAGAAATAAAATGAAGACTGTTAGTCGAATGGAGAAAGCTTGACCTTTCGATTGTTGTTGCAGCCATCAGTCAGTGGCGTCGCCGTCTCTCTGCTCGTGTCAGGGCTCACGGTGGACATTTTGAGCACATTTTGTGATGTTTTCACAGCTCAGTGTGTTCAGTTAATGCTGAGAAGTTTTGAATTTGGGGTTTGTACTGTTTGACTGTTTCGTTCATTGCCAAACTGTATCTTGTCTGAAATGTTTTACCAGGTATGGGCATTACGCAGGTGAGGTGGAAGACATAATCACAGGCAGACTCGCAGGTTTCTTCTAAACCACTGTGCCAAAAATTACAGCTTTCAGTTGCAGCTTGATGATGCTATGCTAAAAAGTAGCTGGCTTTGTTTTTTTGGGGACACACTGTATACATATACATTCGACATTGTGATGAAACAAAATAAATGAACTCTCGCAATGACTTTAACCATACACAATGGGTCATTCGAATTCACTTTTTGGATTAGTCTTTCGCTCAGTCCTAAATTCGGACTGAGACCAAAGATCAGCCAAAAAGTGAAGTCGTTTTTTTTCGTTTGGTCTCAGCGATTACCTGAGCGTTTAGCTGAGACCAAACTTCGGACTGAGCGATCGCTAAATCTAAAGCTAATTAACTCACTGTTTGCTTTTGCATTCACAAGATAGGTTAATCGGTTAGAGATTAAGTTTCGATGAACGAAAATCACTTCATTTTTTGCTTATTCATAAATAAACGAAGAAATACGGAGATATCAGCGATGATGTCAGTGATGACATTATGGAGTGAGCAGTGATGTGCGGCGCGCATGATTGGTTAATTTGAACTCGGGACTGAGACCAAAGTTGAGCAGTTTGGTCTCAGTCTTTGGTCTCAGCGAAAGACTGATCCAAACAGTGAAACAGTCCAACGTTCTTAATTTGCTATTTCTCAAAAATTTTACAATGTACACTTTGCTCATTGGACAAATGTATCGGCAAGCTACAATTGTGTCAAACTATAAAGAAAACTGATACAGTGTAGTCGATATTCAAATACTCTACACGTGAGTCCGCTAAAAGAATATGCTTTGTATATACGCACTATACACACATGTAACCATACGAAAAAACCCTGTTTCTCAACATCTATCAGTAGGTCTACAAATACAGGCTAGTGATATAATACCAACAGAATTTATACATGGCAAATCCATCCAACATTCTAACGAAATTCACACTGCTGAATACAGACAGTGAATGCTTCATATTCTCATAAATACACATAACAAACATCATAAACTTTCAAAATCAACCTACTCGACTAAACACAACATAAAGTAACTAATACTAGTGATGTACTAATATTTAGTCCGATCAGCGGACCTAGAAAAACTGGACACAGCAGTATAATGAAAACAAATGCAACATAAACGACCAGCACAATGAGGCTAAACAGTTAAATTAGTAACGGAATCTCATCAGTGAAGTCTGTAGTTGCCTACAGCATTAGGATATACACCGCGGCCAGTAAGAAGTGCCAGTTTTATTATTACGATAACTCTGGTAAATGTCGACCAGTTTAAAAATTCCTTCACTCTTTCATTTGAGAATGAACTAACAGATCGTCTAAGATATATAGCAGCTGCTGTTCATTGCTAAATACAACAGCAAAAGCATTAATGAAATCGTATGCATGTTACGGCAAAATAAAACCGGCACATTGTTTGTGGTCCACGGTGTAGAAAAGTCTGTGTAAATCAGTAGTCCTGTGACCATCAGATGGGGTACAGTACTGCTTGGCTGGTGCAGTAGCAAACTAGAGACCACTCAAACAATGCAAACCTCTGCCAAGGATTAAAATCCCGTTATTCGAATAACTCTGATTTGACAATTAGCTATAAAAATTTCTGCATTCAGACAGAAAAAAAAACAAATGACGTCAGAGAACACATTAATCCCAGTATTGATCGTCCTGCTGTCCTTATCTGTTAGCATAACCCAGCATAGAACAGACACAGCACATACGGAATCGACATCAATGTATACTGATTTAACATTTCCCCAAACAGGCTACAGATTATCCCAAAAATCTACTGCACAACAATATAGAAACTGTCAAAGTCTTGTTAAGAATTTTTTTTGTTTTGATCGACCGAGCGTCCAGTTGTCAAAACGTGCTGAAAAATCTGTAACTAGATTTTACAATGGTATAGACCAGTCATTATAATATATTATTAAATCTAGATCTAACCTATCTTGTTTATTATTGACGTTTCGGCAACATCTGTTGCCTTTGTCGAAATGACTTCCAGTTCCGACCAGTATTGCTCGTGTTTGAGGATACAGCATTTGTACGTACACATTACGTAAATTAGTTAATATTTAGTTAAGCCATCTTCTTTTGTTTTATGCTACCTTTATCTGGTGAATAAAGATTTTCTTTATTTGTTGTAAGGTCTACCCCACCTAGAAATTTTGTGAAAATCCTTCCACATTTTTTGAGTAACCTGCTATTAGACAAATGAAGCAACTAACAACAAAAAAGCGACGGAAAAACACGATCTCCTTGGCAGAGGTGAATAGTGTGTATAAGACATTAACAACATTCACCTAGCGTTGAGATTCGGCAACTAGCTGACTAAAACTCACAAAACAATGCAAACAACAGAACAAACAGCTGGCGGTCCATTACGCTGGTCTGTGCCGCAAAACACCGATATATATATATGCTGTGACTCAAAAAATCGGACTCTGTACATGTTCGAATAACTCCAATAAATGTGGAATGACGTCGATAAGTTTTAGTACGACGAATCAACGTGTAATTTGAACTCGACAACGGTAGCTGTTTTGCAAGATGTACTGAAAGCAGCCGGCCGAGGGTTGTCAAGTTCAAACAGAGCACAGGTTACCATACTGTAACTGATGGGACGTTTTTCTCAGCTGTATAAATACATAACACAGTATAGCATCAGGTGTAAAAAAAGACAAGCCATTTCACTTCAGTGGACATTAACGAAAACAATCTGTTGTGCACACATCCCACCAGACACAGCATGGTTTATCGGTAGTTTAGAATTGGATTTACTTCTAAACGTTATGTAAACGTTTATCGCCAGTTTAAATCTAAACGTTTAGATTTAAACTAGCGATAAACGTTTACGTTGACGTTTAGAAGTGGTTAAGAAAACGTTTCAACTGAAACTAAACGTTCGATAAACGGACATTCTGAACCTATTCTAAACGCAATTGTAAACGTTATATAAACGTTTACTAAACGCTTGTGTGCCCGCTGGGATGTATCACCTCAACAGCGGTGCATGAACACCTGGGATGACTGCTGTTCTTATAATCCTAACTGGTTTTGTGTTGCTAACATTTGTACATACAACATGATTACTCATGTAAACCAAAAGTTATTAATATTGGTCGAGATATGTCGGAGTTATTTGAAAATGTAACGGAGTTCCGGTTTTTTTGAACCACAGTGTAAAGCACACAGCTCACAAGTTCACAGCATGAGACAATTATCCCTCATGACTTCATAAATCGCCTACACTTCTGCAGACTTGTTTATTAGAAAAACATACTCGTAACGTGAAGCTGAACTTTCCGTCTTTCTGCAAAAAATTTTAACGAAAAGAAAATAAAAATCTGCCTAAACTAGTTTATGTACATTAGCAAATACGTGTATCTAACTAAATAGCATTCACAGAATGCAAACCTCTATCATGCTCGCCATACCATGCCTTTACTGGATCAGTCAACATCTGGCTACTCTCAACACCCTACTTAGTATATAGATGAGTGGCGCCACCTTGCAACTGCACATGATAATTACCGTGCACCTACTGGTGATGGCCTATTTTTCAATTTTAAAAGGAAAAAAATGAAATGAAAAAAATCCTGGATTGAGATCCAGATCACATCCAATTTAATCTAGTCGACTTTTCTTGTCTCATGGCATGTCTTGTACCCCTTTGTTTGTAGTTAAAATTGATCTATAAACACTGATGATACTCAAACTGACTGAAGCAATAAAGAAAATAAAATATACTTGGCACAAACTGCAGTATACGTTTGAAAGTGGGGTCAAACCTTCCCGCTCCCTTCTTCTTCTGGCTGCAAAGCACCCACACATGCCCGTAAGTGGCTTCCCCTTAAAACATAGGGGGTCAGGGTGAGATGAGCCCCACAATTGGGAGTCTAATGTGAAGCCCCAGCTGTCGAACAACTCTAACGGCTATACTGCATGCCAGAATGCGCTTAACTTCGATTAAAACTTGATTTATGTGTGAAAAGTGGCGGCAAAAATAACACCCCTTGACCCCCCCGCTCGAAAAAGTGGGGGTTAATTGACCTCATGACCCCGGGCTTCCATGGTGTATGCTACATGGCAGAGGCAAAGTTTCACTATAGAACAAGTTAGAACTATAACAGAAGTTCTGCTTTGCATTCTGCAAAAGAGGCAGACAGCACGGTTTACTGACGGGTACCACAATACTATAATTAATACACTATTTTGCAACATCGGACATCTCCTACTCGCATAATCTGCGCCTATTAATACTGCTTGCCCAAATTGTCCACATTTTGGTTAGATGTGTCGGAGCAAGTATTGCTAGTGAGTTTCAGATTTAAAAAGATTCTGAGCAAGAAAATCAGCAGTTTTAAGCAACATCGACACTATGCCACAGTACTGAATATGTAGGTATATAATGTCAGCAACTTTTAGCTATACGAACACATAAATATAGCTCCCAGACATCAGCGAACAGCGACACATATAGTGACAATATTTCATCAGTATTTTACTGATAAATACTTGTTTGACTGCCTGGTACATTTATGCCATATACCAGATCATACGAAGTTGGTACACTGGGCATTAATGGGTGGACACTTGTTACATTTGGTACAGTGGTATATTTGGTACAGTGAAGTAGGGACCAGTTGGTGTGATCACCTATCCAGCCCCCGTTTTGTCGTACCAATGTAATAGCCCACCCATTAAGGGCCAGAGTACCGAGCATCATATTGTTCCATACTGGTCCCTTCGTTTAATGGGTTAAAAATGCAACACTTGCTAGGCTGACCTGAGTTAGACTGTGGTCCCCTAACGGTCTCTAAAGATATCACTGGAACTGCTGAAGCACTATGTTTTAGAGACTGGACAAACTTCCAGTTATATGTCACTAGTCCAAAGGATACTACTCCGAAAGGTTGATGGTCGTAACGGCAACTGAACAGCAACCCTGATGTTGCTATCAGCAAGCCGGTACTGGACAGATGGCTACATCATTAGTTAAACAGTGGCATGACACTACACTGTTTCATTGACACTGACTCAGTTCTGTGCATGATTAAAAACTTTTCTGTTTTCCAGAGCCTACGGGACATCATCAAAGCGCCTCCGTGACAGTTTCGGCTGCAAAGTTTGTTTGGGTGAACGCGAAGTTACTTACTTACTTATTTAACTTGCATGCACATTTCTAGTACCAGGTTCTAGTACTAGCTTCAAGCACTAGAAACTTATGTCGTGTGCACTGGGCTTATAACCAGTATCATTTTAGAGATATGACCCTTCAGAGCATTAACCCGATGGATGTGAGGATTTGGTTGAGAATGAGTTTGGTTCGGTTTTTAAAAAAATGCGGTTCGGTTCGGATATTATAGTTATTTACTACTCATGTAATAGCCGAGTAGTTAATTTACAGCAAATATTACAGCAACAGCAGATGACATAACTGACGTCACTCACAACAACGACAACAAGTAAATAATGTAATTGCATTCTAAAATCTATAAGCTAAACTCTGTTTCGGTCGTGGTTTTAAACCGTTTTTTATTTGCACATTTACTGCAAGTAAAGTTACTTTTGTTCACTTTTTGTTTGAATCCAGATTGCACGCAGTTTCTATCAGAAAACCATCCGAACGGATGTCAAATTTTGGGACGGTTCAGTTTTTAAAAACCGAGTCCGAACCGAATTTTGGTTTTCCGCACCTCCCTAATTAACCCTTTGGACTAATAAACCATCATTCACTGTCTTTCCCGTCACCCAACCAACCAGTGCCAAAGAACATTCGGCATCAAAACAAACATAAATAATAATAATAATAAATGTCAACGTAATCTGGAATTTAACGACACAAAAGTAGACGAGATACAACGACAATGCAGGCGAGCACACGTACAATATGACTACTGTGACTGTGCTGTCGACAAGGTAGATGTCTACAGGATAACAAAGCTCCACACAGCTACGTTGGACCGTTGGACGCATGGAAGCTCGGCGACGCAGCGAACTGGACGAGATGAGCAACGAATACATTCCGTGTTTACCAATTGAAGACGATGGATTCGGGCTGCGGCACACGTGAAATATACGCAATTATTACAGCTGTTAAATTAACGCGTTAACAAATGCGTTATAGAATTAATTGTGATTAAAGAAATTAACGCCGTTACAAATTTTGTACGAAAACATGCCGAAAAGACAGCAATCGTCCATTTCTTTCGTTTTCAAAACTTGATTTCACTTATCAGATGAAATCAACAAATTAATTTAATCAACCAATTCAATATTATTCATTATTCAATCACAAAATCGTCAAAACTCAAATTGTCAATTGTCAATAAGTTCAGTGACCTGCACTAATCAGTCGCTGTAATCAGTCGTCAGTACTAGCAGTAGACTAGCATTCAACGGCAATGGGGCGACGACATCGACCTGCACTAATCAGTCGCTGTAATCAGTCGTCAGTACTAGCATCAGACTAGCGTTCAACAGCAATGGGCCGACGACGTCTACCTGCACTAATCAGTCACTGTAATCAGTCATCAGTACTAGCAGTAGACTAGCATTCAATGGCGATGGGCCGACGACGTCTACCTGCACTAATCAGTAACTGTAATCAGTCGTCAGTACTAGGAGTAGACGCGTTCAACAGCAATGGACCGACGACGTCTAACTGCAAATGAGACACAGAGAAACTGAAAAATGTAACAAACAAAATGTGCGTTAAAACCTCTATTAACGCGCGATTAGAAAAATTAATCGCGCGATTAGAAAAATTAATCGCGCGATTAACACGATTAAAAAAATTACTCGCTAGACAGCTCTAGACTATACCTAGTACCTACTGAATTGTTCAGATGAAAAAATGCACAAAGCTGTATTACGCAATCATATTTACAATTTAACTGTTACCAATACAAACTGCATAATCCATTTACACTTACGAAACCAAATTAAGCGTAAGAACAAGCAACTAATGAAAAATTCCACTACCTTTCTGCGTGGAAATGCAACATTCCAGCACGACGACGACGTCTTAAAAGCGCTAAAAACAAAACAGTCACACAATTCTCTGTAAAAATAAATAATATGATTAATATAATCTAATTCAAAATTTAACTTAAGTTGCCTTTAGTTCTGTTTGTTTACACCCAATTTTAATTTTTCGTGGCTGAAAGCTGCATAGCTGGCTTTCTTTCATCCTATACTGTATTACTGTAATCACTTTGGGGGTCCGAATGATTGATCTTTTGGGAAGAATTCCGGCAAAATCCAACCAATCCAGACCAAATAGGCCTACGATGCAAATGCACATGTCAAGGGTAGACAACGTTCATCGAATTTTGGGTGCAAATAAGCTGAGTGAGGCAAAATGAGCAGCTTGAAGGAGTCCTGCACAGCTGGGGTTTTTGTCCGCCAAACCAGTCGACCGTGCAGCAACTTCCCAATGGTTGACTTTTACCAAATTTGGCCACAACACGTGAGTCCATGTCCCCTCAAAACGTACTGGAACGCATTTTTTGAAAACTTATGAAACATTTTTGAACACTTTCCATTTACCGTATTGGTTATTTGCCTCCAAAAAACCTCAAAATTGAACGCACCTTACTCTACAGCCCACGGGACGCAATGCACAGAGATACTGTTCACTCTCGGTTGTACCAGTAGTCCAGTGGCCAGGGAGTTTCTGAGGTAATCAACTATTTTGTACGTGTACGGTTTCAGAGCTAGAGTAACAAAGTTCCCCATTTTTGCATTTTTGCCTATTTTCCCATATTAAATGCCTAAAATGTTCCTCCGGTGACAGCCAGGGGTTACATGACAGAATGCTTCCGGTTACTCCATGTAGTGGTGGAAGGTCCATAGGGGTGCATTTTGCTAGTGAGGCTTCCCTGCGACTTCTGGTATGGTAGCTACAGACCCCCAAAATTGTCCAAATTTTCATATATTGGAAATGCCTGTACTGTATACCAATGTTCCACACAATGCTACTATATGGCACATCAGATTTGGACCAACGGCTAAAACCGTGTCATTCCATGCAAGGATGTGTCATTATGCCTTTTGGGGGCACGAATGATGTTCCACTAAATTTTGAGAGCCAAACCCCCAAAAACTGAATTTATGGCCCCCATAAATAGGACTTTCAAGCGTGAACAACAAGAAATTCTAACGCTTATAACTTCAAGATTGCTATGCCAATCATGACGAAATTTTCACACGGAATAGCCACCATGAATGGGCATTTGTGGGTAGTCCCACCACTTCCATCAACAAAACCAAGATGGCAGACGGCAGCCATAATGACTTTTATAAAGTGCTAATATCTCCGTACTGGGTGACAATATTTTCACCCAATCTGGTAAAATCATGCAACATGGGACAGACTACAGACAACAACTGCAAGACGGCTTTCAGCCTACACTGTAGTCGAGAGCATAGTGACAACTACAACTTCTAGTTGTGTTTTCAGTTACTTCGGGTCCACAGAAAGCCCTGTAAAAAGAAAACACTGGGGACCAATGGAGCACGATTTTTCACCGGCCGGAAGCCCTTCCTATATTGCAAAAGGAGCCACATTCCATTATTTTAGCCAGCTGCAAACCTGGTCGAAAATCTGGTCACAGACTTGCGGGAGTGTGTCGCAAGCCGATCAAAAGCCTGCTGCAAACCTGACGATTTCTCCAGTCATGTGTGACATGACCTAGAAACCCGACCTATATGGAGGATGCAGATGCCATACGCTCGTTGTCAGCAGTTTAGGTGCCGCGACGATGTTAGCGGCCAAGAAGAAACGGAAACATTCTACATGGATGAAACAGTATATCAGAGACATTCTGATTATATTCCAGAACTGGAAGCCAATGATATGAGTAATAAGGAACGAAAATCCGGCTTCAACAGGTTCGCTGGCTGGCTCGAAACAGGTTTTTCTACATTCCACGAGCACAAAAACCAACAAACCTGCTGCGAACTTGCTGCATATTGAGACTGATGCAGCAGTTCACGACCAGTTTTTCGACCCGAAAGTCGAAAGCTGGTCGAAAACATGCACGAACTTGTCGAAAACCTGGTTAGGTTTGCAGCTGGCTAGAAAGATGGAATATGGCCCAAACCAAGCACATGAAGCACAAAATGAGTATAATTACAATATACTAATAGTCCACTATTTTTGTACTCCAACTTTAGCGTCAATTACAGTTACAGCCCTACAGCATAGGCCCTATTGCTGGCTTCTGAAAATTTCATTTTCATTTGGACTAGGCCTATATTGTTCATAAAATATTAATAAAGAAAAAGAGCACTGTTTACTTAAACTATAGTCATATTCTTTATAACTATCCCACTGCTTAGTGCTTATAGACAACACCCCACGGGGGGGTGATGAGGGGAGGGAAGCCAGGATAAAATGTCACAAACACAAATATGCAGTAAAGCAATAAGTCACGACTGTTGCTAACTTCTGAAAAGCACTCACAGTATATCGGCGCATCTTGACAGTCTGCGGAGCACCGCGGTACACATCCGGAATTGCACCCATCGGATACATGCTGAGCTTCACTGTGGCACGTCCACGCTTGGCTGTCTCAAAAGCGATCAGCTGACGCCAGAAGCCTTCATTGGGGCGAATAATTGGACGTATCTTCTTCAGCTCAAAGTATGCCTCCCGCAGCGTACGACCCTCATATTTCACTAGGTATGCCAGGCAGATGGTTACAGAGCGGCTGATTCCAAGAGCACAGTGGACTAGGGCTACTCCGCCGGCACTGCGAACTGCATGGATGCGGTCGGCACACCGGTCCATATGCTGCGCCATGTTGGCCGTAATGACGTCGTTGATTTCAAGTTTTATGAACTCTACGGAGCCGTCGGGTACATCAACATTTGGGATCTCGTAGGTCGCGTTGATGACCAGCGACACTCCGAGCTCCGTTAACCGCGACGGCGACAGAGATACGTAGTCGCTCAAGTACAGACTATCAAGCACGCGGGTGACATCCATGTGTGTCGCAAGCAGCTTCTCTACTTCTGATTTATACCCCGCCACCTCCCTCACTTCTGGATTCGACTTTGACTTTTCACCGAGCGAACCCAAAAGCGGGCGAGATGCATCTTCAGACTCTCCATAGTCCGAAACTGCTGCTGCTACAGTTGCTGACTTCATAAAACCCGACAACTTACGACCATCGTCTACCTTACTGGACTGGTTTAGTTTATTAGTTTCTGCATCCGGCTCGGTTGTAGACGAAAGAGATAACTTCGCTAGAATGGTTGCCTCATCATCATCTGTTATCATTTCAGACTCCTCTGTGTTGTAAGAATTAATATCAGCAACAGCATCAAGTGCATCATCTGAGAAGCGCACTCTGGCAATCCCTCGTTCGATATGTTCGTAGTCCGCAGGAAAACTTTCTACGTTTTCCATATCACAGTCAGCCACGCTAGCAGACCAAACTTCTTATCTACAAAAAATGAATAACATAATGCACAAAACTACGGAGGCTTGCAGACGTCAAGTTCTGCGAAAGTTTCGCGAAAATGTTGCGGTAAGAAATCACATCTGAAAGCCTATTCGTATGCATAACTCCTTTTGACCTAAGTATTATAATAACAATAAACAATATATATTTGAGGACATGGAAATACCCACGATAATTACTCCTTGAGGCCTGTGAGTACACACAGTGATTCCACCACAGTTTAGCTAATAGGCACAGTTGTTCAACTTCAGCCGAAATGCGTGACCGGAAGTGATTTAGCATGCAGCTAATTTTGGTAATCACGAAGACGGATATGATCAATCACATTTGCCAGATATTATCATCTTCTTTAAAGTTATTGTCAGCTTATTTTGCCAAAAAATGATTACTAAGTACATTATAAGTACAGTAGTAACTGCAATGTATGCATGTATTAGGAATACCAACCTGCATGCAAGTCAAGTTGGTCAACATTATATCCTACGTCCAAATTTTGAGTTATCAAAACGCGTCACTATCCCATAATTCCAACCGGCATGCGGTCCAATATAAAAGGCCGGTGGCAACCTGGCCACCAATGTGAGTCGTTTCACTGGTATATTATTTACACTGTGGATTCCATTGAGCAAAAGACTAATCCAAAAAACTGAAATGACCCACTGTTCAGGAGAGCCCAGAGTCTTTCTGTCTACTAGTCCACACTGTCAGCTTCAAAGGTATATGTGGCAGCACCATACAATGCACTGACTTTCAGGTTAACAAACCACACTGCAGCACTGTACTGAATTTGATGACATCTAAGCACCCAAATTTGCTGTATGTATTTACGAGAAGTTCCTCGGCCCTTTTCCTCGTACTCACTGTTCTGTTGTTCTGTTACACAAGATCAACTGTTCCATTTAGCGGAATCATCCATGATCTTGAACATGGCATGAAAATGGTGACTGTTTTGTGTGTGTTCTGAGTGTGTTTTGAAATGTCATGTCGCTATTAATTCAGTTTATGGTTAGGGTTACTATTAAAGTTAGGGTTAGGATGACAGTGTTGGCACCTGGGCTGGGCGCAAGAGCCACGATCTCACTTTAGATACTTTGACAACCAGAGGCCAAGTATGACTTATGTAAGTATTATTTCACTAACGGGGTCGTTAATGCTGGAACAGTATACTATAATTTCTAACTGCTATGTAAACTATGACTTCCGGTTCCGTGAAGTTCTGCTTGGAAATCATAAATCGTATCTTGATGTTGCCAAAATTTATCAAGTTGCGATTCAAAAGTGTTAATAGTTTCAGATAATACAACATACGGTAGTCAGGGAGACTGTTCCAAGCATTAACCACCCTCTTACTGAAATAATACTTATGTAAGTCATACTTTGCCTCTGGCTGTCAAACCATACACCCTAAAACAATACACCCTCAGTGTTGCACACAGAATCTTGTTAATTTCTACATTTCTATCCTCTCACTTGTCTGTAACGTAACATTCGCAACTTACATACTTTAAGACACTCCCTGTATGAGTGTTACGGTGAGATCGCCGATCTCTTTTTAGCACTGAACTTTCCATAAATTTCAGTTCTGTTTCTATATTAAGTTGTCGCCGTTTTTTTACGCATAATCAGCATCCATAAGTTAGCTTATTTATTTATTAAGCAAAAGCAAAGCAGGGGTAGTTTGAAGATAAGTAGGCGCAATCCCTGTTCTCCCTTTTTTAGTGTCAGTTATAGCGTAAACCGTCATAAAATAGGTTCTGGTTAAGAATCGCACCTCACGCGGTTCGCTCGGTTCACGGCAAACTACACACGCATGTGATACCTCGTTGGAAACAGCTATCAAAATGTTGCATTTTGACACAATTCGCAAATATG
>Ga0209149_1000879_pt1 | contig 13844 bp, 9 predicted proteins | sample WorMetTyACAVOLI2_FD_187423 | JGI IMG/M metagenome (GOLD analysis project Ga0209149, IMG submission 187423) | Marine gutless worms symbiont microbial communities from Max Planck institute for Marine Microbiology, Germany - Olavius algarvensis... ... | reverse complement strand
AGAGATTTCTATCTCTACTGTAGTCGCCCCATTCAACATCAATATTATTGTATTGTAATTGTCTACTACTGTTTTCTCTTATGGTGTTGGATGAATATTAAAGTTGAAAGTTGAAAGTTGAAAGTTGATATAGACGAGATGTAGCCAGGTAACGCGCTGACATCAACCCGGTTCTGGAAGAACGTGGTCGTCTGCAGCACAGCTGTTTGAGAGAAGCCGTCACGCTGGGTGGCAAAAGTGCCACGTCACGAAATAGACCAGGATGTATTTGCCAGGCGATGTCATAATCGAGCGAGTTCGACGGCAGTGGAGTCATTTGCCCACAAAACCATTCCACTTGATGTATAGTATACTATTGACTTACTTGACTTATTGCTGTGGCGACGCGGATGCTCGAAGCTTCACCAGGCTCCTGCACGCCGAAATATGGCGATGCTTCTTATGCAAGGATGTTGAAAATCTAATTAGGGCTTTTATTACTTATGTACGACCAATGCTTGGGTATTGCAGTCCAGTATGGTCCCCGGTATCTGTAAGTCTTATCAATTAACTTGAATCTGTTCAACGGCGATTCACAAAACGTCTACCAGGACTCCGTTCACTTAATCACGACGAGCGCTGTCATAGATTGGGAATAAACCGTTTGGAATTACGACGCCTACACGCTGATTTAACATTATGCTATAAAATCATTCATGGACTTGTTCTTTTATCTTGTAATATATTTTTTACTATTGTTTATGATCATACAACACGCGGCCATTCATTATTTGTTCCCTCATCGAGAGTAAACTGTAGGCAGCATTTTTTTCGCTGTTCGTGTAATTGATGTGTGGAACTCACTACCTGAAGACGTCGTCGCAGCAAAACAATTATCGTTGTTTGTAAATCGCTTAAAATGCGTTGATCTTAGCAAATTTTTACTTGGAAAGCGTTAATAACAATTCTTAAATTAATTTTTATTTAGCTAAATTTTCTTAAAATGTTTCACATGTTTGTGTGTGTGTATTTTGGAGTTATGTGATTGTAAATCATTTCAACTTTAGTATTATTTTTATGGGGCACGTGTAAGCGGTTAAACAGCCCTACGCGTACCTTGGCATCGAGCCCTATATTGTATGTGTTTTTAAATTGATTTGCTCTGTTTATATGTTTGCTCGTTTTGCTTAAATAAATTATGGATGGATGGATGGATGTTGAGTCGTCTCTGTTGCTTGATGAATGTCGATGTCCCGTTGTTTGCAGTCGTCCTTCACCACGTCAATCCATCTTTTCTTGGGTCTTCCTTGTCTTCTTGTCTCATGCACATATCCATGGAGTGCCAGTGTCGGATATCTAGTATGAACCATTCTTTGTACATCACCAAAATACTGCATTTGCCGTTGCTGTATGCGATTGCTACGTCCTGGAGTAGACCAACCCTATCACACACCTCTTTATTCCTGATCCTGTCTCTGCGAGTTACTCCTGCAATTCTCCTCAAACAGGACATTTCAAATACCCGTAATCTGTTTTCCTGTGTTTGCTTCCAAGTATAAGTTTCAGAGTTGTACATCAACACACTGAGTAGCCTACCATTGTATATACTATGCGTCTCTCAAATTGGTTACGTTTACTCGGCCGGAATACATTACCTACAAACTTTATAACTGAGCCGATGTTATTGTCTGCGTTTGCCGCATCACACATACAAGATGCCAGTAGGTAAAACGGAATAATTTTGATAACGAGACTAAGGTTACATTGACATCAGCTGACAGACAGATCCTATATGCCAGTTTTGGGTTTCACTTGCCGACACATTTTGACCATAGATGTATAAACTACGTCACACCCTCAACAAGCTGGTAATTATAAGGTACCATTGTATATACTATGCGTCTCTCAAATTGCGTCCGGTTTACAGCTAAGACTACGTAATTCTGTCGAGCCGTTACATTGACTGACACGTTCTACTTGATGCGTAGAATGTTTTTTTGTGTCGAGAGATGCATGCATGACGAGTGGACATCTTAGCGGCGTAGTTGCTGGTGGAATGACTGACACGAAGTTAATTACTTGAAATCCAAACTATTTTGGTTCGGATCTCATCGTAATTTACCGACAATTACTCGTAAATATCTGTCAATTAGAGAAACCAGCAACTAGCCGTCGTGTGTGGCCCTGGTCTCCATATAGACGATACGATACGATACGATTGTGTGTATTTTACGTGCAGTAAAAGCTGACGGGTAGCCAGCTTAGTACACCACACGGAACAAACAAAAAATTAAAATATGAAACTAAAAATAAACCGATGAGCGTGATAGGTTCGGTCCAGTCCCATTGTCATGGAGGCAGCTGTCCATCAAACAGCGCGTTGCCAAGGTATACGTGCCTCAACGTCGACGTCAGATCCACCGATGTCTCGGGCTGGACATCACGATCCCGTTAATTCTGGAACTAACTTACCATGTCGCAGGTAGATTACTGCAACTCAGTGATAGTTGGCGTTCGATTCGACCACTTCATGTCGTTGAAAACGCTGCAGCATCTTACTGCTGTTCTGACTGACTACCAGACTGCCACCTGATCCAGTATAAACTGTGCTGTATCGTGCACTCATTTTTTGAAACGAAAGTTGTCTGACAAACATCGTATACAGTTTATTGGGGCGGCAGTTTTTTTCAGAGACAGTTGCTCAGATCCTGATCTTCGGACAACGCCGACAACAGACTACAAACTTCAGCGTGAAGCGCACTACATGAAAACTTCGTTGCTGCATGAGTCGGGACTGCATGGACTTCAGGAGGTCGATGTTGGAAACACACCTTAGATTAGCTTTTAGTGTGCACGGACTATTACAATCGTGTTTTACCTACTTATGAAATTTATTATGTGCACAGTTAAGCGCAGTAGGCCTACAGATCCATTACGATGACGGTGGTGGTAATGTGACTCTCACTTACTGGCCTATACCCATATAGGTCTACGTTCATCCGTACGATTTTATTGCCGCGCGGTGCTATACATCAGAGATGGGAAAGAACCATCACTACTAGGGTTCGGTTCTGTTCGTTTTCTAACAAAAGTAAGGGTTCGGTTCGGGTTCGGTTCTTATATTCTCAGTTTTGAGTTCGGTTTGTTCGGTTCTATATGAGTTTGGCTGTTTGACAAGTTTAAATTTAACTGTAGGCCTACCTCAGTGATCACACGCTGACGAATGTTGTGCATTGACTGCAAATGTACCGGCTAATCTACAAATTTGTCGAACCCAACGAGAACCTGGGTCAGAAGGTTCGGGTTCGGGTTCGTCACATTGATGGGTTCGGTTCGAGTTCTAAATGTTTTCTCCACGTGAGTTCTATTCTGTTCGTTTTTTTTTCTCCAAAATGTGGGTTCTAGTTCGGTTCGGGTTCGGTTCTCACCCATCTCTACTATACATAAGCTCGACTTAATATAAGCGGCGCTATAACAAGTGTCCAGATCTTTACCTTTACCATTAGCGAACGTACCCATGGACAGACGGACACAGTGCAGTGCGTAATGTGGTCTCCTGTGGGAGGACCCGCCCCATAATAACTTTCATCATCATCATCATCATCACTTTATTTATTCCGTTCACATATTGCTGTGAAATAAGACAAAATGACATAAAAACACTTGGAATGAAAAAGGACAACAATGCAACAGGGTGCACGTTACGAGTCACAGTTATGTTTATTTGATAATCTATGAAATAACTCGAGAGTTGTTTTTAAACACAAAACCTTTGCTTTCAAGTTCATAAAACCTCGCGTTATTTCATCAGTTTATTATCGCATTGTTTATTAGTTCGTATACGATAAACATTATGAACTGTAACTACAGAACTGATAACATTAACGGAAGAAATACACTGTGTCCAGAAAAAAGTGCCCCCCAAATATGTCTAAATTTCTTCAAAAGTACAGAACTTTATGTAATTATCATTTAACAGCATAAGTAAGCATCTAATTACAATAAAACGACGAATTTTTGAGATAATCCGTCTTACCATCATTGAAATATTAGCAATTATAAATTGGTACTCGAAAATTGCAGTTTCCAATATTGTTTACTTACTGACGTCAATATTGCTCACTCTGACGTCGACATTGATGCACTTTTCACTTTATCAAAACAGCATGGTTATCAGTAGCGTACTCGACTGCGAGAGTGTGTGAATGCTGACGGTGGACATTTTGAACACCATTTGTAACCATGATTGCTTTGCGTACTGTTGATTCGATTTAACACTGATAGTTTCGCTTTGGAAAATTGCATTTCATGGTGTGTCGCTGAAAGCAAATAATAATATCACGACCCTGAAACTAAACTCACTTGCAATTTGGCACACAATGTTCAAATGGATGTCAGTGTGTTCTCTGTAATTTTCAATGATTTATGTTCAGTATTAACAGTGTTACTGTACTTTACTAACTGGGGGGGGGCGCTTTTTTCGGGACACGGTGCAATGGTTCGCAATTCTTTCCCTGTCCTCGTGCCCGAACTTAGCCATCGTGCAATAAGTGCAAACACATTTGTCACTGTGCAGCGACATTCTCAGTAAGTACTTAAATCGATTACTGCATCGTTTGCCCGACATTGTAATTTACGGCACGAGTTGCATCTCCCATCGGTCTTTTTCGTCGCGAAATTAAGCTAAACCAGCTGTCTCTGTGCGCTGACAGAAGAAGCATTTGCATTTCCTAACAGAAAATTTCGTCTCCGTATTTTGATAATAAACGAACGTAAACTTTATTATTTTAGGCTTATTTATCGTAAACTTGATCTGTTTTGGGTAGTTGTTTCACTATTTTAGACAGATTTATATAACATATATTACGTTGTAGAATAAATTGGCTACATATGAACACACGTTGTCACCTGTCCCCGGCCCAGAGCTGATGGGTCATATTTTGTGACCCATGACCCACGTGACCCATCACTCAACTGACCCATGACCCATGTGACCCATGACACACGATCCATGACTATGTCTGATATGCCTACAATTTTTGCCGTGCGATGCTATGCATAGCGCGGCTATTGCTGGCATGCGGTGTCCGTCTGTCCGTCCGTTAGTCTGTCTGTCATGTTCGTGAGTTGCGCCAAAACGAATAAAGATATCTTCGAAATTTTTCACCATGTAGCCGAGCCATTCTAGTTTTTTTTCTGTACAAAACGGGGTGGCGCTATTCCAACGGGAACCCCCTTAACGGGGGCGTCAAATGCAAGGGGGTGTGAAAAAATGGACGATTTTCGACCAATATCTCGCTGTATCTCAGAAACGGTTATAGTTAGATGAGCACACGCAGCGAGACAATTTGTAAGCATCGAATTCTTTTTCCATTCATACAACATATAGCGTGATTGCCACAGGGGCGTCCCCAGGGGAAACAAAAATGTGGTAAAAATGGCGGTTTTTGGACTTACGCATTGACTTAAGCATCGTATAACTAGGAAACTATTGAAAATAGATAGATACATGCTGCAAGGGGTTAAGCAAGCATTGAATTGTCTTTCCATCCATGGGAAATATTGGGTGATAGTCGCAGGGGCGTCTCCAGGAGAAACAAAAATGTGGGCTGCGGTACGTGAAAACGGCGATTTTTGCACTTCCGGTTCGATTAACCGTGAAACTGTTGAAGATAGATGGGTACATGCTGAGAAACAATTTATAAGCATCGAATTCTTTTTCCATCCATACAACATTTAGCGTGATTGCCCCAGGGGCGTCCCTATGGGGAAACAAAAATGTGGGCTGCGGTACGTGAAAACGGCGTTTTTTTCACGTTTGTGGATCATGTCAAAACGAATAAACATATGTTCGAATTCTTTTCACCATCGGATAGCCACATTATTCTAGTGTATAGAAGCTATACAGACACGAAGCATCGCGCGGCCTCTTTGCGACAGCAGAGCTTCTTATTTTAATGTCTCATCAACACGTTGTGACATACACAGGTTATTTTATAGTGAACCATAAACACACTGTCGTAATTTGTAACGAGCTTATATAGAACCTTTTAGCAAAAGATTAAAAATTAATTACCGGTTATTGTTTTATTCAAAATTTTTACCACAGTCGAGCAGATGAAATAATTAATTCTTTGGTACGTTGTTCACATTTTATAGATTAACTCATAACTCAATAGGTCACGGATACTGACCCATGACCATGTGACCTATACAGATCTGTTGACCCATTTGACCCATGACCCACTGATCTAATGACCCATTGTTAGCTCTGCCGCGGCGGGTACTGTTTTTAGGTGCGACATAAAGCAAAGCAAAGATGTGTAATGGGCGTAGGCATGTGCCTCTATGCTCAGCTTGTGCAAACGAAAAATAGGCCTAAGCAGTGCAAAAGTGCAATTATATTATAATGTTATCATCCGCATTTATCTGAGTTCTGTTCCCGACCCCGGTTAACTCAACCTTATAATCATATAATATATGCTGGTGTTGCCAAAATATATCTAGTCTTCTTTTGAAAGTGTCTGTTGTATCTGCTGATATTACTATTTCTGGCAAGCTGTTCCACACATTTACAATTTTGGGTGCAAAAGAAAATGTTCTTAAACTATAGCGATATTTATTATTTACTAATTTTAGGCTATGACCTCTAGTTATACTATCTTGCTGCTTTTTCAGGTACAAATTCACTCTACTATCATTTTATTAGTCAAGATCTTGTAACTTCAATCGAATTACCTCTAATACGTCTATATTTAAAAGTTGGCAATTTTAACCTTTTGAGTCTATCTTTAAAAGTGCGGTTCTTAATACTAATAACTAATTTAGTTGCACGCATCTGAACTTTTTCGAGATCTTTGATTAATCCAAGTCTGTGCGGATTCCATACTGAATTTGTATATTCTAAATGCGATCTTACCAAGCTCTTAAAAAGCATAACAAAAGTGTCTTCCTAAATATGAATAACCAGTATTAATATTTTCTTTGCAGTGTTGCACAATGTTTAATTCACTGTCGAATATCACCCCTAGATCTTTCATGTGTTCAAGTCTTTCTAACTGTGTACTAGGCCTTGTACAGAGTAGATATGATTACCGGCAGGCCAGCGCGAAGCGCAGCCATGCCGGTTTTGTTTTTACTCAATAGTCCAAAAATAGGTTTTTTCGCCCCGCATAGGCGACACGTTTCCCCGATAAACGTGAAGTTTGGCACGAGAAGCGGACCGAGGTGCCAAATTTCACGTTTATCGGGGCAGAAATGTGGGAATGCAGCCCCAAAACTGTCAAAATTTCGAATTTTGGCCATGCCCTCAGCGGTCACTCGTTTGCACAATTTTTACGAAATTATCAGATTTTATACGCGTCTAAGGCAGCGTCTATAGGCAGCTTTTAAGTTTTTAATTCGGTCGCTTTCAGGGGACAAACAACCAAGTTATAAGCATTTTCCCGCCGTGGGGGCATTTTCCCTCACATTTTCAATAGCCCCTAGCGGCGAAAATACTGATCGGATCAAAAAACGTTAGGGGAAGCTAAAATGGTACGGATCTTCTCTATCACCACGCCAATTATGGTTGGGATTGTGGGTCGCGCGCCGGGTGTAGACGAAAAAGTGTGATGTTTTTTGTCTGCTTGTTTGTTTGTTTGTCACACTTTGGAATTACAAAGTTTGTGATAACGGAAACGTCATGAAGCAGTATTATTATCAAAACAAATATAGTGTTATTGCATGCAGGAAGGTTTGTAGTTGTGCAACTATACTCAACTTTTTCTGTGGACCCCAAAAATTTTTGCATATGGGCAAATTTTCGCATTTTTTTCGGCTGTAAGCCCACATTTTTAAAATCAGAACGGTGAATTTTGGTATGAGGGGTGCGAACGTGGGACTCCTTCCACCGAGCCAAATTTTGTGAAAATCGCTCAAGGGGGTATACCCCTTTTGGGCAAATTTATACCAAAAAATAATAAATTTTGGCGATTTTGGGGGCTGTAGGCCCACTATTTTAAACCCACAGTGGTGAACTTTGGCATGAGGGTGCGAACCAGGGACTCCCTCCCAAAGCCAAATTTTTTAAAAGAAATGGCTTAAAGGCAAATTTATACCCAAAATTATTAATTTTGGCGATTTTGGGTGATGCAAGCCCACATTTTAAAAGTTACAACGGTGAAATTTGGCGTGAGGGTACGGACCTGGGACACCTTCCGCCTCGCTTAATTTTGTAAAAATTGCTCGGGGAGATTTGTCCCTTCTGGGGAAATTTTTTTACCAAAAATTCGAAATTTTCGCGATTTTTAGTTACATAAGCCCACATTTTTATACCAATAATGTTAAAATTGTACTTAAGAGAACGGACGGACTTGAGAATCCATTAACCAAACACATTTTCTTCAAAATCGCTCAAGAGGCCTGCCGGTATTGCATTGCCCGCGGCGATGATGCATATTGATTTCTAGTTTTTATTTATGTTTCGTCCAAAGAAAACTGTTTTGCATTTTGGGATGTTCAACTTTAATAACCATTTATTAGACCAATCTTGCAAAGCATTCAGTCCTAACTGTAAAGCTTTATGATCTTCGTCACAGATGACATGCTTAAACAACTTTGCATCATCTGCAAAAAAGTAGATACGGACAAACTGTTCACAAATTTCTGGTAAGTCATTTGTGTAAATAGTAAATAGAACTGGGCCAATGATAGTATACCTTGTGGAATCCCGCTAATGGCATCTGTCCATTCGGAGTAGCAACCATTAATTTTAACTCTTTGTTTTCGATAACACAGGAATGACCCAATCCATTGGATAACATTTACGTTGAGATTATAACTCTGCAATTTTTTTCAATAATAAATGATGTGGTACCTCATCAAAGGCCTTTTCAAAATCAGCATAAATTGTGTTAATCTGTCCCCCGTTTTCTAGTGCGGTTGTCCATTCCTCCATAATATGCAGTAGCTGTAACATAGTGGATCGGCCTTTTAAGAAACCAAACTGGTTCTTGCTAAAAAAGATGGCTGTAAAAAAATTCTTAATTATATAATCCCTTATAAATTGTCCCACGATTTTGCACAGAATACTCATAAGACTAATTGGCTTATAATTGCATAGTTCGGACTTTTTGCCTTTTTTATAGACAGCAGATATGGCATTTTACAACATTTATGGCATTAACCCAATCATGTGGCAATTCCTTTAGTTTAAGGGAAGCATCAAATATAAGTTTTAAGGGGTTAGTTATTTTAGTCCTAGTTTCATATAAAATTCTGGGATGTAGTCCATCAGCTAGCCCTGGTGATTTTGAGACATTAAGTTTCTCAAACATTTTCAATATTTTTTGTGGGTTTGTCCGCGGTTCCGTGGTCTGTCCGTCAGTCCGTCAGTCACGCAAAGTGGTCGGATTTACTCCAAATAAAGATCAAAATGTTCCTCGACGGTCTTTCTATTGCCCCGTTACATTTTGACTTGAAAGGTAAAACGTCAACGTCAAGAACGCAAAATGCCGAAATTGTTTTGTTTCGGCGGCAACTCCATCGCATGGTCCGAGTTACTTCAAGTACCGACCACAGTGTTCCAATTCCGAGGCGGGTACGCTTGCTGTGCCTTGCACTGCAGATTTTGTTGTTTGCTACTGTTCTGTTGACATCTTTCATTCGTTGTTTGATTGCAGATCGGACGTAACGTCTTCACGGTGAAAGAAGAACGTGCTGGGTCCGGCATTTAATCGTATACTTCGCGCTAATCTTTGAACTCTGATCGACCCGGCCGGCCACCACCAAGACTAATCATGTCCACGGTCCCGACGGCAATGGTCGAGGGAGAAACGATGCCGCTGGAGTGGGTAGAGGCGGTCGACGGTTCGTGGCTGTTGCCGATGTGCAACGAAACGCAGTTTTCCGACGTAGACAACTGTTCCAGTCCGATAATGCTGCCTCTGTGGCCCATCGTCGTTCACGTCCACGGACTCATCTCTCCGGCGGTCATTCTCTTCACCATCGTCACGAACATACTGGTCAGCGCCGTGCTGCTGCGGCCCTCCATGCGCTCGGCAACCAACGGGTCACGCCCGGTACAGATGGCGTCCTGATGCGTGGAATTACCCAACGTCACGGTCGTTGGCTTGATCACGCTGACAGCGTCACGTCATGGTGGAACTGACCTCGCCAGTGCTATCGACGTCACGTGTCGCTAGACAAGTCGCGGTATAAATGGACACTGGCGTCATATTATGCGGGTAATTACCCAACGTCATGATCGTCAACATATCAGTTCGGTTAAATTCAGCTCCGTACTCTCGGTAAACAGTCCCAAGGGCGCCGTGACTCATCACGGCGTCATGGTGCGTGGAATTACCCAACGTCACGGGGTCGCTGGTTCCCATGAGTCCATGCGCTCGGCAACCAACCTGATCCTGGTGGCGATGGCACAGTCGGACATGTTGACCGGACTCTGGCCTCTGCCGTGCTACGTCTATTTCTACACGTTCGAACGCGCAGCCGAGTACGTCCCGTACGCCTGGTGCTTCGTCTACAATTGCCTCGCAGAGTACCTGCCGACCATCTGTCACACGGCGTCCATCTGGTTCACCGTCGGCCTTGCCGTGCACAGGTATGCTATCGTACCTGCATTAACTCATACCACGTGAAAAATGCCTATACAGGTAACCGAAGATACCCCCTGGACACATTCCAATCGGAAAACTGGACCAGCCGTGGTCGTCATTGATTGCCAACAATTCTTCGGCTTTTTAAGTCATCAAATTCTTACACAAATTCATGACCAGTGATAACGGTATTTGCCTGTTGTTCGAGCGTTAAGCTTATGCCAAAATTGGTATAAACAAAATTTTCTCAACGTTTGGTAACGTCTATTTAGTTTCAGACTTGAGGTGTGCTATTAATGAACTGTTCTGTCAGTCACTGTTAGTAAGTTCAAGTTGTGATTAACTCTAGTTACTATCTAGAGGTAAACTTGCTGTTTAAGCTTATTTGTCATCTGCGTTTGTTTTGCTTTTATTACCCGCGGAGAAAATCCCCCTGAGATGACCCCAGTCGGTTATGGTCTGGACCTCGCTTCGTGGGTCGGATAGGATCAGGAGTACGGGAGCACCACCCCGAACACTGTGCATTGCCTCACATTTCTCTTTGTGGCTGCCAAAATAGCAGCTGGATCTGACACCGAGAAGAACTGAGTATATTTATAGTTCCACTTTGTTCAATATTATTCATCGTCTTCTTCGTGTGTTGTCGCTGCTTGTAGATACATCTGTGTCTGTCACTCAATGCTGGCCAAGAAGTTGTGTACGATCAAAAACGTGGTCCGCGCTATCATCATAGTCTACGTTATTGCGATCCTGTCGCAGCTAACGCGCTTCATCGACAAGTACTATCAGGCGGTGACGGTGTCGTCGAAGGTTCACGGACCGAACGTGACGGTCGTCGGATGCGTAGAGGTTCACGCGTCCGTCGTCAGGAACAACATGGATCTGTATTACCACGTCTACTACTGGTTCCGCGTCATCTTCATCCACCTCCTTCCATGCTACTTCCTTTCCGTAAGTCAGTCGACCACCACGACATGGTGACGCTGACGACTTCGATGACGTTGTTTCTATCATGACTTCGTCATCTTCATTCACCTCGTTCCCTGCTCGATTCTTATCGTCCTCAACGCGCTGCTTGTCCGCACCATGCGCCAGGCACAGCGACGCCGCCGCCAGTTGCTCGCGCAGAACCGGAAGTCTGAGTGTCGACGCCTGGCGGAACGAAACATGACGACGATGATGTTGGTCGTCGTCGTCGGAGTGTTTCTACTCGCCGAGCTGCCCAACGCGGTCCTCTTCATCGTCATGATCGTCGACAACACCTGGTTCTACCTGGCACCTTCCACGGCACCGTTTAACTTCGACAACACCTGGGAACTTCAGATTCTGACCGCAGAGTCTTCATTTCTGGCGCCGCTGCTGCTGAATCTGTTCATCCTGCTGAGCTATCCGCTCAATTTCTTCATCTACTGCGCGATGAGTCGCCAATTCCGCGACGCGTTTCGCGAACTGTGCTGCCTGTGCTGCGGCGGCGCGGCGGCCCCGGCCCACGGCAACGCCGACGCCACGATGTACGTGACGGTCGCCCTCACCGACATGGGAGACGACCGCGCCGGCTCCGGTCGACAACAAAGCAGCGCTCGTAAACAGAGCAAGGTCTGAACGACGCGCAGAAGAGCTCACAACACTTGAAGGGATCGATATTTGATCCAATTATCGCCTAGAACTGCGTCGAACCGCAGTAGAACTTTGGTTAGAAATTAAGCGCGACTCTACAAACTCAGACTGAAAGACAATTCAAGAACATGTATAGTCGTGAACTAGTCAATGTTTAGTTGCGTTTACTGTTTTCTTAAAGATTAAAGTAAAGTGAAGTGAAGGTTACGGTTATGGTACAGCGGGATGATATGTCTGTTAGTGCCGGATGTAGATGCCCACTGAAGAATTAAATTACCGGAAACACGAATAACGTGGTTATCGTTCGAATAATCGTGCTGCTAAAATTATTTAGAATCTTTATTCACCATAATATGGTAGTAAATAACAATAAAGAAACAAAACTTCCTTATTTCGGCTTACTGAAGGACACAGACGTCTAACGTCGCTAATCTCGTCTTCGTGTATTTCAGGTAACAAGAACTTGTGACATCATTTCGGCCTATCTTATTTTCTTGTAATTTTTCATACAAAGCGGTTTTCTCTGACGACGAATTTAGAGCATATTTCTAATCGTGTGCAAATGAGTGTTCATCATCATCGTCACTGTAGAGCCGCATATCTGAAGCTGAGCCAGACGTTTCGTTTCAATTAACCTATGCCGATATATTGTATGTCCCGTGTTGGGCGCCACGCTGACGACACTGATCGATCGATAGTAACTAGTGATTTGCAGCATTAGCCGGTTTATGAACCGAAGGAACCGTATATCCGGTTGCATTTACCCGGGTACCCGGACCCGCGGTTTCAAATTCTATCTGACCTAAGTAATTAACGAAAGTAAGTAACAAAAACCACAGCTTGGGGGGTCGGGGCATTACAAATTATGATATTGGTGGTTTCACTGACTAAGGCACTATGAGTAATTGAACGACTTGTGAATGTGAAGTCGAAAGTACATTAGAGCTACAAGACTGTTTGACGTCGTGAATAGATGCAAATACAGGACAAAATTGGTGGTATTTTGTAGTGACTTTATGGACATGTTACGGCGCCTTATAAGTTGTCGTATTATTATTATTATTATTATTATCGCGGTGAAAAACCGGGTAGTAATTACCCGGATTTGGAACCGGTTCCTACTATAAATTACTAATATATATTCATCTTTATTCACCATTCATGGTAGAAGCAAAATGATAATAATAAAAAAATAATAACAACTTAACTAGAACACTTAACTAAACATGACGGTGGTATAACACAGTAATGGTAACGCGAGGACGAGCGACAAGCTGTAATGTTGATAATGGTGCATGTTGGCAGATGGTTTGCCGGAAATAACCCTCCTGGATAAACCCTCGGGGAACCCCCTCTCTGGAAATACTAACTTAACTCTAACCGTAACGTGAACCTAGCCCTAACCTTGTTTCTGGGATCTCGCTCACCGCAACAGGCATCCTTATAGATGACCGCAACATGCCGAGTGGTGGAAGGATGACCGAGTGGTAACGTTGTTGTCTAAGACGGTAACCGGAGATAACCCCCCCCCCTTGGAAATGCCCCCCGGAGGTAAGCCTCCAACCCTCGTGTACTAGTTAATCTTAGGGTCAGGAATATGGGTTAGTGTCAGTTTCCAGATAATTCCCGCCCCGTGAGTCGGTTAGGGTTAGG
>Ga0209149_1000878_pt1 | contig 13857 bp, 13 predicted proteins | sample WorMetTyACAVOLI2_FD_187423 | JGI IMG/M metagenome (GOLD analysis project Ga0209149, IMG submission 187423) | Marine gutless worms symbiont microbial communities from Max Planck institute for Marine Microbiology, Germany - Olavius algarvensis... ... | reverse complement strand
CTTCAAGCGGCTCCGGAAGGTAAGTAGTGACGGCGCGTCCCTAACAGCTGGCGGGAGGCTGTTCCAGGCGCGTGCAGCTGCCACGGGAAATGCGCGGTCGCCGAGCGTCGAGCGTCTGGTAGACCTAACCACCAGAGTCGGAGAGTCAGCAGACCGGAGTTGACGGCGGGTACGCGACAGCGGAAGTTAGCTGGAGGTCGTCGGCGAGGTACGACGGTGCCGTGCAGACACCGGTAGACCAACACACATAACCTGAACTTGACACGCTCCGGGATGCGCAACCAGTGAAGGTCCTGGAGCAATGGGGTGATGTACTGTCTAGACTGCACCAGAACAGATTAATTGCTATAGGCTGCAAATATGAAATAGACTTTTTGTCAAATAATTATGTATGTGTTAAAGAAGCTGTGTGGCGAGTCTTTGCTGGAACTGTGACTTTGTAATACTTTTTATCTCTATTTTATGTATATGTATTGTGAGTATTTCATTGTCTGCTGCCAATGGCGTAATAAACGATGATGATAATATCGCGCCAGAATGCACCAAAATAAGCCATTTCAAAGCACCAAGTCAAACATTTATCTTGGCAGGAGGAACAGCAATTTGATAGAAGATGCGTGATTGCCGCGCGATATGCACAAGCGCGGCCTATGCTGTCTGTCTGTCTGCGTGTGTGTCTGACATGTTCACGCATTCTGTCAAACCGAGCAATCGTATCGTCAAACTTCGTTCACCGTCGGGTAGCCACACCATTCTAGTTTTTCCGTACCAAACGTCATTGCAATATTCCGACGGGACCCCATAACGGGGGCGTTGAATGCAGGTGGGTAGCATGTCTGACTCCATCGCGTGCTGTGAACCGTTTCAGCGGCAAATACAATACAATTAGCTGTGACGGATCATGGCGAGTTGATGACACTAATCGCTGGTAAGCGGCGGAGTTTGTTGATGGCGGGAGACCGTGAAATGACGACGAAGTGTGTGACAAAAAAACCTCAACGTTACGCCGAAAACAACGTCACGCAGTCGTAAATCTGAAGCCTGAGTAACAGTAATAAAAGACTCCGCTTGAGGTATTATTTTGTTGAGGCTAATTACTGACGGACACAAAGCATCGCGCGGCCTCTCTACAACAGCAGAGCTACTTGTTTTATTACCGTTATAGCGTTTCAGAGACATATACATGTATACAGCTAGAAAATCATGAATTCCTCATATGCCAACTCACGCCATATGACGTCCCAGACAAAGCCTACAGTCCCCTCCCAGATCCCTTTCCCGGTGGGGAGGGGAAACGCTCCGGACTACGGCGCCTCGATCCTCGTGCCTTCGGCACTTATCCCCCGTTGAAAAATCATAGATCCGCCACAGATGTCGATGTCATTCTCACACACTGATGTCTAGCATACTGCATTGTAGCACTAGCTGCAGATAGTGATACAAAAGTGCTGATACTGATACAAAACATTTAAGAGAAATTAAAGATCCAATACACACCATCCATTGGTTAGTTAATTCCCATCTATGAAAACATGTCGTTCTCAAATGGTTTTGCGGGCCATGTATCTACATCAACTTCTCTTGGCAAAACTACTCGTTATGGATGAGATTTTATGCAATGCTGCAGCACTGCGGTTACCAGCAACTGAGAGTTATGCAGCTTATCGTCTCGGACTGCTGCTGCTGGAGTGCTGAGGACGACGTTGATGATGATAATGATGATGATGACAATGTAGACTCGGCGTCGTCGAGTGAATGGCGAGCGGTATAGTGTGTAGATAAAGTGGCGGCCGTCCGTTCGTCCGTTGCACAGCAGCTTATTCAATATTCACTATGACCGCAAGTGGATGTTGAGGTCTGCATCGCAGTGTGACTAGGACGTAGACAGACAGACAGACGCACAAACGAACGGACAGAGAGAGTCAACGCATAATGAGAAGTGGGTCTCTACCTTTCTCATCAAACCTTATTGAACGCGCCGTTGACAGCGCTAATGTCGTCGTTCGCTAACGCTTGCTTGTCGCTAAAATATTATATTGCGTTCTTATGAAGCTACAGACTTGAGATCTAACGACCGCTCCATATCATTTGATGCCTCCGCTGCTAGATATCGGGACGTACAACGGGGCAGACAGTGAAACATAGTAGCCTATGCTGCGCATAGCTTGGTGCAGAGTGCAGAAGCACAAAGATATTATTGTATTTACCGCACGTTGCAATAAAAGACACAGTTTCACTCTGTTCGTTTGTGCTTGCGTCCGTCCGTCCGTCCGTCTGTCGCACTTGTGACTGTGTAAAGTGGCTAAACATAGCAGACGGTTTTCACCGTCCCAATAGTCCATCATGTCAATTTGTTGACATCAAACATTGCGCTGAAATTTCGATTGGGAAATCTTTGCCTGGGATGTCATTGGGTTGAATTGGCGTATTAGGAACTCGTTTCTACCAGTACATGTAGATGTCTCTGAAAACGCTCTAACGGTAATAAAATGACGCATCATCTGTCAAATGGCGCCATATTGCCGGCGAACGTGACGGCAGGTTTGGAATCTTGTGAGTTTTGTTTTAAACTTAAACAAAACAGTTCAGTTAGCTTTTTGCTGCTAGGCATCTGGCTCGGTTGTAAACAGCGCGAAAATATTCGCAAACGTTTCCCACAGGCAGTTTTTGTTGTTGTATAGAAGGTGGTGTGAAAAATCGCGATTTTTAACCAGTATCTCGCATTATCACGGAAATGATACAAGATAGGGCCATATTTACTATGAAACGCCAATTATGAACTCGTATGCAATCTATCGAATGGTGTTATTTATAGTGATTTTGAATTATCCCTAACAATTAGCCTATTCGACGTTGAATATCCCAGGAAAGGTACAAGATAGACATAGTTACAATGGAATACTAATAGGAAATTTTACACGCCCTACTTAACGGTGTACATTCGAATGACTTTGGGTGACTTTGAGTGACAGCAATATTTTTAACGTCACGGAGCATCGCGCGGCCTCTTTGCGACAGCTGAGCTTCTTGGTTTAACTAACAATTATTAATTGTGTCTCCACTTCGGCTTCCGGTTCCTTGAATTTCTGCACGAAAATTATAAACAACAAAATCTTCAGTGCGAGGCACAGCAAGCACATCCGCCGCCGGAACTGGAAGATTGTTGTCTGTACTTGAAGGAAATCGGATCATATGCGTAAGTTACCGCCGAGAAGAATTTCGACATCTTCACGTCCTTGACCTCGATCTTTGACCTTGACCTAACCAACATGTGGCGGGGCGATAAAGAGTCTGGCGACGAACATTTTGGTATTTTTTTTGTTGTAAATCGGACTATTTGCAATGGAGCTATATGGCCTACAGCAATTTCTGCAGTTTGCGTCGTTGACCTTTGACTTTTCAGTGGAACACAAGACCACCTGACCAGACCCCTCAGGGACAGTTTATCTTTCGCTGGCTAGTTCTTGCCACGGTCCACCTAGTTACCAATTTGGGGATGTCTAGCTTGAAGTACCTGGACTCTTGTGTGTCGCGTCCAAAAACAATATACCCGTTTACTGTGTGTAACCGAGGTAGTTAATAATATATTGGTTAGACATTGTTATTGGTTAGACATCGTTATTTATAAAGTCTGCTTTTAAAACAGTTTAGTCGGTTAGTTGATTCAGCATAACTGGGTACAGAATTCCATATACTGACCACTCAGTGAAATTATACTTATGTAATCATATTCAGGGAGGGTTGCAGTTAGGGTTAGTTTATCGTAACGCCAGCTGTCTCATCAGTAGCTGGGCTTCTTGTTCTGTTGAGAGGTCGGATGCTGTTTACAATTTCCATGTCGTTTTCCGCCTGTCTGAGCAGTGTAATTCGCACGCCGAGACTTTACGAGGCTGGCAACACAGCTGTGTCTGCACAGTTGACGTTTTGTCGGCGCTGAATAACGACTCCACGATTGTCTGACGTTCTGCCAAGCCACTGGTTTGTTGGTCGGCTTCCTGGCTGGTCTGGACCATCTGTATGTCTCCGCCGATAGGCATTTAAGTAATTATTCCTGGCGATGGCAGGCTGGGCCTCGCTGTGTCTGTGTCTGTGTACATAATTTATACGTGTCGATGGCGTAGGTTGTTTAGAGTGGACAGACAGCACTGTCGGCTCGCTTTACTCGCCTCTCTGTCACGTCATCAGTCTTTCGCCAGTGTCTGCTGTGCCTTCCGGTCGAGCCAACTCGAGGCTAATTGAATCTACGCCAGCCACCACCGCTGGCGACCGCGCTGAACGCGTCTGATTGTGTCGCCGTCGACGTCCATGCTGCTGCTGCTGCTGCTGCACTGCTCGTGGTTTTCACTGATAAACTGATTCACGTCTGTCGCTGAATGTGACTGGTCTCCGCTATTTCACTCGAGTATTAGGGCCGGTCACTAATTGATAGCGTCTCATGGACACAGTTAAATGTCGACTTATGCTGTTCCTCAACAGCCCACGTGAATCTACGCGTCAATCATGCGTGCGCCGTGAATCGCACTCGTTCGTCAGTATCTGAGCGCATGCTAAATATCTGCGTATTGTTATGCTCAAAATTAACTATAACAACAACAACAAGAAAAATAAAAGATGGTAAGTTGGGCATAAAGAAGTAAGAAAAACGTGTATTTTCTCCACTTTGAATCTGCCCAGAGTAACCACTGTCATTAAATAGAGTAACGTTGCAGATATACACTGTAGTGGGTGCAGTGGTCTAGTGGTAGAGTATCGGACTCATAACCGAGAGGTTGCGGGTTCGACTCACACCCAGTCCACTGCAAGCAACCTTGAGCAAGTTGCTAACCTACTGTGTGCTCAGGCCAACTCAGCTTCCTACCCTCAGCTGGACGGGAAATGAGTAGTAGCTACGGCTACGGGGTGAAGGTTTAGTGTGGCTGATTGGGGCGATGGTGTGTCTACTAGCTGCACCGTTGGTCCAATTGTCCGTTAGCGCGGGCAATGGATGGCCACATAATGCGCCGCGGCACCATTGGTTCATGCCAATCAGCTGCTACTTCCGAGATTATAAAGCGCTGCTGGTCACAAGTGTGACTCATGTAAGTGGCGCTATAGCAAGTACCCATACCTTACCTTTACCTTTACCTGTATATGGATACGATGATTCACGTGTCTAGTTCGCAGCGATATGTTGAACGTACATGCATAGACCCAATGTTTTAAAAATAATGAACAATGTACAAATATTTATTACAGATCTCACCGTTTTGTTACGTTTCGTAAATTACTTCTTGCTTACATACTTAAATTAGCCTATAATTAGTAGGTATGTGTGAAATGCTTCAACAGCGACTGTGTGTTGATGTGGTAGATCGTACTTGGCGAGGAACTGACGCAGAACGATGATTTGATTGTGTCGAAACGGAGTACAGAATGCCCAGAAGACGACGAGGACGATTGTATTTACGACGTGGAGGCGAACAAGAAAGACAACCTCATTTATCCAATGACCGTCATAACAACTCGCAAACCAAGACAGTACGTTCGACGTGCTGTCTTTGCAGTGTAGTGTCTCCTGTGACTACGTACGACATAACTGCGATGGCAACCTAAGATAACCTCCTCGAGACATTCACCCCGGAAATTAGCCCCCTGAGATAACCTCCTCCAGACATTAGCCCCTAGAGAAAATAACCCAAGGTAACCCCGTGGGTCGGTTAGTATCAGAACCCCGCCTCGTGGGTCGGATAGGGTCAGAAGTACCGGTTAGTGTCACTATTAGAATTTTTGCTTTAAGAATGTTGCTACAGTCCGCGAGTGGCGGGGAATCTTCTCTAGGGGGTGTCTCCTAGAATCAACTATGACTACGAGGGGATACCATTCTGTTCAGAGGAATAAAAAGTAGCATAGTAATTCCTTCTCATGTCACACTTATATCATAGTTTCCGTGGGACGCGGACATAATGCTCTTTGGAGTGACATTATGCCCTCAATCCCATTCCCATTCCCACGCCAGCCAAACATTTGTTCCCATTCCCGTTATTTTCTGGTATAGACATTCCCATTTCCTCCCATTCCCGTTCCAGATTACCTTATATTAACGATTATGTGGAACAATTAATGGCAGTAGTTACAGCACTATCCTTCATAAGTCACAGCACTGTTGTTTTAGCAACTCAATTTTAACACAATTCACCATTATGTTACAGAAGACAGAAATGAATCAACCACCATACAATATGTCGGCCTGCACTATGGATTTTTGTGTGAAAGCCGCAAACAAAGAGCACAGAGTGTAGTTTTATGAGATTTAACTAATCAGCGGCAATGACTTTGATGGGACCCTAAAGGTAAAGCTAAAGGTCTGGACACTTGTTATAGCGCCGCTTACATGAGTCAGACTCGTGACCAGCAGCGCTTTACAATCTCGGAAGTGGCAGCTGATTGGCATGAGCCAGTGGTGTCGCAGCGCATTATATGGCCATCCATTGCCCGCGCTAACGGACAATTGGACCCACGGTGCAGCTAGCAGCCACACCGTTGCCCCAATCAGCTATACTAGGCCTTCACCCCGTATAGCAGTAGCTACTACTTATTTCCCGTCCTGCTGAGGGTAGGAGGCTGCAAACACGGTAGGTTTGCAGCTTGCTCAAGGTTGCTTGCAGTGGACCGGGTGTGAGTCGAACCCGCAGCCTCTCGGTTACGAGTCCGATACTCTACCACTACACCACTGCACCTACCGTATTACATTGTAAACTTAACACCATCCAAGTTTAAACAAATACGTAGTATAAAACAATATCAAGTTCATTGCAGTCTTATCTGTCGCGTGTGTCGAATACTGTGATGCTGAAATCGAAATGATGTCACAAGCATAAACTGCAGTCCAGCGTGCGTACATTTACCGTTAACGTCATGGCGGCGCGGCTGTGACTGGCATGAGTGTGACGATGTGTGTACTGTGTGTGTGTGTGTGTGTTGTAGGCAGCAGCAGGCGACGACCGCGATGACGGCGACACGCCAGTCATCGCCGAGTGTCGACCAGTTGTGTGCCGGTGACGACGAAGACTGCAGTGGATCATCAGGTACCGACGAGTCAGCCACGGTCATCACTGACGCGTCGTCGACGTCGTCGACGAGCACTGTTGTCGTAACGTCGCCGCGACCGCCTGACAACGGGCCGAGACCGACGCGTCCGCCGCCACCGACACGACGGGAAGACAGCGACGACCGGATTCCCCCAGGACCACTGAGTGCTGCGCCTTTCCCGGACCCGACCCCAGGACAGCGTTACAGTAGTCTCGACGGCCAGAGCCAACGTAATCCCGACTCGATAGCGGCAATCAGCATGAACATCATCCTGATCGTAGGTATTGCTGCGGCGTTCGTCGTTCTGTTGCTGATCCTCATCTTCGCCATCTGTGCATTCAGCAGGCAGCGCCCGGCGGGCAGCAGTGGTCGACCGCGTCCCAAGACGACGTCGACCAAGGTCGACAACAAGGGCTACGCGTACGAAGCGTGTAACACGTCGCCGCCGATGCCGATCGCCACAGCGCCGGTCGTACTCAACGCTTGCAACTATCAGCCAGTACCTGGCGCCGGCGGACCGTACTCTACCATGTCTATGACGTTTCAGCCGTTGTCGCCTGATGTTGTCGACGCAAAGCCAGCTGGCAAAAAGGACGTGAAGGAGTGGTACGTCTGAGGTACAGCATTTGTGGTGTACGGCTCAGTGTACAATGTCACGTGACGCGGACAGGTGCCCGCTGCGCCAATCCTACTGACGACTCCTGCAATCAGTATTCGCGTCAAGTGACGTCAATTACTGTCGAAGTTTACAATATTGTGAACTAAATTGTCGTCATCATTTCATCGCTTCGACGAGCGCGCTGATGCTACGATACGTATCAAGGTGCACGGGACGGAGTCACTGCCTCTACAGACGCTCATGTTACACTATATCTGGGCATCCATCGATTATCCTGTTAGGTTTATCTTTAACGCCTTCCAGCCCAGCACGGCCAGCCACAATAGCTGTATTCTTTATTTTGCACTACTTCAAAGGTCTGTAGTTGAATGGCATTAAATGATTAGGCCTAATGTAACAGCGCCGTAGCAGAAAACGTAGATACTTGGAATTTAAAAAAAAATTCATTTTTTTTAAATTTTTGATAAACGATCTTGTGAAGTTGCAACTTGTCGTGGCGCGTCCATTAATTTGTGTGAGTTGACATACTTAACGTGATGTGAGTTTACTCAATGTCCTTGTGATAATGAAATGTAAAGTAACATAGTGTACAACAGTTCGGCATGTATGTAACACACTTACGTCAATTAATGTTATGTTATACCTATTATTTCTTCAACAGTCGTAGATAAACGTGTTGCATAGACTCAAAACTAATTGCATTTTTAGTGTCAGCGAATTTTTTTTCGCGTGTTCGGAAAACTTCACATTTTTGCCGCGCTCAGCTACGCTATACGCGGCGTGTCTGTTTGTCACACACTGGTAATGCGTTGAAATTAATGACCGTAGGGTGATGCACATTTCAACGTCGAGTAGCTAAGCGACTCTAGTTTTTGCCGCGCGATGCTATGCAAGCGCGCGGCCTTAGCCATCGTGCGGTGTCTGTCCGTCCGCCCGTCCTACACGTTCGTGAATTCTGTCAAAACGAATAAACATATCTTCAAAATTAATTCACCACCGGGTAGCCACACCATTCTAATTTTTCCGTACCAAACGTCATGGCAACATTCCGACGGGAATGCAGGTGGAGTAGGCTAAAATCTCACTTCTCAACGAATATCTGGCTTTGCGATTGGTAACTGCTGCACCGTGGTTAATTTATCGCAATTAGCGGCCGGGTTTTTGTTGACTGCGGGTATCAGACGACCAAGCGCCACGCGCTATAAGCAGTCATGGTCGTCCATGACTGTGTACAGTGTGAGACCGAAACAAGCGCGTTCTATAGCGCTATACACAGTCACGGTCGTCCGTGAATCGTGTGTGTGACAGCAAGGCACGACATTGCGCCGAAGTTAACAGAAAAGAATCGAATTGTATGCGCACTGGTAAATTCGAAGCCGAAGTAACTAATAATAAAAAAACAGCGTTCGAGGTATTGTACTGTTGAAGTTAACTACTGACAGACACGAAGCATCGCGCGGCCTCTTTGCGACAGCAGAGCTACTTGTTTGAGACCAACTTTCATGCCGTAGGTCACAGGGAACATAACCCTAACCATGTTGCGGGAAAGCGTACAGGCAGATAACATCAATGCGCTATTTTAGCGATGACACACGAGGACGCCTCCACTGACATAGTCTGTCGTGTTTTCCGTAAGGACGTAAGTAATTTGAGGCAACAGACATTCCATGCATGTATACAATGTGCGTATTCGACCGGAAGAACTGTTATATGATGCTGAGCGCGACCTGTTAGCGATAACTGAGCTGCTTGTTCTGTCGTTCGTATGACCACCTTTCATGTCCTTATATGTGCGAAACGGTTGTGCCCACGGTAGCCTATAATCTACTTAAAGCAAATAGCTTAGGCCTACTCTTCCATAGCCATCATTGATTCGGGCTTCAACTGTTTAGTGTTTACTGCTCATATGCCTGGCGAACCGAAGGTACCTCTTCAGGAAGGCTCGAAGAAATATGTCATTGTGTATTTCTTTGAGAAGAGCCTCTTCTCAAAGAAATACACAATGACATATTTCTTCGAGCCTTCACGAGATACGTGTTTGATACAAGGATCGTGCGGATAGAGACGGTTTAAGTGGGTGATAGGGGTAGTTACACAGTTCACAAAACTGAATTACTGTGCCAGTACTCGGCCCTGCACTGCACCGATCGTGCTCAAAATCAGCCCAGGTATTTTTTGCGACGCAGTTTTGCACACCACATTTTGTAGCAGTCCACATTTCTGGAAAAGGCGCCAAATAAACCGCAAATTTGGGCTCGACAGCTACGTTGTGTCGCCGGCAAAAAATGGCGTAACAACCTGATTAGGTAACACATGATCACAATCTGAAACTCTGACGTTCGCCAAGAAGCAAGGCATCTCAGTTGACTAGATGTATTTCAGTGAATTTTGTTACTGATGCATTGTGTGTGTGTGTTGTTTAGATGCGTATTTTGCATTTATTTTTCTGCTGACGATGCATCTGCGACAGAAAAACGAACTGAAGCGAGCAGTGACTGTCGTACGCATACCATAACGTTATCACAAACACAAATTGTGAACAAATTCGCTATTTTCAGTAATTTTAATTCAAAAATTCCGTATTAAGTACATCGCCTGACGTATGCCGTAGTGTAAGTTGGTGACTATGTAACTCAGGATAATCACAAGCTAATTATTAATGGCCTCTGTATTATCGTCGTAAAACGTTACTGCCAGAGCTTCATACACAGGCCGTGTGTTTGAATGCAATAGAATGCGTATACTAGTCACGGCTGAACAGGTTTCTCGTAAGTGAAATCATGCGTTTCGCTCCACTGTATGATAGGTTTATTATAGGTATAGATTATGTTATCAAGTGTCAAGTTAGCTCATAGCTCACTAACAAGTCAACTGTGTGGCGCTGCTGAAAGTTGACAGGCCTACCGTCTAAATTTCATGTCATGTAGCTAGGCTATATGCTTGCTCGTTTTGTGTTAAGTGTATGTGTTACATTATTCATTGGTCAGGTACTGAGGCACTTGACTAGTCCGATACTCCGATCAATGTGTTTGTTGTTTCGTCAACTTCTCACGCAAACGACGCGAATGAAGGCATAACTTTGCCAGATAGTTGGTAAGGTGTAGGTTTACATCACCATTACGAAGTGGAATGTATATGTGATTTTGAATTGTGAAATTAATTTTAAGCCTTTTGTGTACTGCTACAGGCTAAACCCCATGAAGATCCAGCTCATAATGCCCAGCAGTCTCTTCGGCTGATGCAGCGTTGTCGTTAGATATTGTGAAATGATCATCATCATATTTTTGTTCCACACGTGCATATAAAAGCAGTTTCATTTTTTAGGAAAAAATGCTAATTTTATTCAGTGAATGAATGTTGCCTTTTAGGAGTAAACCTGAAGCTGTACTTTTGCCGTTTGTCGTAATGAATTTCAGTGTCTTTTCGGTTACTTTAATTATAATTCATGTCTATAAAATTTACTTCAAATCTAGATTCCGAAAGCTTTAACAAACGTCGAACATACTTGATGAAAGTTAAAATCACGATGAAAAGAGCAACTATACTCGAAAGTCTTATTATGAACGAATTAGTCGAAGGAATTTTATGTTCGAAAAAAAACTCACGAATTAGAACGAATTTTATTTTTGGCAGTAAACGCGCTGAACAACTATGACATTGACGCAGAAGAGTTTTTGACGTTTCATGTTGTCGGATCATAAACATCGTCTTCTGCTGCCCCCCCCCCCTGTTGATCAGTGGCAAACCTACATACATGCTACATGCTATACTTATTGGCAATTAACACGTCTTTATATTAAACAATGAATTTAGATAGACGTATAGTGCACAGGCTGTTAGCTGTGTGACGTACAGAATATAATATTGTTAATTATGTAACAGTATTTGTGCATGTTTTGTATCAGTAAAATGTTATAAGCCACACTGTTTCGGTTGTTGTCCATGACATCTATTACGCTAGATTCACATCGCGTGAGACAGCGTGTAACAGTGGCGTCTTCGACCCAACGCAGCGATCGAGAGGTCCGAACTACAGACTTCTGCATACATCGATTCGATATGCCGCAACGTAGGCCTTAATAATACTGCAGTTTGTATCAGTCAATTTACTCAGTACATAAGGATGATAGCACGGAACGTGGGAAAGTCCACCCACAAATTTATCAATGAACTGAGGTGAGGCAAGTGCCGTTGATATTGACAGATATTGACAGACGTGAATCGATAACTGCTAACGCCCAACATAGCCTACATCGTGCAGTTACAACGACCAATGACTTTTTGTGTTCGAACACAGCCGACTTGGAAGTATCACAAGCACTAAACATCAACTTAAACGCACTCAAAGCCTACTTACAGTTTAAAGTTGATAAAGTGTACTAAGCTTGGAATATTTAGGACACTTATTACTTTTCAAGCGTTCACCGTAGGCCTAATTGGTTAGTTAGTTAGTTAGTTAGTTAGTTAGTCAGTACATTTCCAAGGCGCCAGTTCATAAGTCACCAGCGCCGCGACCCTTAAACAAACAAATAAGTTTTCAGCAGCTTTCCGAAGATTGACGGCGACAGTGACGGATCACGGATGGCAGGAGGAAGGCTGTTCCAGACACGCGGTCCGGCGACGGCAAATGCAATTGGTGTACAGTTTAAAGTTAATAAAGTGTACTAAGCTTGGAATATTTAGGACACTTATTACTTTTCAAGCGTTCACCGTAGGCCTAATTGGTATACAAAATTTGCACCGATAATGTAATGTAATGTAAGTTTGACAATTTATAGGGCGCAGTAAGCGGCACGAACTACTTCTAGAGCGCTTAACATAGTCAATGTACACGTAGTCACAAGCTCTACGCGCAATAACATTTTACAAGAAGCTCAGCTGTCGCAGAGAGACCGCGCTACGCTTCGTGTCATTGAATATTTTGTTAAGTCACTGAAGGTCACTGAAGGTCATTCAAAATGACACTGTCGAGTAGGGCGTGCGTAATTCACTATTAGTATTCCATTGATATTGATATTCCATTGATTCCATTGTGTGTATTTCGTACCGTTTCTGGGATATTCAGCGTCAAATAATGGCGTGATCTTGAAACCGGGGGTAGAGGTACCCGCCCGTCGGTATCATAACTAGCATTGTTTAAATTATAAATAAATAGGTTTACAGGTAGGCCTATTTGGTATTACTGATTCAAAAATGGTCTATCATCAGCTATACGTGAGACATTTATGGATGTGAGAACATTTGTTTTGCTAGCTTTCGAGAAGCCATTAAGCGACTCTGTAGACAATGCCGTAACAAGAAAAGCAGACGGACGGACGGACGGACAGACGGACTGACAGACAGACAGACACTGCGTGACAGCATAGACCGCGCTTGCATCGCATCGCGGGGTAAAAAGCACTGCGAAAAATCAAGTATCAAGCTTGCGCTCAATGAAAGCACGTAGCAACGGACTTTGGTAGATCAATCGAACACATCGATATATCGATCAATCACGGCACTGATCATACACTGAACATGTCCTTAAACCAGCTTCACCAGTTCAGTTGGCTAGACTGCATGCAGGCTTACATGGCTATGCTTACGTAAACAGCAAGCTGACGGTGACTGAAATGGGTCACATCGCCAGATACAAGATCAACGGATTGAAAAAAGACAATATTATGTTTCAGATATTTCCCCATGCACAATGGACGATCAGAAATTGACATCATCAGACATGGATGACTACAGGACGAAAGCACCCTGAGCACAAGCGTCTGACACACAAGAAACGAAGTACAAGCTTTTTGACCTCAACTTTCGACCCTTTGATTGTACAGGACTTGCACAAGTTGCACGGTTGCTTTGCTGCGCTGCGCAACAGGGCGGCGACTGAGTCTGATAGCGCGCGTTACTAGAACATGTCCGATTATTATACAGAGCAACGCGCGGTTTCTCTGTGACACAGTACGTTACGCGTCGTCGGCGTTGGGCGCCATATCCCTGGCTACCAGCAGGTAGTTTAACAGCGCCCTTGACCCGATATTCGTGTTTCCTGTCATTCATCCCAGTACCTAAAACTTCAATTGTCACGGGACCAGGTGACCTGCGCCCTATTTCTGTCACGTCCATACTGTCACGTACCGTTGAAAGACTCGTAGTGAAGAACTATCTCACACGGCTCCTTA
>Ga0209149_1000877_pt1 | contig 13858 bp, 14 predicted proteins | sample WorMetTyACAVOLI2_FD_187423 | JGI IMG/M metagenome (GOLD analysis project Ga0209149, IMG submission 187423) | Marine gutless worms symbiont microbial communities from Max Planck institute for Marine Microbiology, Germany - Olavius algarvensis... ... | reverse complement strand
AAACAATCTTCAAGACGGCAGTCTCCGTTGAGTGCTGTCGACGATGGTGGCGCGGTGGCTGTGTGGGTAGCGTCTCGGCCCGAAGCTTGCAGACTGAGCCAACTGCAAGGTTGTGGGTTCGAGTCCGCTCCACTGACGTCTATCGCGTAATATTCTTGGGCAAGATATTTACACCCACTCGCCTAGGTTAAACGGTTCAACTGGTTAAGTGCTCTAGATTAAGCTCATCTAGAAATGATCGAGCTTTTATGAGCACTATAATCTCCTTGACCTTTTGACGATAGGCTGACTGGTGTGTAGGCAGAAGGTTATGTTTCTGGAGAAAAGTTACAAGCTGACGACAGACCAGCCTCTCTACAATCTTTGACATAAATGTAAGATTGGAGATTGGCCTTGGAATTGCAGGTGTCGCATCACGGCAACATCTTCGATCCGCCACCCAACAGCTCCTGGTCGTACTGCGTCATCAGCTCAGCTCCTATGGCCGATAGGTTTTCTGTGTGGCTGGTCCGTCGGTCTGGAATTCCTTGCCGGACAGCTTGCGGAATCCGATTATTGGCGGGAACAGTTTCAGACAATTTCTGAAGACGTTTCTGTTCGCAACGTACTGATGCATTCAGCGTATTAGAGGTTTCACGACGATGCGCTATATGAATTGACTTTTTGCTTACTTACTTAACTTTTTAATCGCCACATTAAAACCGCAGAGCAACGGACCATCATATAACAATTGAGCGATTGGTACACTGGCCGTTGATGGGTGGTCTGTTACATTTGGTACAGCGATGAGGGGACTGGGCGGGGCCGCAGCCCACCCAGACCCATCCTTGCTATACCAAATGTAACACCCCACCCATCAACGGCCAGTGTACCAACTTCGTATTATTCGATGTTGCACCAACTTTGGAGTCGAAAGGGTTAATGCTTTAAGTTGTTGATTGATGGAGATGCGATGCAGTTTAGTCTATACTAACAGCGCGCTGATACAGACTAGTTACTTGACGCGTCGTGTCTGTGTCTGTGTGCGTGTCTAGATGTATCAGACAGACAGTGCTGTCAGGTCGACTGTCTGTCTCTGCAACGTTGTAAAGATGCGTTCTCCGCTCGTTGTCGTTCACCGGTGAAATGCGCCACAGGTAGGAAGGACAGTCTGACTTCGCGTCCTCATCGTCGTGTTAACTCGCCACGGCGAGGCAGTGTTTTTGTTGGCGTGTGTTTGTTTGTTTGTTTGTTTGTCATCAAGATTACGGCGACAGCTGTCGTCATTAACTCTTTAATCGCCACATTAAAACTGCAGAGCAACGGACCCTCGTATAGCAATACAGTGATTGGCACACTGACCGTTGATGGGTGGGCTGTTACATTTGGTACAGCGAGGAGGAGACTGGGAGGGGCCGCAGCCCGCTCAGGCCCCTCCTCGCTGTACCAAATATAACAGCCCACCCATCAACGGCCAGTGTACCAACTTCGTATTATTCAATGTGCCACTGTAATTGCTTTTAGAGTTTAAAGGGTTAAACTTTTACAGTCGCTCGGCAGCGGCTGGTAGATCATCATGCCTAATGGTTCTGGGCCGCATTTGAGAAAATCAACGTAACTGGAAAAAAATGCTGTGAATCACTATTCAGGAGCGACGCCTAGCGAATGTCCATAAACTAACGAATGTCGATAAATTGGGGCGGAGTCCGTTGTTCCTGACACTAGAGCTTGTTTTATGTTGAAGACAAGCTGGCGCCGGTTTAGTGTAGTGGTAACCGCTGGACTTGAACAACGTAGTTACTTTTTGCCAGACCCGGTTAGTGCCTGGGTGGGTGACCGTAAACCACCTCGGCGCAGAACCAGGCACACAGGCCTACTCAGCCTCAGTAATCACCTCAGCCTATCTGTCGATAGGCTGAGGTGATTACCCGGCGAAAGCTGGAAGAGTAATCAAGCACATTCGGTGGTACACTAGCCAATATCCGTGGTCTTTCAGTGTGGTGCAGGTGCCTGGCTGAAGGGACTAGCTGGCAGAGATCAGCGCCGACCTATGGGAAGCGGTAGCGCATTAGAGGCGTGTTACACGCAATGCGCTATACAACTCTACGTTTAGTGCAAATTGCTTTACTTCACTCGGTGTACGTTGATGATGATGATGATGATGATGCGACGGTCGTACGTTGTGGTATGCAGGCGACGCGCACCGCTACACGCTGCAGCCGGTCTTCACGTCTCGACGTCATCATTGTCACATCAAACACTTCAGTCAACCGACGTCAATCATCTACGAACTGTTCGTCTACGCTCAGGTCTCAAGTCTCAAGTCTCAAGTCTCACTGTTATCTAGTCTTGTCGCCACAATCATCAGTTGATGCGAGTTTCGTCACCGCAGACCGATCATTCTGCTCTCATTACTGTCTGCCTGTCCGTTAATTACTAAAATACACATGAATTACTGACTGCACGTTAAAGTAGCGCGGAGTTTCTTCCAAGCATCGGAAACCTGCCGTCGGAGTTAATCATTGTGATCAGAGGCTTTTTATCGCGCGTCAGCACAGCAAGGAGCGACGCCTAGCGAATGTCAATAAACAAATGAATGGGGCGGGGTCCGTTGTGCCTGACACTAGAGCTTGTTTTATGTTAAACAAATATGTAGACAAGCCGGCGCCGGCTTAGTGTAGTGGCAACACGCTGGACTTGATCAACGTAGTTACTCTTCGCTAGGCCCGGTTAGTGCCTGGGTGGGTGACCGACCGTCTTTGGACGGGTAAACCACCTCAGCGCAAAACCAGGCACCCAGGCCTGTTCAGCCTGAGCGCGATATTGATATAGCAATTTTGTCCGTCCGTCCGTCTGTCACGTTTCGGTAATGTATCGAAACGGCTTAACATATCATCATATTTTCTTCAGCATATGGTAACCTTATTATTCTATTTTTCCTAGTACTAAACATCTTTGCGAAATTCCGACGGGGTCACACCCTACGGGGGTGACGAGTGCAGGTGAGATGTATAAATTTCGCGATTCTCGACCAGTGTCTGGCTATATCTGGAAAACGATGCAAGATAGGGCCACAGTTACTATGGAACGGTAATAGGAAATCATATACGCTGTATCGAGTCGTGACATTTCCGATGACCTCGCGTGACCTTTGGAGGTCATTTTGGTGACCTACTTACTTTTGTTACTTTGTGTGCGCAGATGGCGTGCGATCTGTTGGCGATAGCTGAGTTTCTGCTGATTTCATTGACTGCATAACTCGTATGTCGCATCGCAGCGACATACTGTACTCTGTACATGTAACGTGTAATCACGTGATCAACTACAATCGTCGACTGATTCGTCAGGATACGGTTTGCGCAGAATGCAACTCTGTCGTATAAACCACGCCCACACAGACCACGCCCACATAGCTGTCACATACATGACAGTTCGTTGACCTTGACCTTCACTCGACCGACTTCTGAGCCACACTCATTAGTAGGTCACAACGCAGCTAGACTCGCTCCAAGCGCTTCCTCGTCATTTTCGACAACTTTTCGAGAGAAAAACGTGCACAGACAAATGTGTTGTTAAACTTTTATAAGTTAAGTTTGGTCGTAGTTGTTCTAAGTTAAAATTGGTGATGTGTTCAGCTGCCGTCAATCGGCTTCAAGACAAGGACCGTTCACCAGACAGTCAGTGCTACGAGCCTGCGTCATCGACGTCGAGGTGTACATCAAGTTGACTACCTCACCGTCCAACACGACGCCGGCCTTGACCTACTCGAAGAGTTCATACTTACACGGGATGACGTCACTAACAGGTTCTCCGTACTTCCGGTGACGTCGTCGACCAATGACCAATTACAGGTGGACGTCGTGTCACGTGACGTCTACGTCATCGCGGCTGCGCAGTTCGAGCGCCCGTTTGACTACAGTTCGTCGACGTGGGGAATCCCTCCTGGTGACGTCACGTCGTGTCCTGCGCGCAATGCCAGTAAACTCCGTTCTGCGCACGCGCGGGGACTAAGCGGAAGTGACGTCGGCGTGTTTATAACTCGAGATCTCGATAGTGGCACGTTTCATTACTTCCTTCAAGTACCCGACAATCCGCCTTACTTCCGGTTTACTGCAGCAGGTACCTGGCAACGGCTGCTTCAGACTATTTTACTTTTCAAATTCTTCACTATTTTTACCCAAATTCCCGTATATCGTGTAATGTCTTGTCGTATCATATCCGTATTTGTATTAACGTTGTATTGACAACGGTGTCAACATCATGAAACTGTTTCATGGACATTATTAAATCTTGTCAGTCGTACTTCAGTTTTCAATTGGCCAGTGATCTTCTAAGCAAGCGTGTTGCAGAATTTAACATGAAATTTAAGAATCATCAGAATCAGCTACTGGTATGTCGGATGGTTAACAGATTTGTAATGATATTTTGATGTGCAAATATTCTCACGTTAATTCGCTGTTAGTTAAGTTTATTCTGTGATATTTTGTTTTCTTTTTTTCTACCAATGTATGATGAATAAAGATGAATATATATCAGGCTGTATGTACATGCATGTGCGTGTTGGTGCACGTGAACACCTGACGCAGGTAACACGTCGGTCTTGCCCTATTACTTCAAAGACTCACGATCGCGTTTAGTTATCAACACCTCGCTTGTCGTCACCATGGCAACAACTTCCGCATCAGCTCGTCTGCTCACAATCGCTGGTAAGATTTTGTGTTCTTTACTGTCTTAGACCGAACAGACGCTCTCAGCAGCGGAACATCATGAGTTAACCCTTTAGACTCTCCAAAGGCAACTATAGTGCTACATCGAATAATACGAAATTGGTACACTGGCCGTTGATGGGTGGGCTGTTACATTTGGTAGCGCGAGGAGGGGCCTGGGCGGGCTGCGGCTCCGCCCAGTCCCTTCCTCGCTGTACCAGATGTAAGGACCCACCCATCAACGGCCAGTGTACCAATCACTGTATTGCTATATGATGGTTCATTGCTTTGCGGTTTTAATGTGGCGATTAAAGGATTAATATGGTGGGTAGGCTGTTGTTATGGGCTCTGTGCGATGGTGATGTCCTCCTGTTTGACTGTTCGTCTGTTTGTTTGTCTGTCGCCTGCAACGCGTACTGTTGCTGTGGCGGGGGCTTATCGCATCGGCCATTCGGGCCGCGCCGACTTGTTGATAAGGACCTTTAACCCTTTAGAGTGCAAAGCAATTATATTGCCACATCGAATAATATGAAGTTGGTACGCTGGCCGTTGATGGGTGGGCTGCTACATTTGGTACAGCGAGGAGGGGACTGGGCGGGGCCGCAGCCCGCATAGGCCCCTCTTCGCTGTACGAAATGTAACAGCCCACCCATCAACTGCCAGTGTACCAATCACCGTATTGCTGTATACTATTCCGTTTCTGTGGGCTTTTAATGAGCCCATAAGGGGTTAAACTGTATGAAATTGTTCAACTTTCGGTCAGCAGAAGCGTTTATTTTTAAAGATTTTTGCCGCCATGCGTTTTGTGTTGTTATATAATAAGGTAGTCACTGTTTTTGACGGAACCGATAACTTCATTGCGTCAAGGTGTGTTACATGTATGTTGTTAAGGTGTACTGCACTGATTGGCAGGTAGAATGACCGGCTGCCCCGCCTACCTGGGCGTCAAGGTCACGGAGAGGTCACTGAGGTCGTCGGTAGAGGTCATCAATTACGACCTTCTTGTTCTGTGTCCTGCCCACTTCAGTCTCTCAGCGAACATCGCCTACAGTCAGCATCGTCATCGTCACCACCATCAGCACCAGCAGCGTGTGACGTCATATGACGTCACTCTGACCGACTCGCAGCACAACTCGTTTCATACGTTCCTCACGCATGTACGTCGTTATCGCGTTGTTCTTTAGCTGATAAGCGACTGGTGATATCGCGTAGTTTTAACAGTCATTTGCGGAGAATATTTGCGTGGTCGTGTGTGACAGCCTTCGGTAAGTTGTCATGCCTCTGTCTGCGGCCAACCAGTGTAATTTGGTGCCGGTGTAAAGTCCAGGAGCTGAGGGCAGTTTGTGGAAAAGGTGTGGTCTGCTGATTGTCATGGTAGCAGACGCTTGTTAATATTATATTTACTTATCATTAACCGTTAAACGGCAGCAATAATAGGAGAAAATAATAAGAAATATACACAAACAAAAAATATAAAGCCCGCAGTAGACGAACAAGACCTCACATAAACAGTTAATAAGTTTGTCATGATTAGACAGTCGATTCTCATATACCAGACAACTGTGACAATTCACCCAAGGCATTGTTAACAAACACCGAACAAACTATATTGTTGTTGTTGCTGCAGTTATCGCTAAATCACCATGGAGACGATGACGTCATCAATTGGACGTCACGTGACCTGTCACTGTCCGTAACGTCATTCGTCGCGTTGACAGTATCAGTCACGTGGTTTGCCGCTGCTGCCGCGGCGTCTGCTGTTGTCATGGCAACCGTTTACGTCATCGCGCGCCTGCGCATTGACTCATCATCATCATCATCATTGTGGCTAACAGTGACGTCAGCTGGATCTCAGTACAGGCAAGCACCTGTTGTAACTGCAGTCGTTTAGAGCAGGCGTCCCTCGCGCCTGTGGACAGGTGCATGAAAACTCACGTATACAAATATCTTTAAAAGTGTATGATGATGACCAGGTGACTGTGATCACCATGACGCAACGCAAATTCCACTAATGACACGGCGATTCTCGCACATTTTCAAGACATTGCTGTAGGCTGTATCGACAGACATGAAACTGTCCAGCGTCATATCCGTTAAACTAGTAGCTCAAAATAAATGACGAGTTTCGTGACCTCCTGCTCTGTCATATGTTGTAGCCAAAACATGTACACAACCGCCGCCCGTTTGGTTTTCTCAACGAGGCGGTCAGAACGCATAGACCCATTGCTTCGTGAGCTCCACTATTTTTGCGTTCTGGCCTAACTTTGTCTTCATGGAACAGCGCCGTCGTACCTTGCTGGGAGCCTTCTCCGGACATCTGACGTCGACACTTGACGTCGTCTGCGCTCTGCTGACACAGACGTTCCACGCTCGGCGACCGTTCCTTCTCAGTGGCTTCAGCACGTGCGTGGAACAGCCTGCCGTCGTCTGTCAGGAATGCACCGTCCCCGCCGGAATATTTCCATTCCGTTTGGTGTGGAAAAACTAGAATGGTGGGGCTACCCGGCGGTGAAAAAAAACTTTGAGGATATGTATAACCGTTTAGACACAATACCGGCGTGTGACGGACAGACGGACGGACAGACATCTTGCCACGGCATAGTCCGCACTATGCATACGCGTCGCGCGGTAAAAATTAACGGCAGCGTCGAATGCACGTGGTATATCACAAATAGGGATCGATAGCTGGTGGCCGTCGCGTGCATCGTCGCCTAGCTGACATCAACACTGCGACCGTCTCGCCCGCTATACACAAGATCACTCATGCCTGGCACGTCCACGCATCAATGGTCTCGCGTTTATCACAGATGATGTTGCAGAAATGGTCAAAATGCAACATATTTTTGCTTACAATGAACTCCCCTGGGGAGCTACCGCCCCGTGACTTACATTTTTAGAAAGCTCTTGTCGATCTGATGTTAAGCTGTAATTGACATGTAACGCTTCGAGATATTCGCGGTCAAATGGCTTTTTAGGGGCCAAAAAACCGACCCTCTCCTTTTTGGTTTCGCATTTGGTGACCCCTAAAGATGTCGGCACCAAAAGGAAAGAAGATCTGTCCGGATGATAACGCTGCCATCGCGTAAAAAATTCACGCCGATCAGATCGCCGAGATATCTGTCACGGCACTGCGGCACATGTAGAAAGAGACACAGAAAGAAAGAATTACAGCAGATTTAGGCGACAAATTGCATACTAGCGTTGTGTTTGTCGGATAATTATATAGGTCCGTGTGTAAGAGCAATAGAGTTGGGTGACAAGATAATCGGCTGAACTGTGACATTGACGCACATGCGACCCACTGACCCACTGACCCGACCCAGTATCTGCTCTCGTCGCTGCCACACGGTGAAGGGACGAGTATATTAGAGAATTTAGCGTTGTTTTTGCTGCTGAAAGTGATGACGATGACGATAACGATGACGAGCTGATGATGATGATGATGTTTCAGAGATGGATATAAAGCTGCAACTAAGCGCAAACTCCGCCTCCACGTCGTCGTCTACGTCATAACGCGACTTATCTACAGCATCTCTCTCACCGTGACGCTTGTCATGACGTTGTTGATGACGTCAGCAAGTCGCGACGTCCAGCGACTCGTGACGTCACTCGACCATGACGTCGCGACTCAGCTGACGCGTGACGCCGATGACGTCATGGCCGACGCCGAACGGTCGTTGCTAAGCGACGCAAGTCAACAGCGTGACATGTGGCGTCGTGACGTCACGGCGTGTCAACGTCATGTCAGTCAGCTCACTGCGCATGTCTCTCAACTCACTTCCGGTGACACCTGGCGTCGCTTGGACACCAGCCAGTTGTCGGGTTTGCCTTTGTCTTCCTTGCAATTTTGTCTTGCATGCGTATAAATTATATTTGTTTGAAATACAAGCGACAGGAAGTAGGCTGTTTTGTGTCCACTGTCCTGGTGTGTCTCCTGAATTCTCAAAGGGACGATCGTGTGGGTTATTAATATTTTAGTGGACACAATAAAACCGCAGAACAACGAACCATTATACAGCAATAAGGTGGTCGGGGCCACAGCCTGGTCCCCCAGTCCCATCCTCGCTGTACCAAATGTAACAGCTCACGCATGAACGGCCAGTGTACCAACTTCATAATTATTCGATAATTCCCTTTGCACTCTGAAGAGTCAATGGAAAGAGAAGCATCTGGTATCATTGAATTGTTAATAGGATGGCAATTCTTGTGCAAACAAGAAATACGTTCTGTCGAACTCGGAGTCTGTCCAATGCAACTTTTTCATTTTTGATCACGTGACGTTCATCCAGTTCAAAATCTGCTGTTGTGTACAAAATTTCATGAAAATCCGATGATTTTTCACTGAGATGGCGATATATCGGTTTTCAAAATGGCGGCCGTCCGCCATCTTGGAATTGTTTTACCACTATACGAGACCACCCACGAAGTCTCTGTTGCTGGCCGCAGCTGCCTGTCAAATTTCATGTCAATCTGATACACACATCTGAAGATATAGCTATTTGAATTTTTCGCATATTTGTCTTGAAATGCCTATTCATGCCCCCAAAATGGGGTTTTTGGGGGACTTTGGACCCCTAAATGTTATCATTCATCATCGAGACCCCCAAAAGGCACATCCTTGTGTAAATCCGCGTCTTTTAAGCTATCAACTGTAAAAATCCGTTGAGGGGTCTGACCTGTAGGCGAGTTGACAGAAAGTGTGACGGACACACACACACAGACACATACACACAGGTAAATTTATATTCTGTCCATGCATAGCATTGGACAGACAACAATTCTTTTTGTGTTTTAATGCATTGTGACAAATATTGCATATGAACAACAAAAACAAAAGTATTAAGCAGTTATTACTTTTACTGATATAAAATGCGTGCAACAGCAGCAGCAAATATTGAATGTAGCGAATCAGTCAGTCACCACTTATTGATGCCGTCAATTATTCGATCAGTGAATTACTGAACGTATATTAAAATATCACGATAACCAAACGAAGATGTTCATGTGAAGCAAATATGTCTGTGCAGTAAGTCGGCGAGTGCTAAACCGAATGACGCAGAAGCTTAGTGCGCATGCTCGATCAACTTCCGACGCTGTGACGCGCTACAAGACAGAAGTTGATCACGTGACGAGGTTTATTGGTCGGTTTGAGCGACATCTGGCGGCGACATTAGACGTCGATTGGCTCACCTTTCCCAACAAACTGTCGAACCTGTCGCTAGCGTCAGAACGACGTGACGTGAGCTGGAATGATGACTCCAGTCAGTCCAGTCTGAGAACACTTCAGTTAGCAAATCTTCTCGAGGTCGATGAAGTTCACGACGTTTACAGCTGGACACAAAGATTTTGGACAAGGTCTAACGTTTGTACAGCTTTCTCTCTTCATCTAAATAAATCCACTATATGTAACTAATAACAAGAAAACCAACAATATTACGACGAAGGCCAAGGTCACAAACTACCTAACCAACATAGGCCCTATAAGCTTACAAAGTTTGGCAGTAAACCCAAAATGAATCGACAGCCAACATCTGGTAGAAGCTTATCATCGGCCTAGATACAGTGCAGTACACAGCAGTTAAAAACGACCCGCAGAAGACAATAAGCACTCCACTTTCTGCTGAGTTATTAGCCGAGTCTGTTTCCTTTGTTCGCTGTTTGTTAATAGATTACTCTCAGCCGTTTGACACTATCAATGATCCTATTCTTTTTTACAAGTTGCAAAGTCTTAACCTATTACTCAGCATTACCTTATGGGTTTGTAATTTTTGCCGCGCGATGCTATTGCCGTCATGCGGTGTTCATCTGTCTGTCTGTTCGTCTGTCACGTTCGTGGATCATGTCAAAACGAATAAGCATATCGAATTTTTTTCACCATCGAGTAGCCACACCATTCTAGTTTTCTATACCGAACGCGGTGGTGATATTCCGACGGGAACTCCCCTAACGGGGGCGTCGAATGCAGGTGGGGTATAGGCAGAAATCGCAATTCCGGTCTAATAGCTGGACGTGCGAAGTGCCAAAAACAGTTACCGACGACCATGCAGTGTAAATCGCACAGTCGGCGACGCACCAGCGAATGTTTGTTTGTGACGGCCTGCAGCATGGACGAATACGCCGAAGAGAAGAGAACAGAAAATAATTTAGTAGTAGGCAGTGGTATATCTGAAGCCGAAACAACTAATAATAAAAGACTGCGCTCGACATTTTGTATTGAAGCTATACAGACACGAAGCATCGCGCGGCCTCTTTGCGACAGCAGAGCTTCTTGTCTCACCGGACGTACATGTACTCAGTCGTTTCGTGTGGCGGTGTTATGTCGGGCTGGACATCTATCACTGCTAGTATTATCCAAGGTTCTGGCATAGCGCCATGTTTAGTCATTATTTATGCCAAAGACCTTAAACCTCTCTCAGTTTACAATATTATTTTGAAATATGCTGATGATACCTCGCTCCATGCTCCGCAGAACTCTTCTGTTGCCCTGAAAACTGAATTTGCACGTCTACAGGACTGATCTAAGAAAAATAAACTTGTGGTAAATACCTCCGAAACTAAAGAGATTGTTTTTCATCGCCCACGACTATCCAGACAGATTATCTCCTTCTTAGGCGGAATGAGCAAGTAATTTATATCAAGATTTTAGCTGTATATTCTCTTATACTGTCTCCCCATCATCTCACATAACTGATGCATCAACTCAATGACTTCCCAGCCTAGATAATGCTCACTTACTGATAACAGATGAATGGAAATGGATTAATAGATACCGAAATGTTGAGTAGGCAGCCTGTCTATTGCTGCCCATTAACGCTGTTTGCTATGTCGATAAAACTGAGCAGATTCGACACAAGTCGTCCGAGGTCACGTGATTACGTGAAGACAGGTGCGTCTGACGTCACTGACATGTGGCGCCGTTGTAAACCGACTTCTCAGCGTCGTACCAGTCACCATCACTCTGATACTGTGAGGTTTATAGCCGTGTCACGTGATATCGAACGTCAACATGATGTTAATCATGAAAATGGAGATGAAGAGGGGTCACTGAGTGCAGCTGATGATAACACTTTAACACAGCTTGATACGCTACATGTTATCATTATCAATGTGTGGATTTTTGTCGACGTTCTGCTACTAGTACGACGTCTTTCGTTGATCATCGTCGCTGTCAGAGGAATCCACGTCCAACCGATGCACTATGACGCCGTGATGACGTCACGCGACTGTATCACGTGGCCCTCAACTGTCGACCAATCACAGCAGCCGTTCGCCGTTCGCCAAAACGGTGGCCCGTACTGCGTGCCGCGGCCGACGAGCGATGACGTCATCGTCGCTGACGTCACCACATCACGTGATCTCGGCTCACCGGAAGTGGTTCGAGTCCTCGGCGATGTTTCGTTGGTTTACGTCGCGCTAAGTGTCGGCATGGTGTGCCTATTGGTGGCCGCTCTGTGCGCATGCGCGGCACTGCTCGACCACGTATTGTCGGACGTCGCTCAAGGCTCATTTCTACTTCCGGTGTCGACGTACTTCCGGTCTGCTGGTGAATTTCTAAGTAACGAGGCGCGACATCTGAGTGCGGCCAGTGTGACAGCAGTGGAACCACGCTATGAGTTGACGTCCTTACAGCACATCATCAGTGTCTTCAATACAGGTATCGTCACCTTGACACACACTGTCTTCATTTCAGTCATGTCTGGCATCTTACTTAATTTTGTTGCCCGACTGTGTTCTGCTGTCTTGTGAAAGTCAAATAATGTCATTTTGATGTCGATGATGACCGGGGAGGTGGTTTATATAATGCATTAAATTTTATTAAAATAAAATTTATCGAATATATACAGTGAGGGCTGGGGGCACGGCCCCCGAATGTTGGCTAGTTCCCATTTTTTAGATTTGATTTAATTCTGAAGAGATAATGAGGGTTATTGTGTGTGTGGTATGTAAATGAGGTCAAGGTCAACTGAAGGACATTATGCTTGTTGTAGCTCAACGCTCACTGACTGAATGTAAGAGAGCTGTTGACGATGCCGTGACGTCAGCAGACTGTGATGACCTCACAATGATGACGTCACTGAAAGACGCGCACCTGCTGACGCTACCTTGCAACCACGTTCCACTTCGTCTACGATGTCGTGGTCCGTCGACGTCACTCGACCTCGTTCATTGTATTGTATTATTGTTATTACCTTACACGGGCAGGCTTATTCGTTTAAATTTACCTACATTAAAATATATGCGCATTCGAGGAGACATGGTTGAGGTTTACAAAATACTCACAAACAGATACGGCGTTGATGTAAATTTAAATTTACAAAAAACTGCAAAGTAACGTAACCAGAGGTCACAACTAGATGTCATTATGACTTAGGAAAATATTTATTTATTATCGAGTTGTAAATATTTGGAGCAGCTTACCTAAATCAGTTATTTCAGCGACTCAGTAGATAGTTTCAAAAATAGGCTAGATAAGTTTTGCTCCAGTCAAGATATGTTGTTTGATTACAAAAACGATTACCAGAACAAGAACGACGAAGCTCAGTCGACGGAGTTTCACGGTGGCTGCTCCGGTCGTCTGGAATTCACTACCGGGTACGATCACCACTGATAAGTCGAGGACAGTTTCGGGCTGCGCTTAAAACCCGCCTGTTCAAGCAAGCCTACATCCTCTGAGAACATTTTGTTTTAAGAGTGTAACGAACTGAACTGAACTGAACAAAGTTGATCTAACCGGAATCAGTAACAGACGTTTGTCTAACATGGTGTTGAATAGATTCATTCAGTTCGTACGTTGTCGTTAGGTAACATATCAGTTGCGTAGAGTAAGAAGTTTTTTTTATATTATTTTTGTCTAACATGGTTTTAACAACGCTTTATAATTGTACATATGAACATAGCTTTTTTGTTATTTATGGGCACAGAGGCTTCAGCCTGCGCCTCAATTTCTGCTTTGCTTTGCTTTATTGTATGATACAAGTTCAATATAATGTTATAACATGCCATAATACAAATTTAGTCTTTATTCACCTAAATCATAATTAACATAGTAGCTAACTAGTTCGTCAGCAAGACGCATATCTCGCCATACGCCCAGCTTATCCCCGGGGGTGTTGTCCACGGGCCGCTAAAGGGGACAAAACATATCTGCAACCAGTGTTTCTACACAGGTAATT
>Ga0209149_1000876_pt1 | contig 13859 bp, 10 predicted proteins | sample WorMetTyACAVOLI2_FD_187423 | JGI IMG/M metagenome (GOLD analysis project Ga0209149, IMG submission 187423) | Marine gutless worms symbiont microbial communities from Max Planck institute for Marine Microbiology, Germany - Olavius algarvensis... ... | reverse complement strand
AAAAATAAGCATCCGGTTTTCATAATTCAATCCTCCAGCGTTTCTAAATTTGGTCCTGCAAAGTAGTGTGGTCCGTATGCTGATACTTCGAGAATATATGCAAAATCGCCAGACTAAATATACGTAGGTGATATCCCAATTTTATCAAGCAATCAGAATTTTTTCATTATTTGCAGTATACGAAAATTGTCCGGAATCGATGTATTTTTTTATCATCCACCAGGCCTCACAAAACCAACAATTCAGTCGAAATTATTCTTTATATCGACTACATCGGTGCATCGAAAGCTTCGGCATATCCCGTTAGTTCGACATAACCGTGACCTTCAACCGAATGTTTACCTTTCATCCCCTCGACCGACACGCTGCCTTCCCAGTATGTGACCCCGGTACTGTCGGGCGTTCGCATTTCCTGGTCCGGTAAATTGGAGGTAATCTTTGCGTCAATCGACAGGGGAAGAATTTGCATCCGCCAGCGGGCAGGATAGCGGGCGCCGGATTTTTTGCTGCGCCATGTGTCAAGTACTTCCACGCTGATTTCCGCATTTGCTAATGGTCGGGTGGTACCGTCAACTCGGATGAATGTACCGCTGGAAGCGGGGTGCAAACTGCCTTTGGCGTTTCTCAGCAAAAACACCATCACTTCGGTGGCATCGGAAAACTGCAAACTGAACCAGTCCCAGCCGATGATGCCGGGCTCCAGCAGGGCTGTGCTGAATTCATGATCCATCCAGGCCGACCCGCTGACCGTCATGGCATCATCCCCGATAATGAGGCTGCCCTGCACGTCGAGCCGGGTGAACGAATAATAGCAGCTGGCTCTTTCAGGCGTCGAGCCTTTGAGGCTATATCCGCGGTCCCCGTGCAATACGGCTGGTTTAGCCGGTCTTAAATTCAACTCATAGGAAAAATCAGGGGAGTCTACTTTCAATACGTGCCCATCTGCTTCTATCCGGGTCGACCAGCTTTTTATATAGATTTTAGTTTGTCCGGCCCCTCGATTCACACCGGCTATCCCCAGCACGTCACGAGCCGATTCCTCTGCATGCAGGTGTCGTTTCCCGGCGATATCCGATATCGCCGCGTGGGCCATGAATACCTGGGACGTGCGCCAGGCCGAGGCCGGCCGGGGCCAAGTGTTTTCCGATCCCGGCGGACTGATTTGGCTGCGAAAAAAGGTCAACTGGAATCCATAGTGATCACCGTTTTGCGACCGCAAATTGCCGGTGTAGTACCACCACTCGGTGCGGTAGCCCGGGTGGTCGCCGTGGTCCCGCGGAAATTCAAGGTTGCAGGGACCGGTGATGGAAAGATAGGCATTCTCATCTTCAGCAAAAATCTGCCCGCTGATTGTCATTATTGATAGTACTACACATAAAAGCGTTGAAACTGCTATTTTCATTCGGTTTGCTTCCAGGCAGATTTTTGATTGGCATGTTTCATTATAATCGCGGCTAAACCTTCGACAAGCTCAGGTGAGCAAACGGCTCGCACAATATATTGTCAATGTGATGTCGCTGCTCATCTGCCGAACGGTTCATCTGAACTCACATACCGCGTGCTTATAGACTCGCAACGTGCACACCGCAACCCGTAACGTGCAACCCGCAACCCGTAACGCGCAACCCGCACCCGTCATCCAGCATCGAGCATCCAGCATCCAGTATCCAGCATCCAGCATCCAGTATCCAGCATCCAGCATCCAGCATCCGAACACCAATAACCAATAACAAATAACCAATCAACTAACAACTAATCACCCCTCCCGCAGCAACGTCGCCGGCGGTTCCAAAAATACCATGCGAATGGCCGGCAGGGCGGCGATAAGGGCCGTGGCGATGATCAGCGGCAGCGACATGCCCAGTGCCCACCAGTCAACCCCGTAAATAAAGGTCCAACCAAAAGACTGCCGGTTGATTACATATATCAGCAGGTATGACAAGACAAAGCCGCACGCAATTCCGGCAAGCTCTCCGGCGGTCACCATAAACGCGGCTTCCCAGAAAATCATTTTACGAATCTGCGCAAAGCTCGCCCCGACCGCAAACACGGTGTTCAGCTGCCGCGAACGTTCCAGAACACTGACGGTGAGGGTTGTCGTGATACCCAGGGCGGCAATCACCAGTGCAATCAAAAGCAGCACGGTCGTGACGGCAAACGTTTCATCGAATACCTGCAGGATCCCGTCGCGCAGGTCACGGCCGCTGATCATCTCCAGCTGGTCGCCCCAACGCCCGATAATCTGTCTTCGAAGATCAGCCACGGCCCGGTCCAGGTCCTGATCACGATCTCGAAAAAAGAAGCGCAAACCGCTCCAGCGCGGATCATGATAGCGCGCCTTGAAATGCGGCAGGGAATAAAAGACCACGCCGCCCTGGGTGCGATAGTCCCGCACCAGCGCTACAATCGGGAGTTGCACCAGGGAGCCTTCGATCCGGGCCTCGAAGACATCCCCTATGGTCAGACCTGTGCGGTTCGAAAAAACCTCGGATATCCCGACGCCCTCGCCGCGCATCAGTTGCGGACGTATTTTTTCCGGCTCCCCCCTCAGCCAGAAAAAATCGGCATGGCGAAGAAACAGGTCCAAATCCAGCGCTTCAAATTCATAGGGAAAATTCCGGTATGTCAAAAAATAGCGCCGGTTGGGAACGATATCAACCGGTTGGTCCAAAGCCTCGAACCAGGCAACAGCCTCGTCGGAGATGGGATGCCGGAATTGATTCACTTCGTTTAGCTTCGGCGTCAAAAACAAGTCACCGCTGACGGTTTGATAGGTCCAGACTTCGACGGTTTGCCGAAAACTGAATATCATGATGACCAGAGATGCAAACAAGGCCACAGCCGTTATGAGTGCCCCCACGGGGACTGCCGTGCGTGTGCCGCTGTCCCGAATATAGCGGGCGGCCAGGTAGGCAGGTGTGCCCACTGCGCGGTGCAATACCGGCGCAAGGACCCTTCCCAGGTGGGTCAAAAACCAGGGCGCCAGCAAAGCGAATCCAACGAACAGCAGCAATATCGCGAGGTATCCGGGCAACGGGATGTGCAGCACACCGGGCAGCAGAGACAACGGCAGGACCAGAGCGATACAGACCATACCACCCAGGGCAAGCCGCCGGGGCGACTTTTTCGCTACAATTCCGTGTTGCGAGATCTCAAAGGCTTCTTTAGGAGGCACCTGCATCGCTTCCCGGGCCGGCTGGAGCGCCGCCAGAACGGATATGAAGACGGTCACCGCAAAGCCCAGCGCAATTTCCCAGAAGCTCAGAATTACCGTGTCCACCTGGACCCGCACAAAAAGCGTCGATATGGTTTGGCTGATACCGTGCAGCAGGTACCTGACCAGGATGCTGCTGACCGGCAGCGCCAGCAGCCAGCCGGCAATTCCAAAAACAGCCCCTTCGGCCAGAAACAATAGAAAAAGCAAATTCGCAGATGCCCCGGTGGAGCGCAGGACGGCCAACTCATGGCGACGGGAGGCCGCATTCAATGCCACCAGGCTGTAGACGAGAAACATGCCCACAAACAGGGACGCAAAACTCAATATGGAAAGATTCAGCTGATAAGCCCGGATCATTGCCCGTCCGCTCGCCTTGTTGGCCGTGGGTGAGGTCAACAAAATGCTTTCGGGCAAAATTTCCCGTATCTCGGCCAACTGCCGGTCGGTCGCGCCCGGTTTGAAAATCAGGTCGATTCGGTCCACCATTCCCAAGGTACCCGTAAATTCTTGAAACGTGGCGATGTCGGTCAATCCCACCCGGCCGCCCTCGATCAACCCCAGGCCTTGAAGATCCAGTATGCCGGCAATTCGAAATTCGGCTGTCTGCTTGGGATGCGCCAGCGACACATTCGCGTCCCGGTGCCATTGATACCGGTCGGCCAACGGTTTGCTGACAACCAGGGTAAAGGGCTCTTTCATCAGATCCAGCCAGGAGTCAGCCTGCTGACTGGCCGTTTCGTGAATTTGCCAGGAGCGCAATGGCCGGTCCAATATCGGATCGAAACCAATCAACAAAAAAGGATCGGCTTCGTTTTTTGAAGGTTTGACGTAGGTCGTCAGCACCGCGGAAGCGCCCTTGACAGCCGGATGACGCAATAGCACAGCGATCAATTCCTCCGGCACGCGCCCCCCCGGCTGGCTGACCACCCGATCGGCCCGGCCGGTGATCAGGTCCACGCTCTTGGTAAACGAATCCAGGGAGGCATGGATCGACAGCCTGACGCTGGTAAATACCGCCGCTCCCAGCGCGATGCCGAACAACACGGTCAACGCGCGCCCGGGGTGTTTGCGCATGTTGCGCAGGCTGAACCAGGCAAAGAATCTGAAAAAGAAAAATATCTGCTGCACGATTGAATCAGGTGAATCGGGTGAATCAGTTGATTATGTTGATTAAGTTGAATAAGTTGATTGAGTTAAAAAGTATAAAGGCACAAGGAAAAAGGATAAAGGACAAAGGATAATGGCCGGGAGGCTTGGAAGCCGGAAGGCTGGGAGGCCAAATAGACAATCGCAGTTTTTTGACTGCCCCACCAACCATTAGCGAATAACCAATAACCACGCCTTTCCTCTGCTCTCTGTCTTCTGCGTGCCGCGGCGAAGCTCGAAGAGCGAAGACGGGTCTTCTGTCCTCTGTCGTCTGTCATCTGATCTCTGTCATCTGACCTCTGTCTTCTGACTTCTAAATCCGCATCCCGCAATCCCCAATCTGCAATCGAAACCCTCTGTCTTCTGCGTGCCGCGGCGTAGCAAGGATAAAGGCCGAGAGGCTTGGAAGCCGGAAAGCTAGGAGGCCAACTAGGCAATCGGAGTTTTTTGACTGCCCCACCAACCATTAGCGAATAACCAATAACCACACCTTTCCTCTGCTCTCTGTCTTCTGCGTGCCGCGGCGAAGCTCGAAGAGCGAAGACGGGCCCTCTGCCCCATGCCCTAGACGCCCTGTTTTCCCCTTTCCGAATTTATAGTTCTCACCTTCCCACCTTCTCATCTTCTCACCTTCTTTCTTTTCCCCCTTCCGCATTCCGACTTCCGAATTCCTAAATTCCCCCTTCCTCATTCCGACTTCCAACTTCAGAAATCCTCCCGTCTCTAAGATTGATTCTGGTCGTGGCAAGCCCATCCGCCAGGTTGCTGTGCGTTGCGATGATGACGGTGCGCTTCCATTTTTGATTGAGCTCGGCCAGCAGTTCGATCACAATTTGTCCGTTGCGGCTGTCCAGGTTGCCGGTGGGTTCATCGGCCAGGACGATGGCCGGATCGTTGATCAGCGCCCGGGCAATCGCTGTGCGCTGCATCTCGCCGCCGGAAAGCTGGGCCGGCAGGTGGGTCAGGCGGGTATCGAGACCGAGCCAGTCGAGGAATTCGATGGCCCTGGCTTTGACGGCGGGAAAGGGTTTTCCGGCCAACAGTCCGGGCAGGCAGGCATTTTCCAGTACATTGAGGGTCGGCATTAAATTAAATGACTGAAACACCATCCCCACGACTTCACGCCGGAAGTGAGTCAGGCCGGTGGCAGAGGCCTGTGACAGATCGTGATCAGCCACTGTCAATTCGCCGCTGGTCGGCCGGTCCAGTCCGGCCAGCAAAGAAAGCAGTGTACTTTTGCCGGAGCCGCTTTCCCCTTTTAAAACCACCAGGTCACCGGGCGCGATCTCAAAATCGAGTTGTTTTACACCGGTAACTTCACTATCGCCCAGCGAATATATGCGGGTCAGGTTCCTGGCACGGATTATCAATGATGTCAGTTCAGATTGCATGGCGAGACCCGAACAGCTGGAGTGCTGGAGTAATGGAGTGTTGGAGTAATGAAGTCATATTAATTTTGGATTTTGGATGTCGGATTTCGGATTTAGAGTCTATGAATTCTGCCTGTCGTGAGTTTCTGTGTCTAACGGTCCTTTAAAATTGATAGAGCGCAGCGATTCCATCAATCCGCAATCCGCAATCTAAAATCCCAAATTATTACTCGCAACGCCATAGGAATAAAAGAGATGGATTTCTTTAAATTCTTAATTCTCGTCCCCTACTCAGCTAAAATCCCCTTTTTAACTGCATCCGCGATCAGGGTGGCGACATAGTTCCAGAGATCCGGCGCACCGTCTTTCACCGGCCGCATGCGTTCGTGAACCTGGCGGCTGTTGATTTCGTTTTCCTGCCAGGTTTGGCCGTCGGTGAAGTAGTTGTGCAAAAAGGGCTGCACCCGGTCCAGGGCGTTGGCAAAGCGAGACTCGGCGGTTTCTTTTTTTTCGAACTCATCCCACAGAGCGCGGAATTCGGGGGCCTGATCGCCGGGCAAAAGCCCAAAAATCCGGTCCGCGGCGATGGCTTCCCGCTGAGCCTGGTCCTCCCGGCCCTTGTCGTCGTAGCAATAGGTGTCGCCGGCATCGATTTCAACCAGGTCATGAATCACCAGCATTTTCATCACATGCAACATATCAAGGTCCGGGTCATGGGAATATTCCGCCAGCACAAATACCAGCAGGGCGATATGCCAGGAGTGCTCGGATGAATTCTCCCGTCGCGACCGGTCCATCAAGATGGTCTGCCGCAGGACATGCTTGAGTTTATCGGCTTCAAGTATAAATTCGATTTGCTTCTGAAACCGGCGGCTTTGCCCGGGTATTAGTTCTTGATCGACGATATATGGTGCGACATTTTTTTCTGTTGAGTCTAACATCATCCATGCGCTCCTTGCAGCATATGGTCAGTGGCGTTCAAGTATTGCCATTGAGTCAGATCAGAGACAATCTGCTATGCCATCTGTTCAAGCTCTTTATGGTTTCAGGTGTCAGCCTAACCGTTGGCCGCGAGTATCCAGTCTGATCAAAGAAAAGAAACCAATGAACGTCGATTCCTCCTCCAGCGGACTGTTAGCATCTATTAATATATTGGGTCTATATAAAACGAATGAGCGAAGCGATTCCACCATTCGACATTCGACATTCGACATTCGTCATTTCATTTAGTGCTATTTTGACTTACCGGCGATCTTCTCCCGCACCATCCGCCAATCGTTCATTTCGAGCAGCGCCTGGGTTAATTGATAGCGCCCATCGGCATATACACCATAGTCACCGCCGCAGCCCATGGCCGAAGCAAAGCGCGTGGTGTTGGCATAAAACTGCCAGATATCCGTCCATTTTTTCTCAATGGCTTCGTCGAAAGGATTCGTCTCAAAATCGGCCAATCCCTTTTGCCAGATGTCGCGCATGATACCGCTTGCGGCTGCAACATCGGCGTTGGTTTGCCGAATGGTATTCTCGAATCTTCGCCACTGCCCCTTGACCCAGGATGTGCCGTGACAATTCAGACAGGCGGCCTGCATGGTTTCACGCCGGGTGTCGATCTCCTTTTCATCGATCAGGTATTGGGCGGCAAATTCACCGTCCAGGCTGGTGGGCAGCGGTTGGCCGTCCTTGTTGCGAATGACAGTGGTATCCGGGCTCAGGGGATGCGGGTGGGCATAAACCAGTCCGAATATGCGCCAGGGCAGCCGGTTGTTCATCTGGTGGGTTCTTTCGGAAACGACTTCTTCATCGGTGTTGACCAGCAAGCTGACATGACAGGCGGCACAGGTGGGTGCCGTAAAATCCTGTCCGATGGTCCAGGGCACTGCCTCGAAATCCCAGGATTTGTGCATGGCCGCATAAATGTTGCCGTGCTTGCTGGCGGCATAGACCTTAAAGGCCGGCACGTCGGGTCCGACATGACATTCCTTGCAGGTATAAGGCTTGCGCGCCATTTCAATCGAAAAGGCGTGGCGCGTATGACAAGCGGCACAGGAGCCCAGGCTGCCGTCCAGATTCACCCGGCCGACACCTTGATTGGGCCAGCCTTCGATAATGGGAAATTCAAGCTCTCCGGCGAGTTCCGTATCGCGAACTTCCGTGCCGGTTACCTTCAGTTTGGTCCCGTGGCAGTAATAGCAAGTCTCGGCTTTGGTGTCGGCATTGGCCGGTTCATAGGTTATTTTGCCATTTTGGTATACTTTGCTTCCGTTGATGCTCACCTGCAGTTTATGGTACAGGGCATTGGCATCAAGGTTCTTGAAAGCATTGGCCATCAGGTTTTTGGAATACTGTTCCGCTTCAACTGAGTGACAGGTCGCGCAATCGTCCGGGCTGACGACAATATGAATGTCATAGCCGTTGTGCTCGAAGGTGTCGGCATGTGCTTCGGGCCTGAGGGTATGGCACTCCGCACACCCCACCGAGCTGGTTTGCAGGTCCTCGGGTATGGTCCGGCTGGATACTTTAAGAGCCAGTCCTTCGGTGGCCAGGGCCTGTTTGGTGGTAATCATGGCATGCCGACTGTTTTGCCAGTCTTTGACAATCCCGGGATGCGTCGAAGCATGACAGTCCAGGCATTCGGCAGTCGCCTCGCTGACCGGAATCTCCACCGCCGGACCAGGACCTGCACTCAAAACCAATCCACCGACAATTAGCCCAACCAGAACGATTTTCATATATGACTCCTTTTATGACAAATAGATTTCACCAGTTCCTGGGACTATTAACATAAGCGGTTGTAATTGTCCAAGACTTACGAATGGATTGCGGAATGCGGATTGCGGATTGCGGATTGTGGGTTGCGGGTTGCGGGTTTCGGGTTGCGGGTTACGGGTTGCGGGTTGCGGGTTGCGGGTTGCGCGTTGCGGGTTGCGGGTTGCGGGTTGCGGGTTGCGGGTTGCGCGTTGCGGGTTGCGGGTTGCGCGTTGCGCGTTGCGGGTTGCGGATTTGAGGTATTCTGTCATTGTATTACCCAGGTTGTGCGGTTCTGGGTTCAAGGTTCAGGGTTAAAAACCGCCAACCATTACAGATTGATAGGGTTTTATCAACTGCATGTTTACCAAATCGTTTCACCCAATGGGTGAAAGTGGCCATTCCAAACTATTGATTGATAAGTTCTATAAATTAGCATTTTATAACCTTTGAACCCTGAACCCTGAACCCTGAACCTGGAACCGATCAGTTTAGGTATTAATATGAGATAGAGCACAGCGATTCAAAAAATCCGCAATCCGAAATCCAAAATCCAAAATTGCTCGTTTCCCCACGCAATATTTGCAATACCGGTAGAGATTATGATAAAAGCGACCGAAAACGAATACAGCAAAGGAAAACAGAAAGGCAGCGTTGCAATGAAAATTCTTGAAAATCTGTGGCAGGTGGGGGGTGCTGAGTATACGACAGTTGAGGATGCGGCAATTTATCTGGTCCGCTTTGGCGAAAAAGCCATCCTGATCGATTCCGGCAGCGGGCAGGAGCATGAGCAGCTGGTGGAAAATATCTCCCAGGTGCTGCCGCCGAACGTCGCGATCGAGTACCTGTTTTTAACCCACTGCCACTATGACCATACCGGCGGCGCCCAAAAAATCAGGGACCATTATTCCTGTAAAATCGTGGCCCACGAGTTGGATTCCGCCTACCTTGAGAACGGCGACGACCAGGTAACGGCCGCCGTCTGGTATGATGCGCAGATGAACCCGCTGAAAATTGACTATATCATTAAAAATAAGAACGAAACCTTTCAGATCGGCAAGGGCCGATTGATTGCCCACCACTGTCCGGGCCACTCCCCCGGATCGGTGGTTTACCTGGTACAATTAGGCCCGGTAAAGGTGTTATTCGGCCAGGACGTCCACGGTCCGTTGGATCCGACCTTGTTGTCCGACCGCGAAGACTACCGCAACTCCTTGAATTTCATGCTTGATCTCAAGGCGGACATTCTATGTGAGGGGCATTTCGGAATTTATCGCGGTAAGGAAAAGGTACAAGAATTTATCGGGTCATTTTTGGTCGATTAGGGAGATTTATATCACTGCAGGCGCAAAGGACGCAGAGATAGGGTTTATCTTTTCCTTTGCCTTTCCGCTTGACGAAAAGCAAGGAAAAATATTTCTCTCGGCGCTCTTTGCGCGCGGTGAAATTATTATGGCCCCGGCATTTAGTTGTCTTTCGATTTTCGGTACTCCGCCAATTCGTCCTGCAGCGAATTGATGATTGCCGACAGAACGGCAAAATCATCCAATAAGCCGACAATCGGAATGTAGTCCGGGATAAGGTCCAGCGGCACGATGAAATACAGCAACCCGCCGCCGATAATCCCGGTAATTGCCGGATGGAGCTCGTATCTGCCTTTGATCGAGTCGACGAAAAGCGCATACAGGTCCTTTAGATCTTTTAGAATTCGCCTTAAAACGGGCGAGGCCTTGCCGACTTTATCCCAGAATTCTTTTTCATTTAAAATTCTCCCGAAATCCTGGCCTTTAGTAAAGCGCAATATTCTATCGTACTGTTTGCGACGTTCGGGATCGCTCAATATGCTGTAGGCCTGATTCAATATTTTAGTGGTTTCCTCTGCCTCCGCCAGCCGGTCGGCATTTTTGTCCGGATGCCAGATTTTCAGCTGGTCATGATAGGCCCGCTTGATCTCGGCCGGGGGAGCTTTGGGATCGACGCCGAGCAGGTCATAGTAGTTGACGTGTTTTTCCGCGTTTTTCTTCATGTTGGTCCAGTCGGCTTCAAGGAAGCCGAATTGAAATTATGTGATGTTATCGGATCCAACTAACCCCAAAGGCCTTTTTCATCAATGACCGGCAATTGGCTTAGATGGTAGGTTGGGTTGAGATCCGACTACCGGATGTTGGGTTTCGTTCCTCTACCCAACCTACCAGCAGTGTCCGTCGTGGTTAGTTCAACAGCATGATCGAAACCCAACACAGATGATTCACTCCGCTATCATCCATAATTTCCGCACGATCGATCCATGCCAGTCGACAACCGTTCCGAATACGTCGAAAGCCAAAATCTTGATATTGTTCAATTTTTCCGTAGACATGTTGTGCCGACTTCATTTAGTGATTTTAAGACTCAATCCATTCAGGGTTCAGAACGCAGGATTCGTTCTTTACTCGTGTAAAACTACATTAGAATGACGAATGTCGAATGTCGAATGACGAATGATGGATTCGCTTCGCTCAGTCTTTTTAAATAGACAGAATTCATTATCCGATGTTCGATGTTGGGCGTTCGATGTTCGATGTTCATTAGTTTCTTTTCTTTGATCAGACTGGCCGTTTTTTTGGCCAGAGGCAGTGCTCTTATGAAATTACCTTGGAATGACGAATGGCGAATGTCGATTGACGAATGGTGGATTCGCTTCGCTCAATCAATTTAAAATGGACCGTTCGGCAAAAAAAAGCTCACGGCAGGCAGAATACCTTAAATCCAAAATCCGCATTCCAAAATCTTAAATCCGCTTTTTGAAGTTTCTATCCTCGATCAGACTGGATTCCCGCGGCCAATCCCGCTGCAAGGGGAAGCACCTGAAAACATAAATAGCTTGAATACAGGGAATGACCGATTGCCTCTGCCCTACCCACAGGACCATTTTTCTGCGTTTCGCCCATCATTACCAGTTACCGCAAAAAACTGAGTTTCGCAAACGATATCCCAACCCGGACAAACCGGAAATAGCCACAAAGCCACGAAGACACAAAGAAAAAAAATTAAAAAAAACTTCGTACCTTGGTGTCTTGGCGGCGAAAATTTTTCATTTGATAAATCCTTCGCAACCACGATGTGATTTCGATAAATAGGCACTATCCCGGACAAGACGGAACCAAAACTGATTGATCACGAAAGCACGAAATGGCGAAAACACGAAATAATGCTAAGAAATTTTTCGTGTTTTCCAACTTTCGTGTTTTCGTGATTAAAAGATCTTTGCATAGAATATAAAGGATTTACAAATCGGATTCTATGCTTTCCATGAAAACCGCGGCTCAAAAATGAAATGCCGGTGGTCTTCCAGGAGCTTGCAATATTGAAGTACATCTTGTATAAAAGGCCGGCAGCATCAATCCACGCGGTTACGCAAACCTAACCGTCCAACACTGAGTTCATTTAATGGAGGAATTCATGCTTGATTTCACCCTGACCCCCGAACAATTAGACTTGCAGCAAAAAGCGCGGGAATTTGCCAATAAGGAGATTCTGCCCGTTGCCTGGTATTACGATGAAATCGACGAAACCCCACTGCCGTTGCTGGAAAAGGCCTATAAGGCCGGCCTGATGAATACTGAAATTCCGCAGGAGTACGGCGGCAATGGCTTGGGCTTGATAGAAGGTGTGGTGATGACCGAAGAATTCGCCGCGGCCTGCCCCGGCCTGGCCACCTCGCTTTTCGACAACTCCCTGGGCCTGGAACCGCTGCTGCTGTGCCAGAACGAAGCTCTCAAAAAAAAGTACCTGCCCAAAATATTGAACGATTTTAAGCTGATTTGTTTTGCCACGTCCGAACCCACCATGGGCTCGGATGTTGCCGGTATCCGCTGCAAAGCCGAACGGGACGGTGATGACTATATCCTGAACGGCAGCAAGTATTGGATTACCAACGGGGGGATTGCCGATTACATGTCCATCTTTGCCACGGTGGATCCCGATTCACAGCATGAGGGGGTATGTGCTTTTCTGGTGGAGCGAGATTGGGAAGGCGTGTCCATCGGCCGCAAAATACCCAAAATGGGCCAGCGCGGTTCCAATACGACGGGCATTAATTTGAAAGATGTCAGGGTCCCCAAAGAAAATGTCATGGCGCCACCCGGTGAAGGTTTCGTGCTGGCCATGCAGACTTTTTCACGCACCCGCCCGGCCATCGGCGCCTTTGCCATCGGCACCGCGCGCTCGGCCATGGAGTTTGCCATCGATTACGCCAAAAAACGCCGGGCGTTCGGCGTTAAAATCGGTGATTTTCAGGCCATCCAGCATAAAATCGCCGAGATGTATCAAAAAGTGGAAACCTCCCGCCTGCTGGTATGGAAATCGGCCTGGGAGGCTGACAATGCCATGGACCCGACTATTACGGCGTCCATCGCCAAATTTTACTCCACGGAAACGGCGCTCGAGGTGGCTGATGAAGCCCTGCAGATCTTTGGTGGATATGGTTACACCAAAATGTTTCCAGTTGAAAAACTGCTGCGGGATGCCCGCCTGTTCCGGATATACGAGGGCACCAGCGAGGTCCAGCGCTATATCGTCTCGGGCTATGCCATGAATGTCTACCAGCCGGTGATGCCGCCGCTGGAGAAACTGCCGCTTCACCGCGAAACCGATCCGGCTGAGCTGGAAGGAGATCCGGCCAAGTCGGCCTGGCGCTGCCGGATTTGCGGATATGTTCACTACGATGACCAGGCACCGGAAGAATGTCCCTACTGCTTTTTCCCGCAATCCGCTTTTGTGGAAGTATAGCGGCAAACTTGCTACTTAAGATCATATACCTTGATTTTTAAACGGGTCAACTTCTTAGGACGCTATCCAGGCATTTTTAGGCCAAATTGAGGGATTTAGGGATTGAGGAATTGGGGGATTGAAAGATCAAATCCAAAAAGTAAAAGAGATGGAATTCCTTCAATTCCTAAATCCCTGAATTCCTCAATTCCTGAATTGGTATCTATAAAAGCTGCCTCATTGTTTGAAGATTCGGTACACAAGCAGCACAAGTACAGCGGCGCCGCATGCGATCATCAGGCTGCGCAGATCAAAATTGCCGACCGGGCCGAAACCGATACGAGAGCCGATAAATCCCCCCGTAAAGGATCCGGCGATCCCAAGTATAACGGTATTAACATATCCACCCGGATCTTTGCCCGGCATGAAAAATTGCGCAATAATTCCAATTATCAACCCGGACACGAACCATGAGACAAGACCCATTTCGCCCTCCTTTTCATAGTATAGAGCCTGCGCATAAACTTAAAATTGATCAGAATAAATTACAAAATTGTAGGTCCAACATTTTAAATTTGGTCAATGTTCTTTGAAAAATTGGTTAAAGCAGCAATCTGCTGTGCTTCAGGTTA
>Ga0209149_1000875_pt1 | contig 13861 bp, 9 predicted proteins | sample WorMetTyACAVOLI2_FD_187423 | JGI IMG/M metagenome (GOLD analysis project Ga0209149, IMG submission 187423) | Marine gutless worms symbiont microbial communities from Max Planck institute for Marine Microbiology, Germany - Olavius algarvensis... ... | reverse complement strand
TGTCACTTTCATGTCGTGAAGACAGAATGATGATATGTGGAATCGTTTTGAGACAGCACCGGAACGTTACAGACGACAGACGTCATCCTCATGCCATATAGCCAACCGTCTATATAGATAGACGGTCGGCTAAAAATGTAGCCTACAAAAAATTCGCACTGCGAGAAAGTGTAGTCTCTAAACTACGTCAAAAGTGTGTTACATTCATCAACGGCCATTGTATTAACTTCCGATTACTCGATGTGGCACAAAGACTAAATCACAAGAATGTTTCTTGTTAGAATGGTATAGAAATGTTACATTCCTATACCATTCTAACACAAAACATTCTTGTGATTTAGTCTTTGTGCCACATCGAATAATCGGAAGTTAATACAATGGCCGTTGATGGGTGGGCTGTTGTATTTGATACAGCGAGGAGGGGACTCGGCGGGGCCGCAGCCCTCCTCGCTGTACCAAATGTAACAGGCCACCCATCAACTGCCTGTGTACCAATCACCGTATTGTTGTATAATGGTCCGTTGCGGTGCGGTTTTAATGTCGTTAAGCCGTACTATGAAGTATGTGACGTCATTGACATCCAGGTTTGAAATTAGAATATTTTTAGGCTAATTTACGCTGCGTAACATTGCAGACATTGTTTATTTCACGTTAGATGTGGCAGGTATTTGGTCCATTAGCTGTGAAACTGCGAGCAGTCGAGAACACTATACGTCTCGTACAGTGGCGACGTATCGCTGGAGCAGTGGACTAAGTGGGCGCCACTCGACGCTGAACGATAATGCTGAGTACAGTTGATGATCGTTCAGCGACACAGCCTCTTCGGGCACCGACTCGCTACTCGCATCACTTCACGCACACGCTATTCGAGTCTACTCACCTCATCTCACCAGTCTCTTTTCTTTAGCATCTCTGCCGCTGACTTACGTCACATTTCGGTAGCGTTCCCTCGACGCAGTACATCCTATTATCGTCTTAGTAAGCGAAGACGACATGTGCCTAGGCCTATATTATCATCCAAGATGTGGAACAAATGCCAATCATAATTACCAGGCTTTACGGATGGCCGAAAACTAGGTCGGTGTACGACTGTGCCAACACTAGTAACAATGTTATTTTGAACTATAGAAAACCTACTCGACTGAAGGGGTCGAGAACGATGCCTCTGCTAGGCCTCCAAATCTAACTTCGGCGTTGTGTGACCTTGATCTTTGACCTTCTGACCCCGAAAGTTGATCATTTCATCATCTTGCCTCGTCGGTGTGCCACTTGCAGCAAAATCGGTTCATTCGTTTTCAAAATGTCATGTTCGAAAGATTGATAACAAATCAGAAGGAACAACGGACGAACGGCCACGGAAAGCATTATGCCTCCGTCCAGTATAAACTGGCGCAGACATAAAAGCTCACTTTAGAATCTGTCTGAATTCGTATCGTGTGCATCACGTGTTGATACGTTCGTACGTGATATTAAATCTTACACTGAATTTATGTTGCTGGTGAAGGAATGATTAGCTCCAGACATATTACGCAACCATGTTTTTACGCCTCCGGCAGTCTAGACTCGCCGGAGGCGTAATGTTTTCGATCTGTCCGTCCGTTCATTCGTTCGTTCGTCCATTACCAAAGTTGTGAACACGATATTTTAAAAACGAACGAACCGATTTTAATGAAAATTTGCGTAAGTGGTCCAAGGAGAAGGTTGTGCAAAGATCAACATTGGACGTTAGGAGTTTAAAGGTTAAGGACGCATGTGATCGAAGTCAGATTCGGAGGCTTAGCGGAGGCATCATTCTCGACCACCTTGGATCGAGTAGCTTTTCTAGTTTGTATTTAAATGTGCACGTACTATATTCGTACAGTTCAAAAGTTCCACCTGTCTATGTGGTTACTGATTTTTAATACACCAATATTAGGCCCCATGTAACATCTATATTTTGACTGATTTTCAGATTTCTTGCACTAGCAGACTAAGCAGTAAATTTGTAATACAAGTGTTAAAACGTCTCAGATAAGTTACGTTTTGGCGATAAACAAAACAGTCAACAGTAAAAGCAAGTAATTCAGAAATTTACTCAGCATTAACACACCGATCCATAAAACATCTCAAGTTTTACACAGGCTTCGTTGGAAATGCAACTGCAGTTATGTCCTGAATGGGCTCGCGAATAAGGCCTCCAAATTTTATAAAGTTTTATCAGTCCTAATTAAAATTATGTTAAAAATTCTCTGGCTTTGTTTTTTTGTGGACACAATGTAGGCCTAGTATACGTCATTGATGTTCCAATGACTTCGAATTGCAAATTTGCAATGTGAACTTTTCGCCTTTTAAGAGCATCACCGTTGACAATTAGATAGCACCCAGAGAGAGAGCTTTACCTCTGCCAACAGGTCTAACCTCAACCAACAGTGATCCAGGATTCGAACCCGGACTCCCGGATTAATCCGAATCCGTATCCGGATGTTCACCGGATATCTCTCAAAATGTATTGGATTCATTCCTTGTCGACGTTGGTCATTTCGCCGAGTTTCGTGAAAAGCAGCCAGTCACTGTATTGGAATGCTAATGAATCTCCTAGCTATAATGCCCTATTCCGGAATACGGTAAGGGAAGAGCAAACGTAATCCGGAATCCGTATATCGGACCGAATCACCAGCAAAAGTTGACCAGTTCCTCCGACTGGTAGGTTCAATTACAACACCACGTTTCAACAAAATCTGCTGATTACGTTTGCAGTAATCCTGCTGACAGACAGACAGACAAACAGGACCGATTTCATAACCTCCTCCAACTAACCGTTAGCGAAGGTAATTAGAACGAGTTGCATTAGCTCAATAAATACGATATCCTACGGGCGTTGCTCAGCACGATCATCCGCGCTATCAACGCCGACCGATAGACACATAAGCTCAATTATGATAATCCCGGTGAGTGAGTAGTTTCTTAACGCCACTTCAGCGCAGATAAGGCTATTTGGGACGCATTATACAGGGTGCGGCTAAAAAACGTACCACGACGAAAACTGCAATTTCTCAAGTTACAGACGGAAGGCGGACAGACAGGCAGACGGACAGACAGTTTACAATTTTTGGTAAATTCAAAAAAAATTCAAGCTGCAATTTTGTGTAAACTGCAGCTCCACTGTATTATTTTTCCCCAAAAATTTTACAATGCTGCGAGGACATGGGGCATGTACCCCTCAACTACAATACTAGTGATGCCACTGGATAGTAATGTGACTGATACATCTTCAGGAGCGTAGGCAGAAAATAAATTTGGGGCTCTCCTTCCTTCCTCCCATCCTGCCTTTCCCTCCTTCCCCATTCCCATCCCTCCCGTACCAACCCACGCCCTTCCCTCCCTCCTCCCTTGTCTCCCTCTTCCCACTCCCTCTCTGCCACGAAGCGCCCCCTTAAATACAGCTATGGGATATGGGGGAGCGCTGTAACCTCATACAATTGGGTCCGGGGCAGAGCCCATGCCGCAAAAGCAATTCTGACATATCTGGAGCCCAGGAAACACGTCTAATGGCAAGCATTTAGTTTCTTCATGTGCTGTACAAAATGTCCACTTTTATCTTCTGAGTAACAAGACAGTTGTGTACTGCAACTCCTAACCCAAACCGATCCACAAGGCGGGGAAAGGGAGGCAGGGAAAGCTATAACACAATAAATGGCGACAATTATATAACGATCGAACAATGCACACACGTAGGCCTATGATCTCAGAGCCAAACACCGTCTAGGTAGTTTTAGGTACGTGTTCGACAGTTGCACCGGTAATCCCAATCATCTCCCGATGTCAATATTTTGAACACAGCAAAAAACTTCCTAAACGAAACAAAATGGCTAATTTAATTTAGTAACCATCGACAGACCTGCCTCGCCTACCGCGGGTCAATTGGCAGGTATGCATCCTATAAATCACTACTTCGTCGAAACAAAATCAGTAGCAAAATGCCATCACCAACTTCGCGATAAGTTAACAATAGTTTTACAGACACCACAGTCTTATTTATTGGTGCGATATGTAAACAAATTCATATCACTACGCGCTGATGGGATATCGAAGATGTGCTCGATCTAGAAGGAACCGGTTCTGTTCTCCGCAACCGATTTACTGATTTTATTTTGCAGCTAGATATTGTCCAGCTAATGTTCACTCATTTCCATTGCTTCCATTGCCGTTGTTTTGTGCATTATAATAATAATAAGCACTGGCAAGTAATGATAGTTAGCCTACATTGTGCGCTGGCTGGCTAATGTTCGGCACATTTTTCTAGGCTACGCACTAGTCTTTCAACGATAATCTATTGATTACTAATGCATTCGCAGCCTGTCAATTAATCTTCACTAATGTCTACAATGCTTGCTTGTTCAATCATCACACTACATAGATATGGCTCCGTTCATAGCTCCATTCATCATCATCGTCATCATTGCGCCTATTACATGTAGCGACCATAAGTGCAGTACAAAAGTCACGTAAATGTTGGTGAACGTTAAAAGCTAGACTAAAAAGTGAGTTTTTAAAAGCTTTCTCAAAGCGTCAGAGTTAGGAACGTCGCGGACGCGGGTATAGGCAGTGCGTTACGCGAACGGACCAGCGTGTGAGAAGGCATGCTCACCGAACTTGGTCTTGAGCCGCGGGAAGTAGATAAGCTGATGTTGACGAAGACTGTAGATCAGAACGTGACTGCCTGGCAGATGCGAGTTATACAGTGTTCTTCCGGTGTGTACAGAGTGCATGATGCAGCACAACTTGTACTCGATGCGCCAGCGTACTGGTATAGCCAGTGAAGCTGCAGGAGACTTGGAGTAGCATATGGTCTCTCGGAGTGAGTTTGAAAATAGACGTGCTGCAGCGTTCTGTACGCGTTGACAAACGATGACAAAGTTCTTTATATAAGAGTGTTAAGATTAGAAAAAGGCTGGAGTGCGTTAAGAATGATGCGATAAGTTCCGTCACGAAAATGGAAGGAAAGCCACGTTGTGTGATTTAATTAAGCGTACATCGACGACGACGAGACCAGTAAAATTGGTCGGAAAAGCCTGGGGTGATGGCCGACCGCGATCTACAAGAACGGCAGCAAACATTCAAATTGTTAACGACCTCATCTGCAGCCATGAAGATCGTCCGGGCACAGGCAAGAGTCCAAGAGAAATCGAACATGAAACGGGCATTACGATCATCAACCGTGTGCCGCATAGCCAAGAAAGATCTTGATCTCAAAACATTTCGACGCTGCGAGGTGCAACTGCTGTCAGACTCCAACATTCACAAGAGACTTGCGGCCCGCAAACAACTGAAAGAAACCTTTAACAAAACCGAAACTGGATAGAACATGGTTTTCTGATGAAAAGATGTTTACTGTGTAAACTACGTCAAATGCAAAGCAATTTTGGGGTTATTGACGATTTATGCAAATTAGGCAAAGAATATTTAACTGCACTGACAGACGAAATTCTGAAACTTTTGACATATTACACGTCTTTCTATCACAGTATTGTAGCACAGAGACACAGTCTTGTAGAAATAAAAGTAAAAGACACGCCTAAATCAACGACGACCGGCACTCACATCGCTGCCAACTGGTTGCTGCTGTTGCAAATCGCTGTTGCGTCACGATGACGCCAGGCGAGCAACTTGCACGTCGGCGTCATTATCGCCTAATGATTTCGTTGTCAGCTTTCGTTTCTATCATGGTGTTCGTATCACTGCTGTTCATCGTCACACGCTGTTGGTGAACGAAATAATTAATCTCGACCACGTGCTTCAAATGTCATTGAAGTCAGTTTCTATTTCAACGCTATTAACCCTTTAGACTCCAAAAGCAATTATGCCACATCGAATAATACGAAATTGGTACACTGGCCGTTGATAGATGGGCTGTTACATTTGGTAAATTGGTACAGCGAGGAGGGGACTGGGCGGCAGTGTTCGAGTCGTAAATGAAAAGGAACAGGAACGCCGAGCGCTGAAGGCGCCGAGGGAGGCGGGGTCTGGGGAGGGGATATCCCCTTCCCTAGTGGAGGAGGGTCTGGGGAGGAGGCCGTGCCCCCTCCCCAGAAATTTTTTTTGATTTTTTGTCTGCATTTTGGTGCATTCTGGGCGATTGTTTTAATGTTAGTATAAGGCAAGCGAATCAGCTTTATAACCGAAGGACTTCCATAGAAAATTACAGTTAACAATTAGAGTATACAGAAAAAACAACGGGAACGACGTTCCCGTTGTATAAAAAAGCGGGAACGGCGTTCCTATGCGTTCACGTCCGACTCGAACCCTGCTGGGCGGGTACCAATCAGTGTATTGCTATGGTCCGTTGCTCTGCTGTTTTAATGTGGCGATTAAAGGGTTGGGCAGAATCTCGTCTCCGAATGTACTGTAATTCGATGAATAAAATACGACTTATATCCTTTTTTAGTTTTGCTTATTTGTTGGATATTACGGTTGATAAGACTGATATGATATTGTCGACATACTGCGGCAATATACAAAATAGCGTGTTAATTACTATAGCTGCAGTCTATGCGACAGCTAAGATATCGAACAAAATGAAGTGTAATAAATTCAGCAGTTAGAAAAGCTCGATACCACAAAGAATGCGGAAATGACATAACATAATGATATGGAGCTAGTATACTGGCAAAAAGTTGCTCATCCGGCACTGGATAAATAAATGGCTTTAAATTAAAATAATACCAAGTTTTAACCAGAAAAACCTCCGTACGAGACTATCTGCAGTGCGAGGCACAGCATGCATATCCGCCCCCGGAATTGGAACATTTCACTTGAAATAAATTAGATCATTTTGTGGGACAGACGGACAGACCCAGAGACAGATCCACAGCATGTACATCGATTAATGTTTACTACCCGGCCGCTGGGAGTAACCGAGGGCGGGCGGTAAACACAAATCTGTGTGATAAATAACTGCAGTAAACATACATACCCGTCTCTGACAGCAGTTCCGTGCTTCACAAATACAAGTCGCCTCCACTGTTTAGAGAGACGACGACAATTAGTCTACACACGTATTTGTCGTTATAAAGCAAACGATAGCGACGTCGTAAGCAGTTGTCAGCGGCAGACTGGACAACAGTGCTGATATACACAGCTCGTTTGTCGCCGTTGTTTGTTGTGTCCGTTCCTTCGCTACTGTGTAGCGCTCTCAGAAATAATTATTCGACAAATACAAGTCGCCTCCACTGTGTATTATCGCTGGAGGACATTGGCAGATGCAAATCGGCAACAATGACAAATGCTCAACTCTCGTTTCGTTCTCGTATCGTCCCATCACTGAGTGCACGCGCAGCCGTCGCGGCACCGCCAAGACCGTTCAATATTCATGCCCGAATCATTATGCCCCCTCCCCGCAAAGGACGCGCTAAGCTTCATGTCAGCTTTGGCGACGTGATGAAGCTGACAATGGAGGCTAACGGACCGCAAATACGCCGTAAATAACACAACATTTTTCACTAACTACATTTTATTTGATGTACAGAATGACGGCGAGAGGATTCCTTTCGGATGTATAGTAGGTGTAGAATGAATGAATTAACGGTCCAATGTGGTAGCTTTCTAGCGGTCTTTTAGATATTTCGTTGTCTGGCGTCTACGATTTTGTATGTCTCGTCGTAAAGTTTAAGTGCTTCGGACGTAGCTTAACACCGGTATGATAGCCAAGATAGTAGGCTATGCTGACTCATCGTCGAGGCCGATGCTTTTTCTCCCTCAAAATGTTCCGCAACTTCGGTCACAAAAACGATCGACGTTAATAGGCAGTTAAGTTAACTGTCCGTCGATTAGCTGTTAATGATAGCAGCTGATATACTAATAGGAAGTCATAATCTACCGAATCGCGTCGTCGCCGATAACCTTAAGTGATTTTCAAGTCATTTCAGATATTGAAAACGTCTTTAGGGCCAATGTCTCAAACAATATAGCATGTTATCATCTACGATGCAAGTACAGAAGAGAGCACGTCATGGGTGAGCTATACTTTTTTTACTCTAATCTAGTCGATAAATTGAGGTGCTGGCATGTAGGAAACAGTACACTGCGGAGTTTTCACGTGCGCACTGTTCTGCAGCAGCCAATGTGCTACTGCTACTGCAACGCTGTTCAGCGCCTGTATCGAACGCGTATGGCCACTGGCGACTTATCATCGGCATTTGGCATCATTAACGGTATGGCGTAGTGCGTGACTGCCGGCGCTCGAAGCGACATTTGCGTTCGACATCGTGATATATTGACTAATGCGATCATTTAGACCACTTAGATGTCAGCGATATTGTGCTTTGTGTGACTTACTTGGCTATAGTAACAAGTGACATAAATCAACGACTGTAATGGCTATAGAGCAACTGAGCAACATCATTATCAAATTTTGATATATTTTTCATTTTTTTTGATTGGCAGTTAGTAATTATAAATTAAGTAAGGAATTAAGTTAATTAGTTTTCACGCACATGCTTTCGATGAAATAATAACAAAAACAATTCAAATATGAAAATCATGAATGCACACAGCAGTAAAACATATAAAATAAACATAAAATGTCAAGTTTTACCGCTAGCTGACAGTGATTCCGTTTTCTGCATTGCATATTGCTATCAAATGTCGCGCGGTAGTTCACAGGGCTTTAAACGAGACTGCCATGAGTAAAACCTGCGTAATGATGTAGATTTCCAAACTTTTTGTTGCAATATCTCGGAAACGGTATAAGATACGACTTAGGTTACCGTTAGCTACTAATAGGAAATCGCATAATGGCTTTCGATCGGTACCAATTTCGACCACCTTGAATGCGTTGAGCGACTGTAACGAAAGTCTCGGTTGAACAGCGCGTAGATGAGCGGGTTGAGCGCCGAGTTGACGTAACCGATCCAGAACAGAACGGAGACGACGACCGACGGTGTTTCGGGACAGAGTTCTCCGCACAGAGCGTCGTAGATGTACCATGTGAAGAACGGCAGCCAGCAGCAGAGGAACGCGCCCATGATGACGCCGAGCGTCTTGGCCACCTTGAATGCGTTGAGCGACTGTAACGCATCACTTTATCCTGTATCGCTTTTCTTTCGGAGCTTGATGTGTGAAATTAAAGGAAGACAAAGCCCGGGTCTCAAGGTTGTATATTTGCTACCCAACAGAGGGTTAACGTTTCTACGCTTCAGAAGTGTTCTTTTGCATGTGAACGTTCAGTTACATACCGTAATGTGACGTCAAATGTCGCTGTCTTTCTTGCACATTCTGATACAGTCACGTTTTTTTCTGTCGAAATTCCGTGACTTTGTTTTCAGAACGACAAGATCGACGATCCAGCTGCAGGCAACGGGGGCCAGTGGGATTCATCTGGTGTCGCCGATGTCATAGACAATACTAGTCTTTATTATTGTTTACTGCAACTACCCTTATTGCCTGTTCTGTGTCTGTCTGTATGATCATCACTCGGATGTCTGTATACACGACTTTTGCAAGAACGCGTTGTCCGATTTCGATGTATATAATTGAGTTGTTTATTGGTATTTGGTACTATGATTGGTACTATGATATAGTTGTGCGGTATGTAAAGTTTCCCCCTAGCTACCTCGTTCCTATAAAATTTAACTAAACCCGACACTTTAGGCTATTCACCATCTTAGTGTCGCTCGTATTTACAAATGATAGCAAGCATAACCTACTTGGAAAATCACTGAGGATCGTTATAGTGCATCCACCTATGATGAATATTTTGGCCAGACAATTTTCGCTATCGGATCAAATTGTAAGAACAGTCGAACAGATAGGTTTGGCGCGGAGGCACTCAGCAACCCATACGCGTGTTGTTGCTTTATGTTACTCCGACAGTCGCTAGAGGGCGCCACCGGCTTTATACGCCTATTGCGTGTTTTTCCCAGACAGACACTGCGACACAGGACAGGCAATAAGGGTGCTTACAGTAACGTCGTCGCCTACCGGCTTGTTGAGCCATCTGATGCGTCTCTAAACACATCCTTAGGTAATTTGGCCGCACGTGCGCAGAAGGTTTGTCAACAGGGCGGCCGGCTGGTGACAGTATTTCGTTCGCATTCAATCGCATTCAAGATTGTCTACGTTTTACAACTTGGGATGTTAGCCACTCGTGACTTCATCATAATATTTGCTGCTGATCGTCATGACGATGGTAACGATGATGGTGACGACGTGTGATTCAGAACAAGTGGACCATTCGTTCATCGTATAACGTACGAGAAGCTGCTGACAAGCCGACCCGTCGAATGACATGATGTTCACGGAACACTGCAGTAGCCTGTGTAGGCCTATGTATAATGTACCGTAGGCCTATTGCGACATCGCTGCCATGCTATTCAGAATCAAGATGATCACTGTTTTGTCTTCGAACGGATGGTAATCATTATGCCCCCGACCGAAGGGATTAAGGGGCAATTAGCGTTGCTTTTTTCCGCCCGTCTGTTCATCTGTCTGTCCGTCTGTCTGTCTGCAGTCTGTCCGCCCGTCGAGTACATAGCGAATAATTTGAGAACCCAAAGGCCTAGCGTGCCAAAATTTGGAATGAAGGTTCCCCACCTTAGATGCGACTCGCACACCAGTTTCAAGGTCAAACGGTCAAAGGTCAGGGTTACAGACGGGCGGGGGCATACCGTGTCGGCCGAACCCGGCGGCCAGACTGCTTGTTGGTTGTTGTAAAGCGTTGGGCGGCGCATTCATCTTGTCAGCGGTATTTTTGGTCATCGATTTTTCGGCCGTGTTTAGGCGTAGCAATGCGTTTTCGCGCGCAACGCTATGAATAGCGATGCCAGTGGCGCCGCCACAGCCCTGTCTGTCTGTGCGCCTGTCTGTCCGTCCGTCTGTCAGTTCGTGTATTGTATCGAAACAGTAAACATATCTATAGACGTACGTTATGGGATCTGCACGCTACGTTAACAATGTCCGGTAGAATGTCAAATATTTGAAATAGCGTTTTTTTCACTGCCTCATAGGTCGACTAACACAGGCTCTTCTTTCCTGACCTATTAATATACGCAGTATTTTTTACACAAAATCATCAATAGCGCTAAGAAAGTGACGGAAATAAGATTACAGGATGTCTGAAAGTAAAATTTAAACGTTCGCAGTAGCGAGCGTCGTTGACACTAACGACGTCGTAATTATTAGCTCGACTTGACGTCGGTGTTCGTTGACCGGATTTTCGGTGACACATGTCCGGTTATATTTTATCACCCACTCACATTGCTAAGGTGGAGATAACGTCCAGTATAAAAGCCGTTCCATAGCGAATCTGAGCTGTAGCGTTACTGGAACATTCCGCTGTCGGCAATTCACACGGAGTTTAACTAAACTTCACTATAGACTACGTTAACTAAAGTTCACGGAAGGAAAAGAACAGTGATGAGTTTAAGTCAGTGTGTCCTCACTGTGACATTTCTTTTACTGTTCTGCTTAGCAGGTAAGTTGTTAATAGTATTCGACGGTAGACGTCTGGCGTTTATGGTTTTCCATATTGTTTCGACTGTAAGCATCAAGTAATGAACCGCTTTTGCTGATTATCATAAGGAAAATTGAATTAATGCTTCTCGTTCGCCAGGTGGCGACTCTTTAGTTTACATAATTGATAAATGTGAAATTCGCAGATCTATTCGGAACATAATGCTCCTGATGTGTGCCAAAATTCACGAATGATTGGAGTTGGCGTTTTAACGCTTTAGAGTGCAAAGGTAATTATAGTGCCACATCGAATAACATGAAGTTGGTACACTGGCCGTTGATGAGTGGGCTGTTACATTTGGTACAGCTAGGCCGCAGCCTGCCAGGCCCCTCCTCGCTGTACCAAATGTAACAGACCACCCATCAACGGCCAGTGTACCAATCACCATATTGCTCTATAATGGTTCGTTGCTTTGCGGCTTTAATGTGTCTATTAAAGGGTTAAAGATGTTAGCAATTAAACAAAGTGGCTTACTTTTAGGCCACCCAGTAGAATAACTCACATCACGAAAGTTCTGACTCAAATAGTAACCAGTCGCCTCATCTCCTTAGTACATGTAACTCGACACAACAGTATGTCAGTTCAGCTGCATAGTAACGCAAGCGTCGCCGTTCTGACACGGTAAACTGAGTCTAGGGTCCCAGGACTGACAATGTCAGCCCTCGGACCGTAGAATCCACTTACTCTGTCGACACGCTTGTGTTACTATGACACTTTCCACAATTATAGTGAATTATTTACGTAATATGTGTTACTGCCTCACACAAGGGAATGCATAAACGTGTATTACTATGTTATATTGTTAGCACGCCTTTACCTACTTCTGAGTGGCATGTTGGGTTTTTCTTCACATTATTATTCAGCAACATTATGCTGTCCCATACTACTTTGTGTCCGGATAAAAAGTGGTCTTCTACATCGTCATAGCTTTTAGAAGTGTTAGCCAATTTAAATGAAAATTTCAGACAATATAGCTGAGAGAATGCTGAATATACATCTCTGAAAAATAATTTATATTTTCATTAAATATTCTTTGTTAGTACTTAGTAGCGATGTAAAAAGGACGTTAGTAAAAGTGCCGCTACAGCAACTGGATTTACTATTGAAGATGAACATCTCATTAGACGGTTGTGAGTAAAAAAAAGTGTGGCAAAATGATTGCTTAAGATGCTTTTTCGCTTTTTTACCCACCCGAGGCACGTCTGAAGCCCTTGGACCTAACATGTGAAAGTTGGTATCCAAAAAAGAGAGTCCCTGGGCTACCCAATGGTGAAACCGCATACTCCTACGGTCATTAGTTTTGACGCATTACCATCATGTGACGGGCAGCCAGACAGATACGCCGCCTATCGCTAAGTCGTGACAAAAACGGAACGAGAATTGAAGCGAGCGGTGACGTTTGTGTTTGTGCAGCGAATGGTCTGAGATGCGTGCGTTGTTCATCTGAAACCAATCCTTTCTGTCGCTATGGCTTCGGTGCAGGCGTCCAGTGCAACAAACAGTCTACAGTCTGTGTCACGTACGTCGGACGACTTTCCTACTTAGGTAAACTGTTTCTTACAGCTTTTCAGCACACGGTTAAATGGTGCCAATCCGTTACTTCTTCCTGTTGTCTGTCACAATAGCTTATCATTTGTTTTCATTATTATTTGTCGGAGCAGGTTATGTTTTTGGTACTGTTTTTTGTTTGTGAGTCTGTTTGGGCGTCTGTATGTCTGTCTGTCAGCCAGCAGAAGTACGGCAAAAGTAATCCGCCGATTTCAAAGAAACTTGGCGTTGTGATTGGGCCTACCGAGTGGAAGAATCGATTAACTTTTGGTGGTGATCCGATCTCGGACACGAGTATTACGGATCACTTTTCCACTTCCCTCGCCGTTGCGGAATATGGCATTTTAGGAGATTTATTAGCATTTCTCATAGAGTTACCGGCCGATTTTCACGAAACTCGGCAAAACGACTGCAGCCGACATTTTGGGAGCAATTCGGCAGACAACCAGATCTAGAGCGGGTTCAAGATGCACACTTCTAGCGTAGAACTTTTTTCCTAGCGTAGCAAAAACCTCTTGAACGCACTTCTAACAGTTAGGAAAAAATTTCTAGCGTAGCAGAAAATTTCTTTCCTAGCTGTTTTGGCCACGCCCACTTATGGCGAAGGTGAAAGAAAAGTTTGTGTTTATTTTTTGTATTTAAATATTTCAACATTTGTGTTATAGTATGTTCAGAATCTGACCATTTGAATAAGAAAAATAATGAATTATTTTAACGGTGGCCAGTAAACTTTTCGGTCACGTGACGTTCTACGCAGCAGACGAAGAAAGTGGTTCAAGATGTCAATAAGGTAGGAGAAAAATTCTATGCTAGGAAAAAAGTTCT
>Ga0209149_1000873_pt1 | contig 13863 bp, 6 predicted proteins | sample WorMetTyACAVOLI2_FD_187423 | JGI IMG/M metagenome (GOLD analysis project Ga0209149, IMG submission 187423) | Marine gutless worms symbiont microbial communities from Max Planck institute for Marine Microbiology, Germany - Olavius algarvensis... ... | reverse complement strand
TTCAACGTTAACTTTGTGGTTATCTTCGTTACCTTGGACGGGCGATATTGCTGTTATTTCGCTGTCTACAGGCCGCCAGTCGGAAAATAGTTGACGGCGCGATGCGCCACACGCCAGGATAAAGACGACAGAGCGTTGACGTTAGTGTAAAGGCGTGATAAGAGCAACATGTGATACATGAATTATTCCCAAATTATGCCCCCCGTCCCCCTTTGCCTCGAAAAGTGGGGGGGGGGGTCATGACCCCCCAGCTCCTATGGGAGCGCCGCCCCTGGTCAAATAGGTTGTGGGTCACGTGGTCAGGTTACTGTGTATTGGTCAGACGGGTCGTAGATCACGCTGTTAGCTGTGATAACTAAATCACGAAGCTCTCAGTTTCTAGTTCATCGCGAGCAGTTGTTCGCTGTTGGCGCGATGAATGTGTGTGTTCATCCGAGTCAAGATGGATCACATGAAGCAACTCGACCAGGGCTGGCGCCATGTTATGGAAAACGACGTTATGTGCCGCCTGTGTGCGACGACGCCTTAGCAAGACCAAACCAAACTAACACTCGTGAAAGAGTTGGGCCACTCGCAATTTCACTAGATTAGAATCTCTTCGTTTTTTTGCTGACGCGCGATATTGATATAGCAATTCTGCCCATCCGTCCGTCTGTCTGTCATGTTCCGGTATTGTATCGAAACGACGTAATATGTCACACTTTCTTCAGCATATAATAGTCCAATCATTCTAGTTTTTCTAATACTAAACTTCTTTGCGAAATTCCGATGAATGCAGGTGGGGTAGGCCTACATAAATTTTGCAATTTTCTGTGGAATCGGCCGCGCTCTGTTAGCGATAGCTAAGTTTCTTGTACGAATTACAACTCATTCAAGCACGTGACATAAGTCGTTTCTTAACGGACAGAGTCAGGAGCTCGTGCGTCTTCTGTCCGTATTCTACTATGTTATGCGACCCTCCCATTAGAGGCCACATTACGCACTGCACTTCGTAGGCCTATACGTCTGTCCTGCAGTCTCTGCGTTTAATTCAAGAAAAGAAAGTTGCAAGATAAAAATAGGTAACGTTACAGCCCATACAACGACTAATTCGAGGTGCAGTAACCAGGTCAAAAGGTCAAAGATCAAGGTCACGAGGCCTCGCAGAGCTCACGACATGCGCCACAAGCTGACCAGTGATGTTGAGATTACAGGGAAGGCCGGATGCCGTGATGGGGCCGTATATACGGTATAATCTTCATCTCGCTTCGAGTACTGAAATTCTGCTATACACACATAGAGGTAGCGTGAAATAAAAGAATTTCAACCAAATATCGTTCATACAGAAGTAGAAGTTAAACCGAGTGATTGCTGTGCGCTGTATCGCACACCAGTCGATCACTGACGGCCGGCGAGCTAGGTTGTGTTTTGCTTGTCTGTCTTTAATTGTTAGCAGGAACACGAGAAAACGGTCGCGATTACTGTCATGAACTTCACAGAATAGATCGAAAGTGGTTGTGCGATAATGCCATTAAATTTCGGAATAAACTGAGCCAAAAATCAAGACCGTTGCGCCTAAAAACGCCGAAAAGTACTATTAGCGCCACCTAGCGAATACCGCCAAACCATGGCGAGGACGTCGTGCATTGTTCACTACACCTTGTAAAGTTATGATTCCTTATGTCGATTTAGAATCGAATCGAATAAAAATAATTTTTTCAGCCCAGCTCTAGTGACCGCGATTCGTCCGGCCAGTCGCTGTAGCCGAGGCAGGAGGCAGGATGACTGATGGCTGGGCCGGCGAGAAAGCTGATAAATAGACGATTTCCATGCAGTAGACGGAGGCATGGATGTGGGGCTTGACGAGGCGCCTCGAGCTGCGACAGACAGACAGACAGACGCATACACGCGTACAACACTGATCCACGAGACAGACTAATATTTACCGCCTTTCAGCTCCGTCGTTTAGGTGACCGCCACCTAAACCCTAAACGATTGGATGATGGTTTGGGAAATAACAGTTCTCCTAAAGTCGGGGGGTTGGGGACTAGGCCAACTCAGCCTTTTATTCCTATTGTATTATTATTGGTAAATTTGGTAAATAAGTACGGCTACTTAGCAGCAGCAGCAGCAGTAGCAGTAGTAGTAGTTATAGTAGTTACTTTAGTGTGACACTTTTTGGGCGAACGCAAAGTACTGACAAACATAAACGGTTAAAATAATCAGACTCAAATAATCTGCCAACATGGTCTATATAAAAACTATATATAAAACATATATAAAAACTACGTCAATACAAAACTTTTACACGCATAAATAAGGCTATGCAGTCGATACATCCATCTCAAGGCAAGTGCAATAACTAATTGTTTCTCTGACACACAAGATGTCATAACAAAAAACTTAGCTCTCGCTAACAGTTCGCGCTCCACATCACATAACAGTCCTTCCAGTGGAATACGACAGTAGAAATAATTGTTCACGTATTACATCCGTACATTATAATAATGTGCTATATTTTGAGATTTTTAGATACAATGAAACTCATTATAGTACCTGAAAAAATGACCTTCAAATCACTCAAGGTCATTGGAGATGGCACAATTCAATAGGTCACATCACTGTTCGTGCGGTAGCAACGGGCTGTTGTATAAGCCGGGCCTTGAATAGGAAAAAAAGAAACCACTTAACCGATTTTGTTGAAAAACGAATACAGGAACTATGTCCGATGTACTACCCCACATACTGAAGTAATTGGGTTTGATACGACAACGTGGGTAGTCTGGGCGAACACGTAAAACAAGTAGCTCTGCTGTCGCAAAGAGACCGCGCGATGCTTCGTGTCTGTCAGTAGTTAGTTTCAACAGTATAAAACGTCGAGTAGAGTCTTTTATTGTTAGTTACGTAGGCTACAGATTTGTGACTGCGTGCAGTTAAATGCGCTGTTCTGTTGTCTCTGGCGTAACGTTGAGGCTTCTTGTCATAAACATTTCGTTGTCTTCTCCCGCAATCAACACCGCCTCTTACTACCAGCGATGTGTTATAACTTGCGAGACAGGCAGTCAAGCCAGATATAGGCTCAGAATCGCGATTTCTGCCTACCCCACCTGCATTCGACGTCCCCGTTAGTAGGGTTCTCGTTGGAATATTGCTATGCCGTTTGGCGTGGAAAAACTAGAATGGCGTGGCTACCCGATGGTGGAAAAATTTTGATGCTATGTTTATTCATTTTGACAGAATTCACGAAGTGACAGACACAGACACACACGCACACACACAGACACATACACACAGACACCTCATGGCGGCATAGACCGCGCTTATGCATGCATACATCGCGCGGCAATGATTCAGTCTGGGTGTCTTTTTCTTTGTATGCATCGGCAGCCTATGCTGCAATGTAGGCATTATGTTTCGCCTTAACCGCCCCGGCTTCTTTCCTCCCAGCTTCTGTCCCTCTCAGCTTCCGTCCCGCGGACTGTCGGTATTTCTTCCGCTTCGCAAGAATACTAAACGAATTTCAAGGAAATACGCGGAAGATAATCACTAACGCAAACAGGTTAAATGATTACATTTTGGGCCACATTGGAACAGAGACAAGGGAGGAGGATGCGACAGAATATTCGAATCGACGTCAAGCGGTATTTGGTATTATTGCAATGTCAAATAGATGTTTTAGCGCTTTGACTTATACAACTTTAGACGGACTGCGTGTAATTTTTTTTCTATTTAATATCACTTTTATTTTATTAGTGGACTTTTTTTAACCGTGTGTCTATCTTGTATCGTTTCTGAGATGTTCAACGTCGAATAATAACGTGCCCTTGAAATCTGGGTTAGGTGTCATTTAAGCTCATTGAAATTTGAAAACAGCACCATTTATTAGACCATACGACTTCCTATCAGTCCGCCATTGTAAGTATAGCTCTATCTTGTACCATTTTCGAGATATTTGACGTTAACGAATACCGTGTCCTTGAACTATAGGTTAGGGGTCATTCACCCTGCAAAGTTACGCAGGATTTCTACAGCGCTGAAATCTACAGCGAGCGTCAAAAAAGCTATTAGGGTAACGTGATGCGTTAAGGTCGTTGAAGCTTATTCGAGGTCATTGAAACTACTACCAATAGAAAGCCCACATGCAATTTCATATTATTTTCCATATATGCATATATTTTGTCGTTTTCGAGATATAACGATTTCTTGATCGAAAACATCCGTTTTCGCCGTTTTTACCTACTACGGTTTCCTTTGAAGCCATCACAGTGGAGATTTTCCTGAGACTAGGCTATGAAAGTTGGTATCGAAAGACCAGAGTCCCTGGGCTACTCGGCGGTGGAAACCATAAGATCCTACGTTTATTAGTTTTGATGCACTACCAGTTTGTGGCAGACAGACGGACGGACACGCCGCCTATAGTCGCGCTTTAGCACAGCTGAGCGCAACAGAAAACACCGTTAAGTTCACTAGCTCTAACATTAGCAATCGCATGGTGCGTTGAGATGGGTCATCACAGGCAGCGCATTAGCGCTGCACTGTTGTAAGGCCCATGCAAAAATCAATGAGAAAATCGAAAATTCGACCCTCTGTAAAATCGTAACCCATGAAGATTTCAATTTGAAACTCGGCACACGTGATTACGTCGCGGACATCACCCACCATGCAACTTTAGGATCGAATCGGCCCAGCGGGGGCTTCCCTCCAAATAGAGGAAATATAACACTTTTGTGACTTTTTTGTCGTACTGTTTTTTTCTCGATCCTGAGCCCAGGTCGAACCGTCGCACTGATTCTTACGCTGAATAGCTCAAATGATGTGTTTCCGCCCAAGGACGGTCCTTTTGGGGTCAGGACGTCATATGGGGAAAATATCCCCCAATAACTCCCCAAAAAGGGGCGTGAATAGGCAGTTTCAAGCCAAAACGCCAAAATCTTTACATCGCAATATCTCCGGAACTATTAATCCGACGAACTAGCGATTTGAGATCGGAATTCAGACCACGAAAGGCACTTCGTGGGTGGTCTGCCATTACCCCAAAGCAAGTACAACATGGCTGACGGCCGCCATCTTGAAAATCGATATCACGTCATATTTCAGCGGCGGATGTTCCGATTTGGACAAAATTCGGCAGCCGGATGCAGAATGACACGCCGATTAGAGCGAAATGGTCGAGGTAGAAACCGGAAGTAGAATTCCAATATGGCGGACGTTTGTATTTCAAAACCGGAAGTAGTTATATCTCAGCCGCCATTTGAGATATCTCGATGAAATTTGGTTTGCTGATAGACTTTGACCTTCTGAAGGCAGCGACATCAACAAATATGAAACCGGAAGTAGTATTTGACGGTCGCGGCCGTTATCTTGAGAAATGGATATGACGTCATATTTCCACAGTGGGTGCTCCGATTTGGACGAAATTCGGCAGCATGATACAGGTGACATGCAGATTACGGCGAACTGGTCGAGATCGAAACCGGAAGTAGAATTCCAATATGGCGGACGTTTGTATTTCGAAATCAGAAGTAGTTATAGCTTAGCCGCCATTTGAGATATCTCGACAAAATTTGCTAAATGACTTTGACCTTCTGAAGGTAGTGACATCAACAGATACGAAACCGGAAGTGGTATTCAGTCGTCGCGGCCGCCATCTTGAGAAATGGATATGACGTCATATTTCCGCAGTGGGTCCTTCGATTTGGACGAAATTCGGTAACAGAATAATGAGCAAATTTCGGGCAAATGGTCGAAATCGAAACCGGTAAGTAGATTTCCAATATGGCGGACGTTTGTTTTTCAAAAAAACGGAAGTAGTTATATCTCAGCTATCAATTGAGATGTGTCGACGAAATTTGGTTTGCTAATAGACTTTGACCTTCTGAAGGCAGCGATATCAACAAATGCGAAACCGGAAATAGTATTTATCGTCCGCGGATCTTGATAAAGCGATATGACGTTATATTTCCGCAGTGGCTGCTCCGATTTGGACGAAATTCAGCAGTCTGATGCAGAATAAAATGCAGATTACGGGAAAATGGTCGAGATCGGAACCAGAAGTAGAATTCCAATATGGTGGACGTTTGTTTTTCCAAACCAGAAAGCGTTATATCTCAGCCATAAATTGATTATGTTGACCATTGATGATGACGAAATTTGGTTTGTTGATAGATTTTGACCTTCTGAAGGCAAGGACATCAACAAATACGAAACCGGAAGTAGTATTGAGCGACCGCGGCCGCCATCTTGAAAAATCGATATGATGTCATATTTTCGCAGTAGCTGGCCCAGAATGATATGTCAATAACGGCGATGAGGTCAAAATTGAAACTGAAAAATCTGACGGACTGAAAGCAAGAAATTTCTCATTGGTCGTACGAGCGTGTAAACCCGGATGTTATTCCTATGTAAGAGGCTGCGTTTTGGCCGGAGCTGAACAACTATATACCGGTAATTTACTAGCTGTGGTACTGGCACACTATACACACAGCTAGCCAGACGAATTTACAGCCTTGCCGTAGAAATGGTCGACAGCATTTAGCTAAAACAATACGTGTAAAGTAAATTTAGTAGAAAAACTGCAAATATAAATGTAAAAAAACTGTTGTTTATAACAATGTGTAAGGCCCATAGCAAAGTGACACATATAAAACAGCAAAAATATTTTCATTACCTAAAAGGCAGTGGATATAATAAGAATTATTATATCCAGGGCGCTTGAGGTGATGAAAATATTTTTGCTGTTTTATAAGTGTCACTTTGCTATGGGCCTTGCACATTGTTATAAAACAACAGTTTTTTTTACATTTATATGAGATAACGGTCATGCAGCTGGAGACCCTGGGTATAAGTCACAAGCACTGATAAGTAGGCTAGTTGCATCAGGGGTGGCGTTGCATTTTGTGTTAACTTTTTGCTTTTCGTAATTTAACTGCATTTTATATTCTTGTGTTATGTGAATGGATGGATGTCGGATGAATGTCTCCAGATGGTCCCCGTAGTGTCGGTGTTGCATTTACACACAGAAGTTATCCCCAGTACCGTGCGTTGTCACATAGCACCAAAGAACGAAGAGCACCGCATGCTGCGGCAGCATTGCCTGTGGCGTATTTTTGACCATGGCAATAGCTTTGGATGATACGCGCTTTTACAACGTTGCATCACATCGTCGCATGATTGTACTACCTTCCCACATGATAGCTCGTCTGACTTATGTGCAATATGAAAAGATATCTCAGGCTATAGCCAAGGCGCCCGCACAGATTTTGACGTGCTGTACGTCAAAAGACACGCTTCCGTGCAAGGATGTTTTTTGCGGGGTTAGAAAAAAAAATAATATTTAATATTTAGACCCCCTTTCACCCAAGGTAAAAATATGCATTATGCTGTATTTTTGAGCATTCTTTTCAAAAGTGAAAGACCTGTTTGTTACATGAGAATAACGTACTTTTGGAGTTACATCACTTAGCCACTTCTGCGGTTGGGTTCCATATGGAGACAAGTCCTTTTAACCTGTTAACGTAGCCTGTTAAATGGATCTTTGATTTGCGTGAAGTTCAGAGTCAAGTAAAGATAAAGGTAAGGCGATTTATATAGCACTTTTAGTATACTCAAGGCGCTCAGGTATGGATCACACATGCAGTCTTTCCTGCAAATTCCACCATGTCTTTACCTCGTAAGCGTTCACCAGACGGCGCCACCATCGATTGTAGTGGCGGATATCTAATTGCAGCTCATTTATCGATCCCGAAAGCATGAAACTCTGACTCGGCCTAGTTGGCTGACCTATAGCGGACGGTTTACCCACACAAGTGGTCAGCTGTAGGTCGACCGCAGGTCAGGGAAGGTTCGCCGCTCAAAGACCAACGTTCGATCTACCGCTGTGCCAGTGCCACGGACAATGGCTTTGCATATCGAAGTTATGTGACATATCATCCACAGCTATTGACCAACCTGAGAGTCACTTTGGTCAAGATATGTAACCCTACTTGAAGCTAAAGTGACTCCAAGTCGACCCAAAGTCGACTTAATCAAAATGAAACGACGACTTGACGTCACAGTTGACTTGTGACTAGAAACGACTGTTGGATGCCGTCGGCAACTCGCTCAAATCAACATACAGAAACCCGCCTGCAGGGAATCCCGGCCACGTACGATATCCACGAACGACCTGACCATGGCAGGGATGATTGCATCACCGCACAAACAGCGTTTTGTTACTTTACAAGACATTTTCAGTTTATCGCTGACATTTTATGTATCATTGCACACTTAGAGATGTGTGAGTTCATGACAATGCTATGCGATAGAAGCATAATTTTTAATGGTCCGTGTGCGCTATGTACCGTGTATGTGTGCGTGCCGGCTATAAACGCTGTGACGCGTGCATTTTGACAGCTGATTGGCGCTGCTGTGCGCTCACAGGCCTTCCACAACAATCACCCACTGTCGCATGCAATCGCAACGCAATAAGTGAAAATCAGCGCCGATATAGTTGACGTGCGGCGCGCACGACATTGAGGTCTGCGTACGTTATTGACTCGTGTCCATCTTGGCGCTGGACGCCTGCTTGCATTTCGCGATATGGCGTCGAATTAAGTTATCACAGGACAGGACGCGTATGTTGTATGTATACGTGGTAAAGATCTGTGCAAAAGCAAATAAAAAGTGATGCCGGGTACAACTAACTTTATTCCCCGGACAATTGCATGGTGCTGCCACCTGGCGAATTTAAAGGCATGACTCCAGAGAACGTTATCCGTCTATTTAAACTGAGCTGAACTGAACGTTTGACGACATACTTGCAGCAAAAATAGCTGAATACCTGAATATGAAATAACGTTTTCCTGTAATATTGCCATGACAACAAACACGCGAGAGGAAAAACACTGCATCGGCCGGACGACGTCGAGGTAACAAGGTGCTGCATTATGCACTCTGTACGCACCGGAAGATGCCCGACTTATCTGAAGATACAACTCGCAGCCGCCAGACACGTTCTGATCTACGATCCTCGTCAACATCAGCCCATCAAGACACAGTTCAGTGACCGTGTGTTCTCACACGCTGTTCCGTCCGCGTGGAACGCACTGCCCACCCACATCCGCGACGTTCTGAATTCGAACAGTTTTAGAAAGCTTCTAAAATCTCACTTGTTAGCCTAGCTTTTAACTTTCACTAGCATTTACGTAACCTTTGTACTGCACCTGTGGCCGCTATATATAATAGGCGCACTATAAATCTTCGTATGATGATGATGATGTGATGTAATGTAACGAGAGGCAAATTTAGTAAACCAAAACTAGGGAACGGAAAAGATGGAAAATGGAACACAGTACTCCCAATCTTGACAGATCCTGACCCCATCTACCGCAGTAAAACTTTGGCCCCGCCCAGTGCCCTCCTCGCTGTACCAAATGTAACATTCCACCCATCAACGGCCAGCGTACCAATCACCGTACTGCTGTATGACGGTCCGTTGCTCTGTGGTTTTGATGTACTCGTTAAGGGTTAAAATGACCAACAGCTCGAACTGCAAGATGCTTAACAACAGCCGGTTCACACTTCTAAGTTCAAACTCTCAAACTTCTGATTGAAGGCAATACGCTAGTTGCGCATCTGGTAAATTTTCAAAATACTGCTAACTTCGTCATAAGTAAACTGTTAAGAATCGATTCAAAGATGCGCAGTTGTTGACATATCGCAGTTTTTGCCGCGCGATGCTATGCAAGCGCGGCCTATGTCGTCATGCGGTGTCTGTCTGTCTGTCTGTGTGTATGTATGTTTGTGTGGCCGGAAGCCCGGAAAAAAACGAATAAACATATCTTCGAAATTTTTCACCGTCATGTAGCCAAGCCATTCTAGTTTTTCCACACCAAACGGCATGGCAATACTCCGACGGGAACCCCCCCCCCACCCCTAACTGGAGCGTCGAATGCAGGTGGATCGGCAGAAATCGCGATTCTGAGCCTATGTCTGGCTTAGCTGCATGCTGTAAACGCTGCAACAGGCCAGGTGTTGTCAACACGGTCGCCGCTGGACCACGGCCACCACCCCGCAAGTTGAATGTGACACATCGCTGGTAGTAAGCGGAGGTGTTGCTTGCGGGAGAAGATGACGAAATGTTTATGACAAGAAGCCTCAACGTTACGCCAAAGACAACAGAACAGCGCATTTAACTGCACGCAGTGATAAATCTGTAGCCTACATAACTGACAATAAAAGACTCTACTCGACGTTTTGTACTGTTGAAGCTAACTACTGACAGTCCCGAAGCATCGCGCGGCCTCTTTGCGACAGCAGAGCTACTTGTTGTATAGCGCATCGTCGCAATCGCCGAGTACACTCAATGTGAGAAACTTTATTTCACTATAAAACGGTAGCAAGTTAATGTTTCAACAACGGACGGAATTTGTCAGTGCAAGATAACGTTTTTACTTGGCACACTGTAGTCGTTGAGGTCATCGTGAGTGTAGTCGATAGGAGGCCAGGAAATACGAGGTCGATTGATTACGAAACACTTGTCAGTCGGCGACAGAACGAGAAGGCAACGTAGTGAAAACGGTTCGACCACTAGTCGGCCATTCACGACCCGACCGCCATTATGACTGGCTATGTTTGGCGAATAAACGCGTTCATTAATTATCTGACGATGTCGACTCTGATTGCATTCGCAAACGTGTTTCTCAGTGTTCTTTACATAGGCCTATATTAATTATGTATCGATTTAGACAGATAGCCTAGGACTGTCATTATTTCACCGGTACACCATCTTCATAAAAGTCACGTAAGGAACACTAACCGATAAACTATCAGCTGACTTATATCTGTATGCCATGAGTATATTGTAGCAAGTATATTATCCAGCTCTTGGCATCTCGTCAGACTAGCTCCTTCAGTACTAACTGCTACAACAGCCGATGTTGTTGCTGCTGCTGCTGCTATTGCTCGCAGCAAACGACAAAAACGATGTTATGACACGACGCTATCAGGCGCCTAGCGACTTGCAGTGCTAAATAGCCGTGACGTAATTAATGACGTGCGCATGGATCGAACAATAGCATCACCACCAGCGCCATCAGTACCAGCAGCAGCAGCAGCAGCAGCGGAACTACAACGGATTGCTGCGACAATGTCTAGTCCACCACTCGATTAACGTGCACTCATCAGCTCACCAACTATAGCTTCCACGTGTCCGAGCGCATAGACCATGGGTTCATGACGATAGTTGGAATGTGACTAACAGACAAACACGTTTACAAGCTACAGACACTGGCGACCAAGACAACACCTCGCCAAGCAACAACTGAAACAACAAACAAGTGTATCGGAGACGATACGAAAGCTGCCGCTCGCCAAAGCCCAAACTACATTAAGAAAACAGAAAAATAAAATACGGCGAAAAACGATTTCCAATATGGCGGATGGAATTCTTTCACCCTGCAATGTGGCACGTGGCTGTGGGATGACATGCCATTGAATTCCCCAAAGCGTCCGCTTCTGGTTTCGATTTCGACCATATCACCGCAGTCGACATGTCATTCTGCACCAGTCTGCGAAATTTTATCCAAATCGGACCGCCTTCAGCATAAAAATTGACGTCATGTCGATTTTCAAGATGGCGGATATCCGCCATCTTGGATTTTAGGAGTCCGATAATGGGTTCTTTGGAAAGATCATAGCTCTAAATTGCTTAGTTTTTGAAAATCGCGTTTTTGCATTTGGCGACAGACAGACAAACAGACAAACAAACAGATGGACAGCCCCAACGCATTAAGCCGCTCTCGCTGTCGCGAGCGGCGGCTAAGCATACGAAACGTTATTTTAAGTAGATGATGATTATAGAAACGATCACAAATCGCCGATCAGCCGTAATTATCGGAAACTGAACATAACGCTCCGCTTTCGAATGCCAGACTCAGCTTTATTCACCAAATGTAGACATAATAACAAAATAAAGAATAATATAAAATATATAAAATAACCAACTTAACTAGATTATTACAACATACAACAAAGCGCAACTTATACTGATTAGATCAACTTTCTACACGGAAGTAATGTGACACCATTCATGATTAATACAGTCACTAATCATGGATTATAATACATTGACTCGAATTTTGCTATGCGTTTGGACAACAGAGTGCTAGGTAATTCAAAGTCAAAGAATTCCTGGCAAGATTTAACAATTTCAATATTACTGGTGCTGAAGAGCTTAATAAAATATCGGTTAATAGTAAAGTCCAGTGACGTCGTTTATACTGAGAGTCGTACAGGACACAGCGTCCGCCCGTTTTCCTCTCGTAGACAATTTTTATGGTTTTTAGCCAAACTGCGTTCTACATTCTACTTATGTCAACGGCTGTCATTGTCTTTCTATTGTCTGTGACGTTGTTGCACCCTACTCAGAGGGTTGAACTTTTGGGCAACATTTTGCACCATCTAATAGCTTAGGGATTTGGAGGGATTTGGACAGTTTGTGTTAAAATTTTGGAAAGAAATTCAGGGGGTTCTAGGTGATCCTGCAAGTTAAATGGAAAGGAGTATGAAAAATTGGCGTTTTGGACCATTATTTCGCTTTATCTCGGAAACGATACGACATGCGGCCACTACAGTTACATGTACAACGGAAGACGAATAGGAACTCGTATGTGATCTATCGAATGGTGCCATTTCCAATGATCTTGAACGACTCCTAACCCAGATTTCAAGCTGACTCAAGTATTCGACGCTGAATATGTCAGTAACGGTACAAGATGGACACAGCTAGACCTAAGGTGGATAACTAGTAAGACCACACACACGCGCTATTCATCGGTGTAATGACGTTGAACGATCTTGAGTAACTTAGCAAGTTTTTTAGTTCATGAACCGAACGGTAACGTGCCTAGGCCCAACAATCCGCGTTCGGTAGATTACCGTATCTGTGATTCCGGTATAGCTACGCCGAGGTAAACAACAACAACACAACAAAGTAGTACATTTTATTTCTGTACCGTACATTGAGTCATTTCACTTTTTGCCGTGCGATGCTATGCATAGCGCAGCTATTGCCGGCATGCGGTGTCTGTCTGTCTGTCCGTCTGTCACGTTCGTGAGTTGCGCCAAAACGAATAAAGATATCTTCGAATTTTTTTTACCATGTGGTAGCTAAGCCATTCTAGTTTTTCTGTACTAAACGGGGTGGCGCTATTCCAACGGGAACCCCCGCTAACGGGGGCGTCGAATGCAAGGGGTATGAAAAAATTGACGCTTTTCGACCAATATCTCGCTGTATCTCAGAAACGGTTATAGTTAGATGGGCACATGCAGCGAGACAATTTGTAAGCATCGAATTCTCTTTCCATCCATACCACGTTTAGCGTGATTGCCCCAGGGGCGTCCCCAGGGTAAACAAAAATGTGGTAAAATTAGCGATTTTTGGACTTACGCATTGACTTAAGCATCGTATAACTCGAAAAGTATTCAAGATATATAGGTACATGCTGCGAGAGGTTTGGCAAGAATTGAATTGTCTTTTCATCCATGGAAATACTGGGTGATAGTCGCAGGGGCGTCTCCAGGAAAAAATGTGGGCTGCGGTACGTGAAAACTGCGATTTTTTTGCACTTGTGGTTCTAATAACTTGGAAACTGTTGAAGATAGATGGGTACATGCTGCGAGGGGTTTGGCAAGCACTGAATTGTCTTTTCATTCATGCAACGTTTTGCGTGATTGCCAGTTTGCCACAGGGGCGTCCGCAGGGCAAACAAAAAATGAAGGCCGGGGTACGTAAAAATGACGATTTTTTGCAATTGTGGTTCGAATAACTGGGAAACTGTTGTAGATAGACAGCTGACACACTAAATGCGCCGTATCTTCCGAAGGCGAAGGCCTACGAACTTCAAA
>Ga0209149_1000872_pt1 | contig 13870 bp, 8 predicted proteins | sample WorMetTyACAVOLI2_FD_187423 | JGI IMG/M metagenome (GOLD analysis project Ga0209149, IMG submission 187423) | Marine gutless worms symbiont microbial communities from Max Planck institute for Marine Microbiology, Germany - Olavius algarvensis... ... | reverse complement strand
TAACTGCACGTAGAAACTGCAGTCGCGTGTATGCATGGCTGTCAAATATCTGCAATGCATATCTTTATGTGTTTGTCGTTTGTCAGGTTAACGCGTTTCTTGCGCGTGTGATCGATGGTTATATGCTGTAGATGTCCAAGAAATGCAGACAAATTATGATGCGGAACTTTGATTCGCCGACGAAGGCCGGCATGGAAGCTGATATTTCGTCTCGTACTTTAGAGTATTTTCTTCTTCTGATGGCTTTCCATACTTTGTCGCTCCTGCATTTTCCACCCCTGCAGTCTGCTCCTGCATTTTCCACTCCTGCATTTTCCACTCCCGCATTTTCAGCGCCCCCGTTTCTCCTTCCCCTCCTTATCCCGAGGCCGACTACAGAATAATGGGGAGCAAGACTCTAGTATGTATTTCCGCGATGTTGTGACAAAATTTTCAATTATTAAGCCGCCGCTCGCGACAGCGAGAGCGGCTTAGTGCTTCGGTGCTGTCCATCTGTGTCTGTCCGTTTGTTTGTCTGTCGCCAAAATGCAAAAAAAACGTGATTTTCTCAAAAAAACTAAGCAATTTAGATCTATGGTCTCTATTGACGACCTATAGAAATTCGCACATGGGCTTTTTAAAGAACCCATTAGTGGACCCCTAAAATCCAAGATGGCGGAGATCCGACATCTTGGATCTTGACACCAAAATGCAAAAACGCGATTTTCTCAAAAAACTAAGCAATTTAGTAAGCTGTAATTGAGCTTTTCAAAGAAACCATTATTAGATCCCTAAATCCAAGATGGCTGAGATCTGCCATCTTGAAAATCGACATGACGTCATTTTTGCCGCGCGATTCGATGCATAAGCGCGGCCTATGCCGTCATGCGGTGTGTGTCTGTGTGTGTGTCCGTCACATTCGTGAGTTGCGTCAAAACGAATAAAGATATCTTTGAAATTTTTTCACCGTCGGGTAGCCGAGCCATTCGAGTATTTCCATGCCAAACGGGATGGCGATATTCCGACGGGAACTCCCATAACGGGGGCGTCGAATGCAGGTGGGGTAGGCAAAAAACGCGATTCTGGACGAATATCTGGCTTCGCTGCACACAGGTTATCAACCGTACGAGTCGCGAAGTGTGAAAAATAAAGCCGCGACGAACCGCGGCAAGCGTCAAGCCGAGCACTCACCGCGGCGTCCGTCATTTGTTGTTCGCACAAGACGACGACGAAGTGTTTGTGACGGGTTCGACGTTATACGCTGGAGACGGAGGTCAATCCCCCCGGACTCAACCCCCTTGGTCAGTACCCCGTTTTCTGCTGCTGTATGACATCGTAGGACAGAACCCGGCAGGTATTTTTGTTGAAAACTAACACTAACCCGTACTCCTGACCCTATCCGACCCACGAGGCAGGGTCCTGACCCCAACCGACCCAAGAACGGCAGCAAACAAGGGGGTTATGACCTAGGGGTGTTTGTCCGGGGGGTTTTGGTCGGACACCGCCGGAGACAATAGGAGACAGCAGAACAGAATTTAATAGAATTTTATGCACTAGTAAATTTATAGCCGCAGTAACTAGTAATAAAAAACTGCGCTGTAGGCATGTTGAAGCTGACTACAGACAAACACGAAGCATCGTGCGGCCTCTCTGCGACAGCTGAGCTTCTTGTTTTTCTGCCGAGGGTGGTCCGATTTGGATAAAATGTCGGTAACTGCTGCAGAATGACATGTCGACTGCGCTGATGTGGTCGAAATCGAAACCAGATGTAGAATATTCTAATATGGCGGACGTTTGGGCGAATTCAATGGCATGTCATCCCAAAGACACCTGTCAATGTCATGATTCCAAAGCTACGTGTCACATTGCAGGGTGCTGCCACCGGGCGAATTCAATGGCATATCACCCCAGAGCCACGTATCACATTGCAGGGTGCTGCCACTTGGTGAATTCACTGTCACGATTCCAGAGCCACATGCCACATTGCAGGGTGCAGTCACCTGACAAAATCAATGTCGTGATCGTGCCACATTGCAGGGTGTAAGAATTCCATCCGCCATATTGAAAATCGTTTTTCGCCATATTTTATTTTATTTTTGTTTTTAATGCAGTTTAGGCTTTGACGAGCAGCCGCTATCGTATCGTCTCCGATAGACTTGTTTTTATTTCGAGATGTTTCAACACCCATCAAGTTACGGCCTTGCTGTTGAGTATCGAGGTCCAGCCACCAACGATTCTAGGGCATTTTAAATACACATCTGCGCACAAAAACCTAGAGGTTGCTGCCAAATCTAATGCCAGGAAACTGTCGCGACGCCCTCTTCTATTAACTCTCTAAAATTCCTAGTACAGAATGCTCTGTCAGCAATAATTATCCTAAAGTTTGGCGGCATATGATCATCAGATCTAGGCTACCAACAGTTGGTTGCGTGGCACAGTGGTAGAACTTTGACCGCCGACAACGAACTTTCCTAGCCGTAACGTAATAGCAAAACTGTGATCCATATCTGAGCGCCTTGAGGGTGACTTGCTCGCTAAAATGCGCTATATAAACCGACTTCCTTTACCTTTTACCTTTACCATGCAGTAAGTCCCTCCAGCTAGGAATTTCAATCCCAGGATCCCGAATTTTCCAATTTCTTAATCCCGGGATTGGCCGTGTCTCTACTCCCGGGATGACGGAATGAACAACTTAGAACAAGTAGCTCTGCTGTCGCAAAGAGGCCGCTCGGTGCTTCGTGTCTGTCAGTAGTTAGCTTCAACAGTACAAAACGTCGAACAGTCTTTTATTGTTAGTTACGTAGGCTACAGATTTATCACAGCGTGCAATTAAATGCTGTTCTGTTGTCTTTGGCGTAACGTTGACACTTCTTGTCGTAAACATTTTCGCCGTCCTTTCTCGCCATCAACACCGCCGGTTACTACCAGCGAAGTGTTACAACTTGCGGGACGGTGGTATGACGGCGTCGTATTTATAACACCTGGCCGATAGCAGCGTTAACAGCAGTGAAGCCAGATATTGGCTCAGAATCGCGATTTCTGTTTACCCCACCTGCATTCGACGCCCACGCTAAGGCCCGTTTATAGCGACGCAACTCAACTCAACTCGACGTCGAGTTGAGTTGAGTTATGTCGCTATAAACGGGCCTTTAGGGGGTTCCCGCCGGAATATTGCTATGCCGTTAGGTACGGATAAATTAGAATGGTGTGGCTACCCGATGGTAAAAAAATTCAAAGATATCTTTATTCGTTTTGACAGAATGTACAAACGTGACAGACACACGGACGTACAGACGGACAGACACCGCATGACGACATAGGCCGCGCTTGCATAGCATCGCACGGCAAAAATCGTTCATAATGTTCACTGGTCATTTTGTCGTATTATAAATGACAAACGAGTGACAATTCATATCTGCAAAAGTGTATACGCAGTTTGTAACTGCAGCGTATACACTCTTGCATATATGAATGTCACTCGCTTGTCATTTGTAATACATCATCATCATCATCATCATCATCATCAGTTTATTAAAAACACATGTCAGACGAACGTGCTTACGTAGTAAGAACATCACAATGAAACACACAAGAGTTATACTGTGTTATACTATAGAGAGTTATATAGGTTAAAATGAATTAAAAATAGGCCTAAGATAATATTTTAAAACAGACATGTGACACACATCAAACATAGTCAAACAATACACGAGCGACGAAATGTCTTTTGTTAAATTTGAGGTGTATTGCAGGTAAGGCGAAATTGTGACCTCTGTGTCTAAGCTGCATGGAACCTGCTGGTTTTCGATTTGCAGTGTATAAGTGGTTCAGGCAGTGGTCTGTAGAACAGCTGTTATGAAATAAATCCTGTGCCTTGTGTGCCTTGCTGGGTGGGTATGGGCAACTGTCGCATTATTGGTCGCCTCAATCTGTTAGGAAAAAACGAACTTACAATGTGATCGAGTATCACTGTCTGTCACGAATTACTTACTTATTTCTGTCAGATGTCTATAGATTAGTTTACAGTGTAAATAACTGTATCGTTAGGCTGAGCAAATCTCTGGGTTAAGCATGTATGCCACGGTTCCTAATAGATTGAGGCGACCAATAAATGCGACAGTTGCCCATACCCACCCAGCAAGGCACACAAGGCACAGGATATTACAGTGGCTTGGAATACGTTAGCCAAACCGTTGTCATCCAACCGGGCGTGCTTCAATTATTTCGTAGGTAAATACGTTGATTGCTGACTGCGACAATTCGACATGAGTCTTAACATTTGATGAGATGACCATACCGAGCAACGTACATTCTGAAACCTGTTCGCTGTCCAAAAGTGGTGCCGGGATCAGTAGCAAAAGATACGCCACACATAGGCCTACTTTGAAGTTTCATCGAACGGTCTACTGTGACGGTCTACTGTGGAATCTGCTAGGCCTAGCCACCGACTGTTAAGTTTTTACCGCGCGACGCGTATGCACAGCGCGGAATATGCCGTCGCAAGATGTCCGTCTCGCTCTCTGTCTGTCCGTCTGTCCGTCCGTCTGTCACACGCCGGTATTGAGTCTAAACGGTTACACATATCCTCAAAATTTTCTCACCTTCGGGTAGCCCCACCATTCCAGTTTTCCCACACCAAACGGGATGGCAATATTCCGACGGGGGCGTCGAATGTAAGGGGGTATGAAAAAGTCACGATTTTCGACCAATATCTCGCTTTATCTCACAAATGATGCAAGATAGAGCCATAGTTACTATGGAAGACGAATAGGAAGCTGCAACCAAGCTTTCGAATGGTACCAATTTGAATGATCTTGAGTGACCTATAACCTAGATTTCAAGGTCACGATAATATTCAACGTCAAATAACTCAAAAACTGTAAAAGATAGAGCTATTTACAATGGCGGACCCAGTTTCCAAGGTCACGCTATTCTTTGACACTGAATATCTCATAAACGGTTAAAGATACGGCCATAGTTACTATGGAAGGCGAATAGGAAACCGCACCCAATCTTTCGAATGGTACCAGTTTGAATCGCTATAAAACAGTTTACAGATGGACGACACTGCTAAAACGCTTTGTGACATTTGCTTACCGGTATAGGCCTACTTTGCGCCGTATATAAATCTACTTACTTACTTACTTACTTACAATCACCGTAACAGTGAAGATTTTGAATATGCACCCGACTCTGAAGAAGTCCGGAGGTAGCGACGACACCTGAAAGAGTTGCAGAGTCATCAGCATGCCGACCAGTATCAGCGAGATCACGGCACGATGCATGTTAAGGCCTGTATGCATGCACATTATACACATCATCAATTACTCGCAGACGAAGTGGAAGTCGAAAGAGAAACAATCTTATCGATCAATCGACGTATCTGTATCGTAGTTGTACAGCAATATTTCGAATTATTTTCCTTAATTTAATATTGATTTACAACATTCACCATAGACGGTTTACTTCAATGAGCAACGACAACAACAACAACAACAATAACTAGAGAGCACTCAGAGAGCGCAAACCTCCGGGAGGCCAAAATATCACACGTTTTACGAGGTAGCCGCTGCCGCAAACACGCGTTCGTAAATTTCACGGGGGATAGTTTTGCACGGGGAGCATAATATGATCTGGTTTGACCTTGAAATGCGCTCCAAGGTCATCGAGGACGGCGATGCTATTGGAGAGAAACATGTGACTTCCTATTACTGTTCCATACTAACTGTGACCGTATCTTTTATCGTTTGTGTAATACAGTCGATTTTATGTCGAAACGACCTTTATACTGGGCGACTGTGGCCAATGACATTATAGCCATAGAGAGCTAACGTGTGTAGTTCTTAAAATAAAAAAGGACAAAACTGAATACCACAGAGACGGTTTTGCATTTTTATCCTCATTATTTGCATGCCTGTTGCGTCGTGGAGAGCGTTTGATACACGTAGATTACTGACCTTTCAGCGGTGAAGACGTGATTGTGCTGAATGAATTGTTGTTATTATGGCTGCACGAACGTTCGTCAGCGACAGCGAATCGCTCTGTGATTTCTTGCCGCCATTTATACCCATCTGTTCGGCTGCTGCTGCTGCTGCTGAGCTGAGATGAAGAAAACGGAATATATAGGACGTAGGCTAACATGCGTCATTCGACTGTTTATCTAACATCAATATAACAGAAAACTCCCACAGTACACATTTTGTGAACGAACATATTCTAGTATGTGCATTTTGTTATTTTATTGCTTAGTTTCATTATAACTACTAGTCGCTATTTTTCTATCTGTTGGATTCTGCAACGATATTATTGCGATAAACCGGTTAGAATGACACAATATCAATATCAAAATATTTCGACAGTTATTACTCCACGCGAGTAGCTGAAACTCGAAATCAAAATTAATGTCCATTATTCAAAATACGAATGACGTGCACACGTTTAAAATAAAGAAAGCTGAGCTGCTGTAGTGTCGTTGAACTCCGGTAGTGTTTGGTTTTCAATTCACTTTCTCTCTTTCCTTTATCTGTCCTTTTCGCATTGCCATTTAATTCATGTTTCAATCTACGTTTTTCTGTTTTTTTTCTATCGCATTCTGCAGGACGTTCACCACTCATTACTAGGTCCACTTCAGTTGAAATGTATTTACATAATAGGATCTTGGCAAAACTAGGCACGAGGACGTCTGTAATCATATGTCGAAAACTGAGCAAGATAGACCTATAGCTACTATAGAACATAGTTGGCGTTGCTGATTATGTTGCTGCATTCAGATCCTCCCCTGGGGAGATAATCGGGTTTTAAATACAAAATACGAGCAGATATTAATAATTTAATACAGCGTCCCGTTCGACTTGGCGTCAATCCACATCTTTTGTAAACCGAGCTCCACCCTCGTCTCGCTGCGTTTTCAACTGTTGTAAATGGACTGCGACGCTCGGAAGCTGCTGTTCACAATCGACGTCCGTTGTGTTGACGACGCCAAAGTCGAACAGGAAGCGGGCTAGTTTTTTTCGTAGTGCTATGTTCTTGCTTTAACTGCATGGTGCATGATTTTCCTTCTCAAACTGTTAGTCAATAATCGATAAACATGGAATAATTAATAAGTTGTGCTGCATATTCCAATGTTGCTATATGGCCTCGAGGCTTGTCCACTGAGGAAAGCTGATTTAAATGTGCTTGACTTTATGGTTAATAGGTTATTTATGAAGCTATTTCGTACAAACTATATTGGAATGGTCAAGGAATGTCAGTCGTATTTCTCATTTCAGCTACCAAGTGAAATGCTAAAACAAAGGACAGAACGTTTTGACATGAAGTTTAAGCGTTTGTCAGCATCATGGCTGTAATTTGATGTTTTTTTTCGTTTCAGTTGCAAGTGATTCCTATTATTGTCTATAATTAATACACTATGCTACTTTAGTTAAGTTGTTCAATTTTTATTGTATTTTTCTGCTGTGCTGCCATACATTGTGACTAAAGATGTAGGCCTATAATAACATTAAAATAACGTCATAAGTTACTCGGTATTTGTTTTTTTTGTAGTAAATTTGTTTAATGCATAGATGTAACTTATGTATTGCTGGAATGTTGGTTAAGCTCTGAAAAATCGTACCTTCAATTTTAGTTGAGTCCTTGACATTTCTATCTTAGACCTAAGTCCTCCCCGTGTTGAGCACATCGGGTGATCCAATTCCTCCACTGTCTTTTGTCTGCAGCCAATGACAATGCTTCCTGCCAAAAATTATGTCACGAGTTTAATTTTGTCGGCAGTTAACAAAATTTAATAAAAATTGTGTTGTCAATGAAGTCAATCCTTTCAAGTAATCCTGGAACATATCGTAGTAAAATATTAAGTTGTTAATGAGAAATTGCAGTTTTCGTGGGAGTACATTTCAGCGACATCCTGTATATTAGTCGTTGACGAGAGAGCACTGAATTGACGCTGTTTACGTTTGAGTAATGACATCGTGGCGCGTAGCGTACAGTTATGTTCGCAGCACAGACTCTGTGAATGCCTGTGCGACACGTGCTATCCATCAGCGTTCGTGGCTGCCCTGTACAAGTCCTAAACAGACAGGGATCGAACGCATGGTCGCCTGGTTGTTTGGCCTACGATTAGCAAACGCACACAGAGAGTGTGAGTGACAAAATTGGCATTTTTTCCGATTTATGGGTTATTACAGTTTAGGGAACGAAACAAACGCAATGACGCTATCATTGTCACAGCATACCGGCAAAAATCCTACTGTAGCGAAGACTCCTTCTATCGTGCGGCTAACGCTATATTTGGAAGAATATGGAGAATTGCCACTGAAGAGGTTGTCTCTACTGCTAACCAAATGCGTGCCTATCTTGTTATATGGACTTGAAGCCTGCTCGATAAGGAAAATGCGGTGTTGTGCGGTTTTAATGTGCCCATAAAGGGTTAAACGTGTGTCGCGAATGGTGAGATATACGTACGCGTCTGAATTCCACGCTGACAATCCACTGGACGTTCAATGTGACTTATTTGCCATTTACGTCACGATTTGACGGAACGAGGGAGGCAAGGCAAGCCGCAGGTTCGCCGGACTCGGAAACAGGATGAGATAGATTGACGGAAACAAATTCCTTCGTCGACAATGTGGGTTGTGATTGCGACGTCATCCACGCGGCCGGGCCAGCGGCGGTGACAATCAACACTGTGTTGTGGAGACTGCCGCATGTTTTCCGCCACTAATTGAGGCATATTTCACGCCCGGACGTCACGTTGTGGTACCGATGGTACTTAGAACGTGCCCGAAATAGTACGACGCTGTTAGTGTATACCTAGTCTGACAGTCGGTAGCGCAGAGGCGCCGACTTTTCTTTATTTCGTTCTAGGGCAAAGGACGAACTCCCTCCCTCTCCTTTCCTCCCCTCCTCTCCCTTCCCTTCCCCCGCTCCCCCATTAAAAGTAGGCCCCCAAAATAAATACAGCTAGGGGGTTAGAGGAGCGCTGTAAGCTCCCCCAGTGGGGTCTGGGGCAAAGCCCCAGCCGATAAACGATTGGGTGCATATTTGAGCCAAAAAGAGCAGCTCTGGTGGCAACAGTTTTCGTGGATTTTCCTAAGAATTAATGTAATTTTCTTCACAAAAACAAGCACGATACCAGGGTAAAAGGAAAGGAGGGAAAGGGGTTTCCCGAACCTACGAATTTATTCATTCATTTTAGGCGCACGTTAATATAGAATTTTTTTAAACTATTCCCTCCTTCCCCGCCCCTTAAAGCCATCTTAACAAGGACGACGTTAATATAGTTTTATCGTATAATCTAGGAAAGGAAAATATTGCGAGGACGAACAAATACTTTCGCCCCGTGGTTTCAATATTGGGAGCCAGCGCCCACGTCGCCACGCCGTACCGACGCCTATGCCCTCTCCTTCCCATCCACAGTAACGCAAAAGAGTTGTGCAAATTCAGGTCTGAATTTATCATATTTTTAACAGACTTCAAGTTCACTTAGTAGTCTCTAAATAAGTAGGTACAGAAGGTACAGTAGGTTTACTGACTGCAGACTGCAAATCATGACATCAATGACATCTATAATTAGTCGGAGTTCACAGTAAAACAAAGCAAAAAAATGTAGCTGGGTCCAAAATATCGGGCTCAAATGTTAATCAGTTCGTCCATGTCCCGACATCTGTCGACACGCAACATTTCATCCAAATCCATCCACGCGTTTTTAGTAATCTTGCTAACAGACAGACAGACAGACAAACAGACAGATAGACAAACGCCGGCAATCGCATTTACTTCCTCCCAATTGTCGGCGGTAAATTTTTACGTTGCTCGTTTAGGCCCGGTACACACTGCATGGCGACAAAATCGAACTCGACACGGTCGACTTTCGACAAAGTCGACCGAGTTGAACATGTTCTACTTTGGCGACAATGCCGACCGCGAAGCTGTCGAATTCGACTTTGTCGCCAGTGTGTACCGGCCCTTACAGGGTCCAGTGCGTCAGCCACAATCAACGTCCCTTTTTTTCCGTACGCATTGATCATTCATTTTCTTCTTAGTGGTTAAAAAATTCACGGTTTCTTAACCTTTTCCCCGGTCCAGACCCCAGACAGGTTATCCACAATGAAATCACACACTGCAGATAGCGAAAGGGTTAATGAATTTTTGCCGCGCGATGCTATGCATAAGCGCGGCCTATATGCTGTCATGCGGTGTCCGTCTGTCCGTCTGTCTTGCTGTCTGTCATGTTCGTGTATTGTGTTAAAAAAGTAGGGCCTATAATCGTATCCTCAATTTTTTACATTCGGATAGCTACACCATTCTAGTTTTCCACTGTCATGCGTTATGGCAATATTCCGACGGGGACCCCTCACTAACGGCGGCGTCGAATGCAGGTGGGGTAAGCAAAACTCGCTATGCTCGACAAATATATGGCTTTGGGATCGATGGCTAGTCGAGTGTAGTCAACAGTTTCGACCGTGGGGTAAAGTTTATCACGGCAGACGCTGACGACGATCGCCACGCATCAGTGAACCTTGTTTATGACAGCAAGGCTCGACGTCGCTTTTATCAATCGACGGGTAGACCGAAGATAACAGAACAGAATTTAATTGTACGCACTGGTAAATCTGAATCCGAAGGAACGAATAACAAAGACGGCGCTCGAGATATTGTACTACTGTAGCTAAGACAGACACGAAGCATCGCGCGGCCTCGCTGCGACAGCAGAGCTACTTGTTACACTAGGCCATACGCACCCAATTAATTATCGTACGCAGCTCCAAGCTAGATACTTATTCAGAAAACAACTCTCATAGATGTTATGATACGAGAACAGTTATCTGGAATGTTCGGAGTCAAGCTAGAACGACTGCAAGTCAGATTGAATATACATACGATACATGCAGCGCTAAGTCAGTTGGGCGGAGACGCCCGGTATCAGTACAACGGTACAGGGACGTCCCGATATAGGCATCAAAGGAAAGTGTCAAAGTGTGCCAACATCGGCGACAATTTGACGCACATGAAACACTAGCTGCCGCTTCATTAAGGACGACGAGTTGTGCCGCCAGCGCCGCGCCAGACTATTAAAACCTGTCCCGGCTTTATTATACGCGTCGTCAGCCTGCGAAGCTATACATCTCACATGACAACAGAAGTTGATGCCCCAAGGTACTATCAGTACAATATCTTTTGTCACGACATGTTTTTCTGTGTGCAAACGAGTAAGCAACGTTAATAACAGACGCAGGCACCGACGTCCGTATCTCAAGTACAAAACTGATTAACACGTTACGTGTTAATCAGTTTTGTACTTGAGATACGGACGTCGGTGCCACACGTTGCTACAATTTCATTAATACTCGCATCGGTTTCCGCTTCCGGCAGTGTAATACAATAATTCGTATTCAGATGACTCGTTAATGTATACTGTAGGCTGTATCCTATAAGCAGATATCATTCTCTTGTCTGCAGTTTCTGCCGAATATTTAAGTAAGTAAGTAACAGTATTTATAAGGTGCATTAACAAAAAATGTCACGATGCACCAACGATTTATGTTGAATTGAGTAAAATGATATGATACCCTATAACGGGCAGATTAAAACCGCAGAGCAACAGACCATTATTCGATGATTGGTACACTGGCCGTTGATGGGTGGGCTGTTACATTTGGTACAGCAAAGAGGAGCCTGAGCGGGCTTGGAGGGCTGCAGTCCCGCCCAGTCCCCTCCTCGCTGTACCAAATGTAACAGCCCACCCATTAACGGCCCGTGTACCAACTTCATATTATTCGATATGCGCCCATTAAAGGGTTAATCCGGCAAAACACGAATTATACGATGTGTTACCAAGCTCCAAAACACTTTAGGCCTACTCCAGTTGTTGGGGCATGACTCCGTGCGGTCCCCGGCATCGAGCTATAGAACAGGCCTGATCCGTAAGCGATCGGCGTGACATTTTGCGTGATGGTACCGTCCCGGACAGATAGTCTCCCCTTTTGGGTAGGTACCCCCAAGGGATCCCTAAAACCCCAAATGTTTGGCCTAAAGTTTGGCAATTTGAGTCGCAGCGTTCGGCCTACATGTCAATCAGAGCTTAAAATCTGATCGACGGGTCCTTTCTAAAACGTATATCGTGGGGCAGTAGTACCCTAGGGGTGCCCCCATAAGGCGAAATATGTTGCATTTTTTAGTATTTTTTCAGCATTGTCAACTTTGAAGCTTTCTAACGTTTTAACGGTTCAAGATAGAGGGTTACTATTGGAGAGGCGAATGTAGCCCGTGAAAGAAACTTTCTAAAAATGTATAGTTTGTTGGGGTAGCCCCCATGTAGCTCCCCAGAAGGCCAAATATGTTGAATTTTCGATTATTGTCAACTTTGAAGCTAAATAGGCCTAACTTCTAAACGGTAGAACATAAAGGCATAGGCCTACTATATGCGAGGCAAATGTTGCTCGTGCTAAAGAGTTTTCTAAATATGGCGGGTTTTTGTCTTGCTGAAGCATTTGTTTAATTAGATCTGTTTTCACGGTGGTTCGTATGAAATTAACAAATATCATACACATTTTAATAACAACAATGGCACTAGGCCTACTATATAGGTAAACGCAAACACAACGCCCCTAACCATGGCGGCTTTGTAGGAACCCCCACAGCGCCCAAGAGCCAGAGTTGCGCTCTATGACCCGCTTTAGGCCTACTGTTTATGCTTGCAAACAAAATGCAATACACAAATGCGGCCCTTGAGGTGTCTCTGATCTCCTTTGTGGTCCCTCGCGGTGTTTAGTATTAGGCCTACTAAACAATTTTTTTAAATATGTACCTGCACGCTGTCCGTACGTCATGAGCTGTCTGCGGGCCCATCACTCTCATCCAACTCCGCGTGTCTGAGAGAAAAGCACCGCCATGCTCACGGGTCAATTAATATGATCAAAATCAAATCCGCATCTTCTGCAGGACAGAACGAGCCACGACGTTGTACTTAGACATTCCAAAAGTATAGCGATATTACGCCGTGAGCAGTTGATTCGTAACGAGATTGCCGAAGCAACGAGAGCAAGAAAAAGAACAAAGTTAACAAAGAATTTAAAAAGATCGTGAAGCCTCCTAAAATGAAGGCGAGTTTACATTCGTAATGACAATGATAGTAACTTTATTTGCTGAACTCGGTGCATAGTGAAAGAAGGTAATGCGAAGCATGACACAGGTCTACGCCTACCCGCCACGCCGACGCCGTGTCGGAGTACCGCATCCTCCGAATAAATTCAGGCATCATTTAAAATAGGATAGGAATCATGCGAATACACCGCGAGACAATTTCATAAACATCTCCTACAACACAACTATTAAATTGTCTGTTGCAGATCAACTTGTGCACTACAGTATTTGACTTTGATACACATTGGCGGTAGGTGCGAGTTAACAGTGCACGATACGACTTAAAGGCCCGTTTATAGCGACACAACTCAACTCAACTCAACTAACCCAGTTGAACAGCGTAGTCAGTCGTGTTTTTGTTTACGACGTCACGACGTACAAACTGAGTCAACTGGGTCACTACGTTCATTGATAGGTGACAGTTGTTCACGCTGTGAAGTTGTGAACCTGTCGACAACTCGACGTCGAGTTGAGTTGAGTTGTGTCGCTATAAACGGGCCTTTAAGACCTGAGTTGAGTTGAGTTCAGTTGAGTTATGTTGCTATAAACGGGCCTTTACATGGGTACAAATCTACTACAATCTGCAAACCAAATTTTCTTTCAGAAGGCGCCCACTGCGGTGATCGTTTGTGCCGTTGGCGCGGTGGCTGTGTGGGTAGCGTCTCGGCCCGAAGCTTGCAGACTGAGCCAACTGCAAGGTTGTGGGTTCGAGTCCGCTCCACTGACGTCTATCGCGTAATATCCTTGGGCA